>WBZL01002166.1_pt1 | contig 19412 bp, 18 predicted proteins | sample 5204291 | NCBI WGS metagenome assembly WBZL01 (sample SAMN12344345, study PRJNA552823) | activated sludge metagenome | biome: Activated sludge suspended growth; feature: Nitrification reactor; material: Wastewater; isolation source: activated sludge from nitrification reactor of wastewater...
CATCCGCGCGCTGATCATGGACGAACTCGGCGTCACTCCCGACGAGGTGGTGGAGGTCAAGGGCATGGTCGGCATGGCCGACCTGAAGGAACTGGTGCTCGACAGCCGCCGCGACCTGCAATGGCCCTCGTTCACTCCGCGCGTTCCCGAGCGGGTGCAGGACCACGACGGCGACATGTTCGCGGCGATCCGCAAGAAGGACATGCTGCTGCACCATCCCTACGAGACCTTCGACATGGTCATCCGCTTCCTGAACCAGGCGGCGGCGGACCCGAACGTGCTGGCCATCAAGCAGACGCTCTACCGCACCTCGCAGGACAGCCCGATCGTCTCGGCGCTTTGCGACGCCGCCGAAAGCGGCAAGTCCGTGACGGCGCTGGTGGAACTCAAGGCGCGCTTCGACGAGGCCGCGAACATCCGCCAGTCGCGGCGCCTCGAACGCGCGGGCGCCCATGTCGTCTACGGCTTCATCAACTACAAGACCCACGCCAAGATTTCGACGGTGGTCCGGCGCGAGGGCGAGAACCTTGTCACCTATACCCATTTCGGCACAGGCAACTACCACCCGATCACCGCGCGCATCTACACCGACCTGTCGTTCTTCACCGCAGACCCGGCGCTGGGGCGCGATGCGACAAAGGTGTTCAACTACCTTTCCGGTTACGTCCAGCCCGAGCATCTGGAAAACCTCGCCATCTCGCCGATCACTCTGAAGCCGCGGCTTCTGGAACTGATCGCGGCCGAGGCGGAGCACGCCCGCGCGGGGCGGCGCGGCGAAATCTGGGCGAAGATGAACTCGGTCATCGAACCCGACGTGATCGACGCGCTTTACGCGGCAAGCCAGGCCGGCGTGAGGATCCAGCTGGTCGTGCGCGGCATCTGCGGGCTCAGGCCCGGTATCCGGGGCCTCAGCGACAACATCCGGGTGAAGTCCATCGTCGGGCGCTTTCTCGAGCACAGCCGGATCGTCTGTTTCGGCAACGGGCATGGACTGCCCTCGAAGAAGGCGCGCGTCTTCATTTCCTCGGCCGACTGGATGGGGCGCAACCTCAGCCGCAGGGTGGAAACCCTGATCGAGACGAAGAATGATACGGTGAAGGCCCAGATCGTCAGCCAGATCATGGCCGCGAACCTCGCCGACGAGGCGCAGAGCTGGGTGCTCGGTCCCGACGGACGCTATCTGCGCGACCTCCCCGAGGGGCGCGAGGATCTCTTTTCCTGCCACCGCTTCTTCATGGAAAATCCGTCGCTTTCGGGCCGTGGCTCGGCCGGCGCGAAGGACGTGCCGAAGCTTGCCCACGCTCCGGAATGAGGGGTAGAAGGGTGCCGGGACCGAGGTAGCCGAAGGAATGACAGCCATGACCGCCGACAGCCGCGTGCATGGTGACGACTGGAGTCCTTTCGACCGGCCGCTGTTCGAGGACCCGTCCGCACGCGCGCTCGACCGCGTGGGCGTGGTGGACGTCGGTTCGAACTCGGTCCGCCTTGTCGTCTTCGACGGCGCGGCGCGCAGCCCGGCCTACTTCTACAACGAGAAGATCATGGCGGGCCTTGGCCAGGGACTGGCCGAGACCGGCCGGCTCAACCCGGAAGGCAAGCGGCGGGCGCTCGCCGCGCTCCGGCGCTTCGCCATGCTCGCCAAGGGAATGAAGCTGCCCCCCCTGACCTGTGTCGCCACCGCGGCCGTGCGCGAGGCCTCCGACGGGCCAGAATTCCAGAAAATCGTGGAGCGCGAGACGGGGCTCAGGCTCTGGGTGATCGACGGGCGGGAGGAGGCGCGCCTTTCGGCGCAGGGCGTGCTTCTCGGCTGGCCGGAGGCAGAGGGGCTCGTCTGCGACATCGGCGGCAACTCGATGGAACTGGCCGAGGTATCGGGCGGGAAGGTCGGCCGGCGGGTGAGTTCGGCGCTCGGTCCCTTCCGGCTCCAGCAGGTGACGGGCGGCGGCAAGGGCATCCAGCGCTACATCGAGGCGACGATGGAAACGCTTGCCGAGACGGTCGGGCGCGGGCACGAGCGCATCTACCTGGTGGGCGGTTCGTGGCGCGCCTTCGCCCGGCTCGACATGGCGCGGCGCAACTACCCCCTCACGGTGCTGCACGAATACCGCATGGGGCCGCAATCGGTGCTGCAGACGGCGCACTGGATCGCCGAAAGCGACATTGCCGCGCTGAAGGCCAAGACGGGCACTTCGGAGGCCCGGCTCGGACTGGTGCCGCTCGCTGCGCGGGTGCTGCGCCAGCTTGTGCTGACCTTCCGGCCCAAAGAGATCGACGTGTCCTCCTACGGCATCCGCGAGGGGCTGCTTTACGAGCAGATGCCCGAGCGGCTGAGGATGCGAGACCCGCTGATCGAGGCCTGCCGCCATGCCGAGCGGACGATGGCGCGGATGCCGGGCTTCGGCAAGAAGCTCTACCAGTTCATCCTTCCGATCTTCGTCGACCTGCCGGAGTCCCGTCAGCGGGTCATCAAGGCGGCATGTCTCCTGCATGACACGACGTGGCGGGCGCATCCGGACTACCGTGCCGAGGCCTGTTTCGACAATGCGACACGCGCGAATCTCGGCGGACTCAGCCATCGCGAGCGGGTCTATCTGGGGTTGGCGCTGCTCCACCGCTACAAGAACTCGCGCTCGGGCTCGCGGATGGAACCGCTGTTCACGCTGCTCGATGCCCGGCAACTCCGCGAGGCCGAGGTGCTCGGCAAGGCCATGCGATTCGGCGCGATGTTCGCGGTCAGGTCGCCCGAGGATGCCGGTGAACTCTTGTGGCGACCGAAGAAGAAGGTTCTGGAACTGCGGCTCCGGGCCGGATTGCAGGCGCTGTTCGGTGAGGTGGCGGAAGCCCGTTTCAAGTCGCTCTGTGACGCGCTCGGCGCGACGGCGCGCGTCACCGTGGTCGCGGACTGATCAGAGCTCGATCTCGCCGTTCGGCCCCGGTGTGGGCAGGCCCTCGGGGCGCTTGCGACGGATGATGATGTCGCCGTTCGGCAGCATCTCCGGCGCCTCGTAGTTGCGGACATCGCCGATCATCTCGACCAACTGGCCGAGCATCGGCCCGATCTCCTCCATCGCGTCGCCCAGGCCCTTGTGCATGTCCTTCAGCGCGGGCTCCATCTCGTCGATGAGCGATCGCAGGATGATCCTCGCACCCTCCTCCAGAAGGCTGAACCCTTCCTCGGGCGAGGCGGGCGGATCTTCGGCGCCGGCGGGCGCGGCCGCGAGCATCAGGGCGACAAGGGCGGGAGCGATGCGGGTCATGACGCGAATATAGTCCCTCCACCGCCGGTTTCACAGCCGGAAGGTCAAAGATCGACGTCGATGGTGACGGGGAAGTGGTCCGACGCGGTCAGGAGCGCCTCCCTCAATTCCGGCACGCGGTAGCAGCCGGGGTCGTCGAACGGATGCCAGATTCGCCACTTCGGCCCCTTCGCGCGGATGTCCGGCGACACCATGATGTAGTCCAGCAGCGCCGAGAAATAGGCGCCCTTGTCGTCGAGGTAGAACCGCGCGGTCGAGGGCATCGCGGCAAGCTTCTTGCCGAAGGCCACGCGGGCGTGGGGATCGAAAAGGCGCGTCTCGTGCGGCTCGTCCCAGCCGAGGACAATCTCCACCCCCGATCGACCGAAGAGCTTCTCGTATTCGTCGATCCCGGGGCCGTCGTTGAAATCGCCCATCACGATCAGGCTTTCCTTCGCGCGCAGGTGTTCCAGCACCCGTTCGCGGAGCCAGATGCACTGGGCAAGCTGCTTGCGGCGGTTCTCGATGGCGAGCCGCTTGACCTGCGCCTCGCTTTCCGCGCCGTGCGGCGCCTTCGATTTCACGTGAACGCCGATCAGGCGCAGCCGCGCGCCGGCCGCCGTGGTCACCGCGACTTCCAGCGGCGGCTTGGAGAAGCGCACGGTGTCGAGTGTCCTGTCGATGTTCAGGTCGATCCGGTAGCTGGTGTCGAAGCGCGGGGTCGAGACACCCTCCACCGGCTCGTCGGGCAGCCCGATCGGATCGTGCTCGGCCGAGAGCTTGTCAGGATCGTAGAGCAGGGCGATTTCCTGCTGGGTCTCGTTCTCGTAACCCAGAAGTGCCTTGCGGGTGCGCAGGCCGTACCGGGCGGCGAAGGCTTCCAGCATGGCCACCGTCTTGTGCCGGCGGTTGTTGTCGGGCGCCTCGATGATCATCACGGCATCCGCGTCCATCGCGGTGAAGACGATGCCGAGCGAGCCGAGCTGGTCGGCGCGGGTCACATTGTAGCGCGCCGACCAGCCGCCGTCCTCCAGCATGACGCCGTTGCGGTCGAAGAGATTGGAAAACCACTCGACGTTGTAGGTTGCCAGCCGCATCGCCTCAGGCCGCCTTGCGCGCCTGGATCTCCTCCCAGGCGCGGTTGATGTCGACAAGCCGCTGTTCGGCCATCTTCAACGCCTCCTCCGGCAGGCCCCGCGCACGCATCCGGTCGGGGTGGCTGTCGCGCACCGCCTGCCGCCAGGCCGCGCGCACCTCCTCGATCGGGGCGCCATGCGGCACGCGGAGAACGTCGTAGGGGTCGCGCGGCGCGTCGGGCACGAGACGGGTCAGAAGCGACCGGAAGCAGCGGTCGTCGACGCCGAAGATTCGGGCCACTTCGCGCAGGAAGGCGTCCTCGTGCGGGTGATAGTCGCCATCGGCCATGGCGATGTGGAAGAGCCCCTCCATGAGGTCCACAAGCACCGGGTCCCCCGGCCCGAACATGGCGGCGATCTTGCCCGCGTAGAGGTCGAAGCCGGCCACATCCTGCCGGGCGAGGTTGAAGACGCGCGCCGCGTTCTCCTCCTCCGCCGGCGGGATCGCGAAGACCTCGCGGAAGGCGGTCACCTCGTTGCGCGTCACCTGGCCGTCGGCCTTGGCCATCTTTGCGCCGAGCGCGATCACCGCGATGGTGAAGCCGACCGACAGTTCCGGTGGCGTCTTCAGCCTGTCGAAGACGGACGCGAGCCCCTCGCCCTTGGCAAGGGCGGCAATCGCGTCGGAGATGCGGGTCCAGATCGACATGGACCCACTCTAGCCGCAGCGCAGCGTTCTGTCATCCGGCCGGGACGTGCGGCAATTCAACCCTCAGCCGAGCTTCTTCATCATCAGCACGAGGTCGAGCCAGCGGTCGAACTTGCGCCCCGCCTCGGGATAGCGTGCCGATACGTCGAAGCCGATGCGGGCGTGGAAATCGATGCCGGTCGTGTTCTCGCCCGAGACGCCGGCAAAGAGCGTATGCGCACCCCCGGCCCGCGCATGGGCCTCCACCCGGTCCATGAGCGCGCGGCCAGCGCCGCGGCCGCGAAGCTCGGGCGGCAGCAGGATCGTGTGCTCCATCGCATGTGCGTAGCCCGGGCCGCTGCGGAACTGGTCGTAGCTCGCAAAGCCGATGGCCGTGCCCTCGCGGGCGACGAAGAACTCGCGTCCCGCCGCCCGCCGCGCCTTGATCATAGCGGACAGGCTTTCCTCGGTCTTGAGAACCGTGGTGAAGGTAATCGTCGTCTCGCGGATGATGCCGTTCCAGAAGGCGGCGAGCTGCGGCAGGTCCTCCGCCTCGGCCGGTCGCAGGATCATTCGATCCACCAGTCGCCGTGCGGCGTGGAAATCTCGGCGCGGATCGCCTTCGGGCCCACGACAATGGAGATGCGCGGGTCGGACAGAGGGACAAGCGGGCGGAGACGGTCTGCCTTCGGATGCGCAATCTCGAGCCGCCGCAGGCGGCAGCCGCGGTCGGGCAGCGCTGCGGCCGGGTGACGGTCGCCCTGCCACTCGATGAGGGCCGGAAAGGCATCGTCGAAGGGAAGCCGGCCGTCCTCCGGCACGCCCATGCGCCAGCGATAGGGGCCGCGCTCAAGCGCGACCGGCAGCCCCGCACCCGGCGGCGCGGCGGCAAGCGCCGCGGCAAGATCGTCGGTCCTCAGGACCCAGTTCGTCAGCCGCGGCGGCCCGGTGAAGGTGTCGAGCCGGAACCATCGCGGGCGCTCCGGTCCGGGCGCCTCGGGGTCGATGGCGATGACTTCGAGATACTCGCCGGGACCGAGGCTCAGGAGCCGGTTGTGCGTGCCCATGAAAGGGTGCTTTCCGCCGGACTCAAGCCCAATGCCCAAGGCGGCCTCCACCACGCGTGCGCCGTAATCGAGCGACGCGGCGGATACCGCCAGATGGTCGAACGCTGCCTTCATCGCACTCCCCGAGACCATCCTAGGCTGCGGAGAAAAAGCTGCAAGGGCCGAAAGAACGGGCCCTTGCGGTTGACTCCGCGCATTCGGACCCCAAGTCTGAGCGAAACACTCATAAACCCGGGACCCCATGAGCCTCATCCGCAGCATTGACCAGTTCTTCCGCCACGACGCCGCCGGCGGCGTGCTTCTCATGCTCTCGGCGCTCCTCGCGCTGATCGTCGCGAACTCGGGCCTGTCGGATGGCTACAACGCCCTGCTCACGACGCCGTTTTCGGTGCTCCTGAACGGCGAAGGGCTTTCGAAGCCGCTGATCCTCTGGATCAACGACGGGCTGATGGCCGTGTTCTTCTTCCTCATCGGCCTCGAACTCAAGCGCGAGATGATGGAGGGCAAGCTGAAGAACCCCTCCGACGTGATCCTGCCGGGCATGGCGGCCGTCGGCGGCATGGTGGCGCCAGCGCTGGTCTTTCTCGCTTTCAACTGGTCAGATCCGGTCACGCGGGGCGGCTGGGCCATTCCGGCGGCGACCGACATCGCCTTCGCGGTCGGTGTGCTGGCACTTCTGGGCAAGAGGGTGCCGGCCGCGCTGAAGGTCTTCCTGCTGACGCTCGCAATTCTCGACGACCTGGGCGCCATCGTCATCATCGCGCTTTTCTACACGGAGGAGCTTCACGTCGACTACCTCCTTCTGGCGCTCGTTCCGCTCGCGGCCCTCTACTTCCTGAACCGCGCGGGCGCGCACCGCATCGCGCCTATCGTCATCCTCGGCATCGTGCTCTGGGTGCTCGTTCTGAAGTCCGGCGTGCACGCCACGCTTGCCGGCGTCGTCACCGCCTTCTTCGTGCCGATGAAGGACAAGTACGGCAAGTCGCCGCTGCACGCCCTCGAAGACGGACTGTCTCCCTATGTCCTGTTCCTCATCGTGCCGATCTTCGCCTTCGCCAACGCGGGGGTGGTGCTGAAGGGGTTGACGCTGCCGGACCTCGTGTCCGCCCTGCCCCTCGGCATTGCGGGCGGGCTTGTCGTCGGCAAGCAGGCGGGCGTCTTCCTGGCGACCTGGGCCCTCGTGCGCATGGGCTGGGCACGGCTGCCGCAAGGGGTGACCTGGCTGCACATCTACGGGCTCGCCTGCCTTGCCGGGATAGGCTTCACGATGTCGCTCTTCATCGGCGGCCTCAGCTTCGACGACCAGACGCACATGAATGCGGTGCGGCTTGGCGTGCTGGCCGGCTCGGCCATCTCGGCGATCATCGGCTATGCGGTTCTGCGCTGGGTCGCGCGACCGGCGCCGCAGGCGGGCCACGCCACAGAAAAGAGCCACACGGCCGTGTCGGCCGAGTGACTGCGCGCCCCGCCCTCGCGGGCGGGGCGCGGACGGCCCGGATCACCCCCTCACGGCCCGGATCAGCCGCAGGATGTCCTTCGCCGCGGCCGGGATGTTGGTGCCCGGCCCGAAGATAGCCTTGACCCCTGCCGTCTTCAGGAAGTCGTAGTCCTGCTGCGGGATGACACCGCCGCAGATGACGATGATGTCCCCGGCCCCCTTGTCCTTCAAGGCCGCGATCAGCTTTGGCGCCAGCGTCTTGTGGCCCGCCGCCTGGGAGGAGATGCCGACGACGTGGACATCGTTGTCCACGGCGTCCTGCGCGGCTTCCTCCGGCGTCTGGAAGAGCGGCCCCACATCGACGTCGAAGCCGATGTCGGCGAAGGCCGTGGCGATGACCTTGGCGCCGCGGTCGTGGCCGTCCTGGCCCATCTTGACAACGAGCATCCGCGGCCGGCGGCCTTCTTCCTCGGCGAAGGCCTCCACATCCTTCTGGATCGCCGCAAAGCCCTCGTCGCCCTCGTAGGCCGCGCCGTAGACCCCGGCGAGCGTCTTCACCTCGGCCCGATGACGGCCGAACACCTTTTCCATCGCCATGCTGATCTCTCCCACGCTCGCCCGTGCCCGCGCCGCCGCGACGGCCGCCTCCAGAAGGTTGCCACCCTCGCGCGCGCGGCGCTCAAGTTCGGCCAGCGCCGCGTCGCATTGGCCTGCGTCGCGGGTCGCGCGGATGCGCTCCAGCCGGGCGATCTGCGCCTCGCGCACCTTCATGTTGTCGACATCGAGGATCTCGATGTGATCCTCCCTGGTCGGGCGGTACTTGTTGACGCCGACGACCACTTCCTCGCCGCGGTCGATCATCGCCTGGCGCTTCGCGGCCGACTCCTCGATCCTGAGCTTCGGCATTCCGCTCGCAACCGCCTTGGTCATGCCGCCCATGGCCTCGACCTCCTCGATGAGCGCCCAGGCCTTCTCCGCCAGTTCCGCCGTCAGGCTTTCGACATAGTAGGAACCGGCGAGCGGGTCGACGACATGGGTGATCCCGGTTTCCTCCTGCAAGATCAACTGGGTGTTCCGCGCAATCCGGGCCGAGAATTCGGTCGGCAGCGCAATCGCCTCGTCGAGCGCGTTGGTGTGCAAGGACTGCGTCCCGCCCAGCGCCGCCGCCATCGCCTCGTAGGCGGTGCGGATGACGTTGTTGTAGGGGTCCTGCTCCTGCAGCGATACGCCCGAGGTCTGGCAATGGGTCCTGAGCATCAGCGAACCCGGCTGCTTCGGGTGGAATTCCGCCATGATCCGGTGCCAGAGGAGCCGCGCCGCCCGGAGCTTCGCCGCCTCCATGAAGAAGTTCATGCCGATGGCGAAGAAGAAGCTGAGCCGTCCTGCGAAGTCGTCGACACTCATCCCGCGCGCGATGGCGGCGCGGACGTATTCGCGGCCGTCGGCCAGCGTATAGGCCAGCTCCTGAACGAGGTTCGCGCCGGCCTCCTGCATGTGGTAGCCGGAGATCGAGATGGAGTTGAACTTCGGCATTTCTTTCGCCGTGTATTCAATGATATCGGCGACGATCCTCATGCTCGGTTCGGGCGGATAGACATAGGTGTTCCGCACCATGAACTCCTTCAGGATGTCGTTCTGGATGGTGCCCGACAGAAGGCTGGGGTCCACCCCCTGTTCCTCGCCCGCGACGATGAAATTCGCGAGGATCGGAATGACCGCGCCGTTCATCGTCATGGAAACGCTGATCTTATCCAGGGGGATGCCATCGAAGAGGATCTTCATGTCCTCGACGCTGTCGATGGCCACACCCGCCTTGCCGACATCGCCGACGACGCGCGGGTGATCGCTGTCGTAGCCCCGGTGCGTCGCAAGGTCGAAGGCGACCGAGACACCCTGCTGCCCGGCGGCGAGGTTCTTGCGGTAGAAGGCGTTCGATTCCTCGGCGGTGGAGAAACCCGCATATTGCCGGATCGTCCAGGGCCGGCCGGCGTACATCGTGGCGCGGACCCCGCGGGTGAAGGGGGCGAACCCCGGCACGGAGCCCATGTGGGCCAGACCAGCCGTGTCGGCCTCGGTGTAGAGCGGCTTCACGCGGATGCCTTCCAGCGTCGCCCAGGTCAGCGTGTCCGGCGACTTCCCCTTGAGTTCCTTCTCGGCCAGGTGCCGCCACGTCGCCAGCTTCTCGCTCATCGCCTTGTCCTTTCCTCTTGCCCGGGGCCCCGCAGGTTCACCCGGCGTAAGTCTTTGGCATTCCGCCCGTTCCGCCTATATCTGGACGAAAGGAGTGCCCATGAAGTTCGTTGCCGCCCTGTGCCTCGCGGTTCTTGCCGCCGCTCCAGCCGCAGCGGAGACATCCCGGCCCGCGTTGCCGCCGGTTGCCGCGGCGGACGTCGCGCTGGCGGATTTCCTCTGGCTCAAGCGCCCGATCGTCGTCTTCGCCGACAGTCCGAACGATCCCGCGTTCCAGACGCAGCTCAGGTACCTCGCCGACGACCCCGGCGAGCTCATCAAGCGCGACGTGGTGATCCTGACCGATACCGATCCGGCGGTACCGTCCGAAGCGCGCCAGTCGTTGCGTCCACGCGGCTTCTCGATGGTGCTGCTGGAAAAGAACGGGCAGGTGATGCTGCGCAAGCCCCTGCCGTGGAGCGTGCGCGAGATAACCCACGCGATCGACAAGTTCCCGCTTCGCCAGCAGGAAATCCGCGAAGGGCGCAGCGGAGGGTGACGCGGGGTCATCGAGCCGCCTCCGGTACGGCCAGCGCGAGGATTTCGACGCCGCCCACGGCACCCTTCGCTATCTCGGCCCACTCGCGTTCGAACCGCGCCATCAGCGCGGCGGTCTGGGCCCCGGAAAACGGGTCCACCGGCGGCCGACCCTGGCGCCGCGCGGCCTCCGCCAACCGTGCGCGCTCGGGCCCGCGCGGCATCTGGCGCAGGCTTTCCAGCACATCGGCCGGCAGCGATGCGTTGACGGTCGTCCAGGGGCGCGCCACACCGGCAAGCGGACCAGGCCCGACCATCGCGGCCGCGAGCGCGGGAACGAAACTACGGTCTGTCCGGTGCCGGGCCAGGAGGATGCGGGTCTCGGGGAAGGTGCGGCGGATGGCGCGGAGCAACGGCATCCAGGAATTGCCGGGCGCCGCGGCGAACCGGCCGCCGTCGAAGGCGAGGTCGTCGCCCGCGAGCAAGCCATGGGCAAGAGCCGAGCGCCAGTAGCCCGCGAAATCGCGCAAGGTCAGAAAGACGCGTGCAGGCGTGGCCGGCAGGGCCGCCGCAAGATCGGCGAGCCGCGCCTCGGCATTCGGGTAAAGCTCGGCCCGGGCGAGGTTCGGCCCCATAGTGCCAGGCAGGTTTTCCTCGCTGATGACGACATGCGGGCACCCCGCCGCGACCAACCGGTCGCATTCCGCCGCCAGCGGCGAGGGCACGGAGGCCTGTCGCGCGGCGCGGGCCGTCGTCCAGGCGCGCATGTCACCCGCCACGTCCTCGCGCCGGAGCGATGCGGGGCCAAGAAAGCCGATGCCGGCCGCGGCAAGCCGGTCCGCGTGGCGCCCGAACAGCCGCTGGAGCGCCGTCGTGCCGGTGCGATGGGCGCCAAGATGGACTGTGATCTCGGTCGCCGCGTTCATGCTCCGCCCTCCAGGGTGAGAAGAGCCTCGTCCGGAAGCGTCGGCGCAAACGCCGCAAGGCGGTTGCGCAACTCTGACGCTTCGGCGCGGTCGGTGGCATAGATGGCAACCTTCCAGTCTCCGAGCGCGCCCTTGGGTCGGGTCACGGAGAGGGTCGCCACCCGCACCCAGCCCGGCGCGACGGCGGCGGCAAACCACTTGTCATAGATCATCGCGGCCTTCACGCCATGCGCGGCGGCGAGCGGACCGGCCCAGCCGTCCCCGGGCGCCACGGGACCGAAGCGGATGCGCCGCGCCTCGGCGGAGCCGAGCCCCCAGATGTCGAGGACGTAGTCCGGATTGCGCCATGCCACCCGACCGAGGTCGTTCACAGCGACCGGTTCCTTGAGGTAATCCTGCGCGAACCGCGCCATCTGCGCCTGCTGCAGGTGGATCGCCCGCGGGTTCCAGACATAGGCGCCCCACAGTGTCGGTCCATAGGCGACGGCGGCAGCCGCCATCGTGGCAAGCGCCGCGCCCTGCCCGATCCGTGCCGCCCGGGGCCCGGCCGCCGATCCGGCGAGGAGGAAGGCGCCGAGAAGGCTCACGATGACATATGGCTCGTACCGATGCATCCAGCCAACCTGCCCGAAGAAGAGATGCGCGACCGCGGCCGCTCCCACGGTCGCCGCGATCGCCCCGGCCGGTCCGCGCCGGAGTGCGGGCATGGCCCCCGCCGTGGCAACCAGGACAGCGAGGAGAAGCGCGAGGATCGCCCCCGCCGGCTTGACCAGGTTGGCGATGAGACCGACCAGCAGGCGGAACCAGAGACCGCCCTGCGGATCGAGCCCACCGGTCTTGGCGAGGATCGAGCCCGGCAGCGGGTCGAGTCCGAGATGGAGGAGGAAGAGGCTGAAGCCGATGACCGCGCCGAGCGCGCCGCAGGCGATCAGGCCCGCCGCGCTGCGATGCCCCCAGAGCCAGAGCGTCGCGGCGGCCGCCAGCGAAAGCGCCAGTCCCTCGTAGCGAAGGAGAGGCGCGGTGACCGCTGCCGCCACGAGCCACCACGCGGCCCCCTGCCCGTTCAGTGCCCGCCAGAGGCCGAGCACGACGATGAGACTCGCCAGCAGATGCGGCCCCGCCTCCATTCCCGTGTAGCCCACGCCCGAGATGTTGAGGAAGACCGGTCCGGCGATGACGATGACCATTCCGACCGCGCCTGCGAGCCCGGCCGCCGCAGCGACAAGCCCCCAGACCCAGCCGGCGCCAGCGACCGCGAGGATGTTCCAGAAGAGCGGCAGGAGCCGCTGGGCCTCCGTGCCCGGAAAGGGCAGCAGGAGAAACGGGTAGAGGATGGAGGAGGAGGCCGAGGCGGGCTCGCCAAGGTTCACGCCGTAGGTGCCTTGGGCCATCTTCTCGGCCATGGCGAGGTGGATATAGACGTCATCGAGCGGATATTCGAAGACTCCGGCATGCCAGGCCGCCACCGCCTGGAGGGCAAGAAAGCCCCCCAGCGCGGCCAGCATCCCCCAGAGGGGATAGCGGCTGGCGCTTGCCGGTCCACGCATTCTCAGTCGAACTCCAGGATCACGTCATCAACCTTGAGACTCGCCCCGGCCGCGGCGACGACGCGCTTGACGGTGGCCTTCCGTTCGGCACGCAGGATGTTTTCCATCTTCATCGCCTCGACGGTGGCGAGCGCCTGGCCTTCCTGAACCTCCTGCCCCTCCTCGACGCTGATCTTCACGACGAGACCGGGCATCGGGCAGAGCAGGAACCGCGACGTGTCGGGGGCCGCCTTTTCCGGCATCAACCGGGCAAGTTCGGCCTGGCGGGGCGTGCGGACATGCACCTTGAGGTCGGCGCCGCGGGTGCGAATGCGGAACCCCCCGGGGATCTTGCCGACCTTCAGCACGACCGGATCGCCGTCCACCATGAGGCGGGCAAGCGGCTGGCCCGGAGTCCAGTCCGAGGTCACGCGATGCGCGCTGCCATCGGCGAAATGCACCGTCGCGCCATCGCGGTCGGCAGCGATCCGCACCGCGATCTCTTCGCCCTGAAGGCTCACGACCCACTCGTCGCCGACGTGGCGTTCATGGTTGCCGAGCCGCCCGGTAATCCGTGTGCGCCGTATCTCCGCCACCCGGTTCATCGCCGCCGCGGCCGCCGCCACCTTGCGCAAGCTGCCCTCGGGCAGGGTCACGCCCTGGAAGCCTTCGGGATATTCCTCGGCGATGAAGGCCGTGGTGATCGCGCCTTCGACGAAGCGGGGATGGTCCATCACCGCGCTCAGGAAGGGAAGGTTATGGCCGATGCCCTCCACCTCGAAGGTGTCGAGCGCGACGCGCATCCCCTCGATGGCCTCGCCGCGCGTCGGCGCCCAGGTGCAGAGCTTGGCGATCATCGGATCATAGTACATCGAAATCTCGCCGCCCTCGTATACGCCGGTATCGTTGCGCACGACGCCGGTGGCGGTCGCCACCTCGACCGGCGGGCGGTAGCGCGAGAGCCGACCGATGGAGGGCAGGAAGCCCCGGTAGGGGTCCTCGGCGTAGAGCCGGCTTTCCATCGCCCAGCCGTTGATCTTCAGGTCGGACTGACTGAAGGGCAGCTTTTCGCCTCCGGCCACGCGGATCATCTGTTCGACCAGATCGACCCCGGTGATGAGCTCCGTCACCGGGTGCTCGACCTGCAAACGGGTATTCATTTCAAGGAAGTAGAAGTTCCTGTTGCCATCGACGATGAACTCTACCGTGCCCGCCGAAGTATAGCCGACCGCCTTCGCCAGGGCGCAGGCCTGCTCGCCCATCGCCTTGCGGGTCTTCGCGTCGAGGAAGGGCGACGGCGCTTCCTCGATCACCTTCTGGTTCCGCCGCTGGATCGAACATTCGCGCTCGTGCAGATAGACGCAGTTGCCATGCTTGTCGGCGAGCACCTGAATCTCGATATGGCGCGGCTGGGTCACGAACTTCTCGATGAAGATGCGGTCGTCGCCGAAGGACGCCGCCGCCTCGTTCTTCGAGGACTGGAAGCCGTCGCGCGCATCCTCGTCATTCCAGGCGATCCGCATCCCCTTGCCGCCGCCGCCGGCGCTGGCCTTGATCATCACCGGATAGCCGATCTCGCGGCTGATCTTCACCGCCTCTTCGGCGTCGGCGATCAGGCCCATGTAACCCGGCACGGTGGAAACGCCCGCCTCCATCGCGATCTTCTTCGATGTGATCTTGTCGCCCATCGCCTCGATCGCGGGTGAAGGCGGGCCGACGAAGACCACGCCCTCCTTCTCCAGCGCTTCGGCGAACTTCATGTTTTCGCTGAGGAAACCATAGCCCGGATGCACCGCCTCGGCTCCCGTCTTGCGGATGGCCTCCATGATCCTGTCGATCACGATGTAGGATTGCGCAGCGGGCGGCGGACCGATGTGCACCGCCTCGTCCGCCATGCTCACATGCAGCGCGTTGCGGTCGGCGTCGGAATACACGGCGACGGACTTGATGCCCATCTTGCGGGCCGACTTGATGACCCGGCAGGCGATCTCGCCCCGGTTGGCGATCAGGATCTTCTTGAACATGTCGTCCCCTTCTCAGGCCGTGCCGGGGTTCCCCGGCCGCGAAAACACAAAGGGCCACCGGGGCGCACAGCCCCGATGGCCCTGATGCAAGACACTTGCGGCCGCGATAGGGCCGCCGTCAGGGTGTCAGTTGCAGATGCCCGCGTCGTCGCAGAAGACGCCTGCGCCTGCGCCGATGATGGCCCCCGTGACGGCACTGTTGCCCGTCGCGTCGGCAATGACCGCGCCCGCGGCCGCGCCCGCAACGCCACGCTCGGCGTCGTTTTGCAGGCAGCCGGCGAGACTTCCCACCAGCGCGACGGCAACGATGATCCTTGTATAACGCATTCTGCTCTTCCTCCGGTTAGGGTTCTTTTCGCAGCCGATTTTAGCGCATTCCCCGCCATCGAAAAGCAGATTCGGCAGGAACCCTGCCAATCGGCGGCGCAATGTCGACGGACACGCGGACGGCCATCCCGAGACAAAAGTGGCCTGACCCCGGTGGGATCAGGCCGTAGAGAAGGGGAAGGGTAACGGTTTTGACAAATCGGGGCGCGAAGCTTGCTGTAGGGTGACGCCCCGCATGAAGCATGTGCCTGGCGCGCAGTTTGCGCAAAGGCAAAGTTTCCAGCCGGGAAACGATCGGCAATTTCGTGCTGATGCTGCGCCGGGCCAAGCAGGAACATGCCTATTCCTCCCCCTCGAAGGCCTCGGGGAAGGCGGCGCGGGCCCGGGCGACGTCGATCCGCAGGAGCGCCTGGTAGCTTTCCGGGTCGAAGGGCTGCACCGCCGGGACCACCTCGCGGCCCAAAAGCCAGGAAAGCCGGCCCGCGTCGAGATTGCCGCGCTCGAACGGCTCTTCGCCGAAATGGTCCCAGAGCGCGGCGATGAACGCGAGGTCGGCGCGGCGGTCGGCGGGGCTCCGGTCACGGAAGCGTTCACGCGCGACAAGCCGCGTAGCGCCCTTCGGATTGGCGCGGCGGATCACGAACTGGTGGTCGGTGCCGGGAAGGCGGCCCGGGAAGCCGCGGTGCTTCAGCATTGCGCCGCCCTCCGGGTTGGGGCGGCCGGGCGACTGGCCGGGACCGGGCGCGATGCCCGGACCCGGCCGAAGCGATCAGCTGCCGTACTTACCGGTGAACACCGGTTCGGTCGTGACCGGTTGTTCGGCGTAGACAGTTTCCTTCTTTGCGGCGCAGCCGGCCACCACGACAACGAGCATGGCGGCAAAAAGGGCCTTACTGGACATTCGAATCTCCTGCTCAATTCGGCGGTCGCGCCTGTCGCGGCGCACTCCGACCTGTTGTTTTCGCTACGGACCGCGTCGCCGCAATCCATCCTGATGATAGCCCATCTCACGCGGCTATCCCATTGCGCACCACGCAAGGCGGCGGGTTGTGGCGCAACGGCACCACCCGCCCCGGCCGACATGCCGAATGGGATGCCCCCAGGCGATACCATCAGAACGGTTCCCACTGGCAGCGCCCGTCGATGATCGTGTAGGCCTCGAAGAACTGGGTGGCCTCGGGCGCGGGCTCGCCGAATGCGACGGCGCGGTCGGACAGCGAAATGATGATCTGCGCCGGCGCGGGCCCGGTGGCCGGCAGCCGCGGCAGGGCGAATTCGTTGCAGAGCACCTCCATGTCCGCCTGCGCGGCCTCGACATCGACCGTGGCGCCGTCGCGCGCGATCGCCGGGGCGACGAAACGGAACCGGATCGTCAGACCCTCCGGTCCCGGAGCCGATTGCACGGTGTCAAGATAGCGCACGTCCTGACCGGAGGGCACGATGACGCGCTCGTCGCCCGTCGCCGCCTTCTCCTGCGCTGCCGCGCCGAGGCCGAAACAGATCATGGCGATTGCCATCGCTCCCCTTGTCATTCCCGGGCCGCAACCTGACGTGGCGCCCTGCCCCTCCAGAGAGGTCCGAGGCGCCCCAAAACCCGGCACGGCGCTGATCATTGCACGCTCGCCCCCCCTGCCCGCTCAGAGTGGAATGTTGTCGTGCTTCTTCCACGGGTTGGAGAGCTTCTTCGTCCGCAGCGAAGCGAAGGCCCGGGCCACCCGCTTGCGGGTCGAATGCGGCATGATCACCTCGTCGATGAAACCCTTCTCGGCGGCGACGAAGGGGTTGGCGAAGCGGTCCTCGTAGTTCTTCGTCCGCTCGGCGATCTTGTCCCTGTCGGCCAGTTCCGACCGGTAGAGAATCTCGACCGCGCCCTTGGCGCCCATCACCGCGATCTCGGCCGTGGGCCAGGCATAGTTGAAGTCGCCCCGCAGGTGTTTCGAGGCCATGACGTCATAGGCGCCGCCATAGGCCTTGCGGGTGATCACCGTGACCTTCGGCACCGTCGCCTCGCCATAGGCGAAGAGAAGCTTGGCCCCGTGCTTGATGACGCCACCATATTCCTGCCCCGTGCCCGGCAGGAAGCCCGGCACGTCGACGAAGGTCAGGATCGGGATTTCGAAGGCATCGCAGAACCGCACGAAGCGCGCGGCCTTGCGCGAACTGTCGATGTCGAGGCAACCCGCCAGCACCAACGGCTGGTTGGCCACGACGCCCACCGTCTGACCCTCGATGCGGATGAAGCCGGTGATGATATTGCCCGCGTAGTCCTTCTGGATCTCGAAGAAGTCCCCCTCGTCGGCAACCTTGAGGATCAGTTCCCGCATGTCGTAGGGCAGGTTCGGGTTGTCGGGGATCAGCGTGTCGAGGCTCGGCTCCACCCGCGCGGGATCGTCGAAGAAGGGCCGGGTCGGCGCCCTGTCACGGTTCGAGAGCGGCAGGAAGTCATAAAGCCGGCGAATCTCGGCCAGCGCCTCCACGTCATTCTCGAAGGCGCCGTCGGCGACCGAGGATTTCCGCGTGTGGGTCGAAGCGCCTCCCAACTCCTCGGCGGTCACGATCTCGTTCGTCACGGTCTTCACCACGTCGGGGCCGGTCACGAACATGTAGGACGTGTCCTTCACCATGAAGATGAAGTCGGTCATCGCCGGCGAATAGACCGCGCCGCCCGCACAAGGCCCCATGATGACCGAAATCTGCGGCACGACGCCCGAGGCCATGATGTTGCGCTGGAACACGTCGGCATAGCCGGCAAGGCTCGCCACGCCCTCCTGGATGCGTGCGCCGCCCGAATCGTTCAGCCCGATCACCGGCGCGCCGTTCTGCATCGCCATATCCATGATCTTGCAGATCTTCTGGGCGTGTGTCTCGGAAAGCGAGCCGCCGAAGACGGTGAAATCCTGGCTGAAAACATAGATCATGCGGCCGTTGATCGTGCCCCAGCCGGTCACGACGCCGTCACCCGCGGGCCGGTCGTCCTCCATGCCGAAGTCGGTGCAGCGGTGGGCGACGAACATGTCGAATTCCTCGAAGCTGCCCTCGTCGAGGAGAAGCTCGATCCGCTCGCGCGCGGTCAGCTTGCCACGGGCGTGCTGGGCGTCGATCCGGCGCTGCCCGCCGCCGGCGCGGGCGGCGGCACGGCGGGCTTCGAGTTGTTCGAGAATGTCCTTCATCGGGTCCCCCTCAAGGCGATGGCGCACCCTATCCCCTGACACCGGCCGGTCAAAGCGGATTTCCGGATATTTGCAACATTTTCGCAAGGGTGCGACAGTTAATTGCAAATGTGCAAAATTACCGGACTTCCCGCGCCGCCCGTCGCGGGCTATAGCGTCGGAAAACCGCGCGAGGCATCATGGACCGTATTCCCGTTCCCCTGGTCACGATCGGCCTGCTTCTGGCCTCAAACGTCTTCATGACCTTCGCCTGGTACGGCCATCTCAAGTTCAAGACGACGCCCCTTCTCGTCGTCATCCTCGTGAGCTGGGGTATCGCCTTCTTCGAATACCTCCTGCAGGTGCCCGCAAACCGCATCGGCCACGGGCATTTCTCCGCGGCGGAGTTGAAGACCATTCAGGAGGTCATCACGCTTGTCGTCTTCGCCGTCTTCTCGGCAACCTGGCTCGGCGAGGGGCTCGGCTGGAACCATGCGGTGGGCTTTGCGCTGATCGCGGCGGGCGCCTTCTTCGTCTTCCAGCCCTGGGCCTGAGAGGGCCCGCACAGCCGTCTGTGCGCTCCGGGCATGGACAGCCGCCACTCCGCCCGCTACGCCTCGGCCATGACCACCTCGCGCCCCGTCGCCCGCTTTCTCGACCGCTCCACAGCCCCGCACGTCGCGACGCTTGTCGCGGTCACGGGACTCTCGGCGCTGGCCATGAACATCTTCCTGCCGTCGTTGCCGGCGATGACCGACTGGTTCGCCACCGACTACCGGCTGATGCAGCTTTCCGTCTCGCTCTACCTGGGCGTCAGCGCCGGCCTGCAGATCGTCATCGGGCCGATTTCGGACCGGTTCGGGCGTCGGCCCGTCCTTCTCTGGTCCGTCGTTTTGTTCCTCATCGCGACGGCGGGTACGCTTTTCGCCCCGACTGTCGGCGTCTTCCTCGCCTTCCGCATGATGCAGGCGGTGGTCGCGGCCGGCATGGTGCTGAGCCGCGCGGTCATCCGCGACATGGTGCCGGCCAACGAGGCTGCCTCGATGATCGGCTACGTCACGATGGGCATGGCCTTCGTGCCGATGGTCGGGCCGATGATCGGGGGCATCCTCGACGGGGCTTTCGGATGGCAGGCGAACTTCCTTGCGCTCTTCGGACTCGGCGTCGCCGTCCTCTGGATGATCTGGGCCGACCTCGGCGAAACCGCGGCAGGCCATCGCACGCGCTTCGCCGACCAGACGTTGCCGCT
>WBZL01002167.1_pt1 | contig 19408 bp, 16 predicted proteins | sample 5204291 | NCBI WGS metagenome assembly WBZL01 (sample SAMN12344345, study PRJNA552823) | activated sludge metagenome | biome: Activated sludge suspended growth; feature: Nitrification reactor; material: Wastewater; isolation source: activated sludge from nitrification reactor of wastewater...
GATGCAGGCCGGAGGTGACCGACGTCACCAGCAGGACCCACAAGGCCAGGTTGGCCAGCTTCTCGCTGTAGAGCTTGCGCGAGCCGTCGGCCAGGTAGAGCGGCAGCGTGGCGTACATCGCGCTCGCCACCATCAGGGCCATCGCCTCCATCAGGTTGTGGGCGAAGAGATAGAACGTGTATTGGAACACCACCGGATCGGCCGCCCAGGCGGCGAGCGACATCGGGATGACCTTGTAGAGCGCCAGCACCAGCGTCGTGCCGACCACCACCAGCGGCAGGCCCGTCAATAGCAGGGTCGCGGCGGCGAGCAGCATGCCCAGCATGCCCGGCTCGTTGAGCGAGCGCTCGGAGAGGACGAGCTCCTGACGCTTCTTGCCGAAGAACAGCATCTTGAGCACCAGCAGCGGATAGCAGAGGATCATGCAGGCCAGCACCAGGTAGATGCCGGTGAAGCCGACGATCACCGATTCCATGCTCCAGACGCCCATCTGCGCGCCGACCAGGGGCAGCGGGAACATCACCACCACGCTGACCTTGAGGCCCATGAGGACGGCGACGGTGAGGATGGCGGCGCCCAGGTTCATCGTCAGCCAGGACAGCGCCGCCAGCAGGCCGGTGACCGGCTTGCCGACGCAGCCGCCGGAGCGGTGCAGGCCGACGCCCATCATGAGCTGGAACGAGAAGGGGAAGGTCAGCGCCGCGCCGTGCAGCGTCAGCGTGGTGTAGAAGTGGTCCGAGTCGAGATCGAAGATCTGCGTCGCCGGCATGACCAGGCCCAGCAGGCCGGCCACGACGAGCCAGACGAAGGAACTCATGATCATCAGCGCCGGCCAGGCGTTGATCTCCTCCAGGCCGGTGCTCTTGTCGACCGCGAACATCTTGCCGAAGATCGGCGTGTTTTTGACGATTGTGCTGGCTATGCTCATTTCAGGTTCTCCTCCGCTGGGGTGCGCTCGGTTGCCTCAGTTGGCTTTGACGACGGTCAGTTCGTCCTGCATCCTGTGGTGGGCGACGCCGCAGTACTCGAGGCAGCGCACCGCGTACTTGCCCGGGTCCTTGAAGGTATAGACGACCGACGTGGGCTTGGTGGTGCCCGGCATCATCAGCATGGTGAACAGCACCCTGCCGTCCGGGTGATAGACGGCGAAGCCGTGCTGGGTGTCGCTCGCCCGGCCGGAGAAGCGCACCGGCTTGCCGACCTCGATCTGGCGGTTGGAGATGTCGTAGGCCCAGGACTTCGCCGTGAAGTCGACCTGCACCTCGGCCTCGCCGCCGGTCGCGCCGGAGGCGGCGGCCCACGGGATGAACTTCAGGCTGGCAAGGTTGGCGACGACGAAGAAGATGAATGCAAACGTCAGCCAGACGCCCTCGATGGGCGCAAACTCGCTGGGCTGCAATCGGGTGGGTCCGGTATCGACCAGGCTTTTCTTGCGGATGACCCAGTACGCCATCAGGGCAAAGGGGACGAACATGAACATGGTCACCCAGAACGCGCCCCAGCCGGTATACACATAGTCCAACATGGCCATTGCCTCCTCCTCGAATTTGTCGGTACGGCCGGATTGCCCGCCGCTCTTGTAGTAGGCGAACGATAGGCCGGGGGGGCAGGCCGGGCAATTAGGATGTTTACCTAGGGGGCCTGCGGATGTTCCTGATTGAACGAAACTGCAGGGTGGCTAGACTGGCCGGGCCATCAACGATCCGGAGGTCTCCGCTTATGGCTGAAACGATCCTCACCGCCCGCCCCGGTCCAGCCGAGCGCCTGCGCCGCTACCTGCGCCTGACCAAGCCGCGGGTGAACACCCTGATCGTGTTCTGCGCCGTCATCGGCATGTTCCTCGCCGCGCCGGGGATGGTGCCGCTGCAGGCGCTCTTCGCCGGCACGCTCGGCATCGCCCTGGTGGCGGGCGCCGCCGCCGCCATGAACTGCCTCATCGAGCAGGAAATCGACGCCGTGATGGCGCGCACGCAGGGGCGCCCGCTGCCGCGCGGGGAAGTGAATTCGCTGGAGACGCTGCTGCTCTCGGGCGTCATCGGCGGCATCGGCCTGTCGCTGCTGCACGCCTTCGTGAACCCCTTCACCATGTGGCTGACGCTGGCCACCTTCGTCGGCTACGCCATTATCTACACGGTTATCCTGAAGCCGCGCACGCCCCAGAACATCGTCATCGGCGGCGCCTCGGGCGCCATGCCGCCGGTGCTCGGCTGGGCGGCGGTGACCGGCCAGGCGCCGGGCGAGGCCTGGCTGCTGTTCCTCATCGTCTTCGTGTGGACGCCGCCGCATTTCTGGTCGCTGGCGCTGTATCGCGCGCACGAGTACGCCGACGCGAAGCTGCCGATGCTGCCGGTGGTGTACGGCCGCGAATACACGCTGCGCTGCATCTTCGCCTACACGCTGGGACTGGCAGCGGTGACGCTGATGCCGTTCTTCATCGGCATGAGCGGCTGGCTCTATCTGGCAGCGGCGCTGGCACTGAACGGCATCTTCATCGCCCACGCCTGGCGCCTGCTGCGCAACTACAGCGACCGCGCCGCGCAGGCTTCCTTCCGCTGGTCGATCACCTATCTGTTCCTGCTCTTCGCCGCGCTGCTGGTCGATCATTACCTTCCTTATTGACCTAGGGAATATCCCCTAGGCGCGGAGGAATCGTCCCGATTTTTTTTCGCGCCGGCTTGCCGCACATTCTCCGACGGGCAGTCGCCCGGCAGTTCCCCAACTCATATCGGAGGAGACAAATCATGACGCAGCAAGCCTTGAAGGAAGCGCTCAGCAAGACCGTGAAGGGCATCCAGGACAACCCCGTCATGTCGCGCGTGGTGTTCGAGGCGCAGACGGCGCTGGTGGAGGATGTGCGCTGCACGGGCCAGGTGCGCAGCTTCGCGCCGATCGTCGTCGATGAGCCGCCCGAGCTCGGCGGCAAGGACAAAGGCGCCAATCCGGTCGAGCTGCTGCTCGTCTCCCTCGGCACCTGCCAGGAGATCATGTATTCGGCGATGGCGTCGATGATGGGCATCCAGCTCGACGAGGTGAAGGTCAACCTGAAGGGCTCGCTCGACCTGAAGGGCCTCTTCGGCATGGACCCGTCGGTGCCGCCCGGCTACCAGAAGATCACCTACGAGACCGTGCTGAAGAGTTCCGCGCCGGAAGCGGAACTGCGCAAGCTGATCGAGGCGGTGGAGTCGCATTGCCCGGTGCTCGACACGCTGGTGCGCCCGATCGAGGTGACGGGCAAGGTGACGATCAACGACGCGGTCATGGCCTGAGGCCGGCCGTGGCCCGCCTGCACGAGATCGCCGTCCCCGACGTCGGCGACAAGGGCGCGCTGTCCGTCGCGGAGATCCTCGTCGGTCCGGGCGACGCCGTCTGGGCCGACGATGCGCTGATCACCGTCGAGTCGGGCAAGGCGGCGCTCGACGTGCAGGCGCCGGTCGACGGCACCGTCGTCGAGGTGCGCGTGGCGCAGGGCGACGCGGTCGCCGCCGGCAGCATCGTCGTCGTGCTGGAGGAGGCGCGCGAGCAGCGCCCGAAAAGTCAGCCCTTGCGGGACGGCGCACTGCACGCCGCGCCGCCCCGCTTTTCTCTTTTCGCCGCCTTCACCGCCGCCACGCGCGAGGCGGCCGAGCTGCCGGAGATCGCCTGCGGGCTGCTGGTGCTGGGCGGCGGGCCGGGCGGCTACTCGGCGGCCTTCCGCGCCGCCGACCTCGGCCTGGACACGCTGCTGGTGGAGCGCCACGCCGTGCTCGGCGGCGTCTGCCTCAACGTCGGCTGCATCCCGTCGAAGGCGCTGCTGCACCTGACGGCGGCGATGGAGGAGGCCGCCGGCATGGCCGCCGCGGGCATCCGCTTCGGCGAACCGGCGATCGACCTCGATGCGCTGCGCGCGCACAAGGCCAAGGTGGTGGGCCGGCTCACCGGCGGCCTGTCAGGGATGGCCAGGGCGCGCAAGGTGCGCGTCGTCGCCGGCAGCGGCCGCTTCCGCGACGCGCACAGCGTCGAGGTGGACACCGCCGAAGGCCGCCAGATCATCCGTTTCGACCAGTGCATCGTCGCCGCCGGCTCGCATCCGGTGCACCTGCCCTTCCTGCCGCGCGATGCGCGCATCGTCGATTCCACCGGCGCGCTGGAGCTGCGCAGCCGCCCGCGCCGCATGCTGGTGATCGGCGGCGGCATCATCGGCCTGGAGATGGCGACGGTGTACTCGGCGCTCGGCGCCCGCATCGACGTGGTGGAGGCGCAGGACCTGCTGATGCCCGGCCCCGACCGCGACCTGGCGGCGATCTGGGAAAAGCAGAACCGGCACCGCTTCGACAACATCATGCTGCGCACGCGCACCGTGGCGGCGCACATCGCCGATGAAGGGGTGTGGGTGCGCTTCGAGGGCGACATGGCGCCGGAGGAGGCGCAGTGCTACGACATGGTGCTGCAGGCGGTCGGCCGCAAGCCGAACGGCCTGCGCCTCGACGCGGGAAAGGCCGGCCTCGCCGTCAATGAAACCGGCTTCATCCCGGTCAGCAGCCGCATGCAGACCAACGTGCCGCACATCTATGCCGTCGGCGACATCGTCGGCATGCCGATGCTGGCGCACAAGGCGGTGCACCAGGCCCACGTGGCGGCCGAATCCGCAGCAGGCCTCGACTGTCACCACGACGCCTCGCTGATTCCCGGCGTGGCCTACACGCATCCCGAGATCGCCTGGGTCGGCTTGTCCGAGGACGAGGCGAAACGAAAAGGCATGGGCGTCGAGGTGGCGCGATTTCCCTGGGCCGCCTCGGGGCGGGCTATCGCCAATGGCGCGGATTACGGACTGACCAAGCTGGTGTTCGACAGGAGCAGCGGCGCCATCCTGGGCGGCGCCATCGCCGGCCCCTGCGCCGGCGACATGATCGGCGAGATCATTCTGGCGGTCAGTCAGGGATGCGACGCCGCCGCCATCGGCAAGGCCATCCACCACCCCCACCCCACGCTCGGCGAGACGGTCGGCCTGGCCGCCAGCGTCGTCCACGGCAGCTGCACCGATCTGCCGCCTCTGCTGGCACGCCAGCGCTAGGACGAACTTACGACGACAGGGAAGAGTCCTGCATGGCCATCTTCACCAGGTCGGAGAGCGAGCGTGCGTGCATCTTCTCCATCACCTTGGCGCGGTGGACTTCGACGGTTTTCGCGCTCAGCCCCAGCGAGTTGGCGATGGCCTTGTTCGACAGCCCTTCCACCACCAGATCCATCACCTCGCGCTCGCGCGGCGTCAGGCTGGCGAACAGCGAGCGCAGTTGCGTGCGCTGCACTTCCTTGCCGCGCCGTTCGGCGTCGAAGGTGATCGCCCGCTGGATGCGGTCGAGCAGGTCCTGGTCGTTGAATGGCTTTTCGACGAAATCGAAGGCGCCCGCCTGCACCGCGCGCACCGCCATCTGCACGTCGCCGTGCCCGGTGATGAAAATGATCGGCACATGATAGGCGCGCCGCGCCGCGAGACGCTCCTGCAATTCCAGGCCGCTCATGCCCGGCATGCGCACGTCGAGCACCAGGCAGCCGGGTTTCGATGCGTCGTAGCCGTCGAGAAAGGCCTGGGCCGAGGCGAAGGTCTCCACCTTCAGCCGCACCGTCTCGATCAGCCAGCGCAGGCTGCGGGCGACCGCCTGGTCGTCATCAACTATGAAGACTGTAGCGTCGCTCATCTCTGTTCAGCCTGACCGGAATGGCCTGCAGGGTAAACCGGAAGGTGGCGCCGCCGGCGCGCGACTCGGCGCGGATGCTGCCGCCGTGCGATTCGACGATCGAGCGGCTGATGGACAGTCCCATGCCGACGCCTTCAGTCTTGGTGGTGAAGAACTGGTCGAACACCTGATCGATGACGGCCTCGTCGATGCCGGGCCCGGTATCGACGACCTCGATCTCCACGATGTCCCCGTCGTGCGGCACGGTGCGGATGACGATCTCGCGGCGGAGCGAATGCCTCTCGGCCATCGCCTCGACGGCATTGCGCACCAGGTTGCAGACCACCTGCTCGATCATGATGGAGTCGGCCCACACGCGGGGCTGTTGCGGCGCCAGCTGAAGCGTGACGACCGTTTCGTGCTGGCGCGCCTCGTGTTCGGTGAACTTGACCACGCTGCGCACGACCTGGTTGATGTCGACCGCGGTCATCCTGGGCTCGCTCTTGCGCACGAAGTCGCGCACGTGGCGCATGATCTCGCCGGCGCGCTCCGCCTGCTCGCACACCTCCTCGAGCGGTTCGATCAGCTCGGAGGGAACCACCTCGCCGGTGCGCAGCCGGCGGATGCAGCCGCGCGCGAAATTGGCGATCGCCGCGAGCGGCTGGTTGAGCTCGTGGGCCAGGCCGGTGGCCATTTCGCCCATGGTCGACAGGCGCGCCACCCGCGCCAGTTCCGTCTGGTGGCGCCGCCCCTGCTCCTCGGCCCACTTGTGCTCGGTGGTGTCGCGCGTGATGCCGAGCAGGGCGTACACCTCGCCGCGCGCATCGCGCAGGGGCACGGCATGCGTCTCCATCCAGCGCGTGCGGCCCTTGAGGGTGGTCGACCTGAATTCATAGACGACCGATTCGCCGGCGAAGACGCGCCGCATGTTCTCGCGGTAGATGGCCTGGTATTCCGGCGCGACCACCTCATAGATCTTCCTGCCGATGATGTCCTCCGGGCAACCTGCGTCCACCAGCCTGAGCCCCGCCGGGTTGATCTCCAGCACGGTGCCGTCGGCGGCCTGCAGCTTCACGCACTCCGGCTCGGACTCGATGATGGTGCGCAGGCGGTATTCGTTCTCCTGCAGGCGGTCGAGGATGCCCTGGTGCTGGTCTTCCTTCTCGTGGAGGCGTGTTTCCGCCTCGCGCAGGCGCAGCAGCAGATAGGCGAGCCCGATCAGCGCAACCGTAAGCCCACCGCCGAGCGCAACCAGGCCCAGCAACATGATTTCACTTTCCATGAACATTCCGCCGATCGTATCCCTTTATGCAGCTCAACCTTAACAGCCCCCCATGCCGGATCAATCAGGGACAACCGTCGGGCCGCTAGGTAATCACCCCAATTGCACAGCCTGCGCTCCCTGCATCTAAACGAATGATATACGCCATGCGCCGCATCAGCGTCCTCGCATGCCCCCCCGCATGCTTGTGGGGTATTCCGCTTTCCCCTGCATCTGGCAGAATGCGCACAGGAAGTTGCCCTGGCCGCAGGCCACCGCCGGCCCTTCCCAGCCCAACTTAGGAGACCCTCATGAAAAAACTGATTCTTGCGGCCGTGCTGCCGCTGCTAGCCACCCCCGCCTTCGCCGCCGACTCCGGCATGAAGGCCGGCTTGTGGGAAGTCAAGACCATCAAGCAGGTCATGGACGGCCAGGACATGAAGGCGCAGATGGCCGCCGCGCAGGCGCAGATGCAGCAGCAGATGGCGAGCATGCCGCCCGAGCAGCGCAAGCAGATGGAAGCCATGCTGGGGCGCCAGGGGATGAGCATGGGATCGGGCGGTGCGGCACGCATCTGCATCAGCGAGGAGATGGCCAAGCGCGACACGCCCGTGGTCGATCCCGAGGGGCGCTGCCAGCCGACCAAGATGAGCCGCAGCGGCAACACCATGCGCTACGAGGTCGATTGCACCGTCGATGGCCGCCGCTCCCAGGGCAAGGGCGAGAGCACCTTCTCCGGCAACACCATCAATTCGCGCATGGACATGACGACGACCGATGCGCGCGGCCGCCACACCATGCAGACGGAATCGCAGATGACCTGGCTTGGGCGCGACTGCCAGGGCATAGCACCCATGGGCGCCGGACGCGGCAGATAGCGCCCCGGGCAGCGCCTCAGAAGCCCGGCCAGCGGCCCGAAAGCAGCGCGTAGTCGAGGGCCAGGCCGGCGAAGATCGCCGCGCCCACCCAGTTGTTGTCCTTGAAGGCGCGGAAGCAGGCCATGCGCTCGCGGCCGCGGATCCAGAAGTAGTGCCGCAGCATCATGCCGCCCGCCACCGCCAACCCGGCGTAAAAGTATAGTCCGCGCCCCGCCTGCGCCCCCACCCAGGCGAGGATGGCCAGCGTGATGGCGTAGCTGACCATCACCGCCGCCACGTCGAAGCGGCCGAAGGTGATGGCGGAGGTCCGGATGCCGATCTTCAGATCGTCGTCGCGATCGACCATGGCATAGCAGGTGTCGTAGCCGATGGCCCAGAAGATGTTCGCCAGCAGCAGCACCCAGGCCAGCGGCGGCACCGTGAAGAGCTGCGCCGCGAACGCCATCGGGATGCCGAAGCCGAAGGCCACGCCCAGATAGGCCTGCGGGATGGCAAGGAAGCGCTTGGTGAACGGATAGCTCGCCGCCAGGAACAGCGCCGCCACCGAGAGCAGCCACACCAGCTTGTGCAGCGGCAGGATGAGCACGAAGGCCAGCAGCGTCAGCACGCCGGCGAGGACGATCGCCTCGGCTTCCGTCACCTGCTTCGCTGCCAGCGGCCGGCCCTTGGTGCGCTCGACATGCGGATCGAAGTGGCGGTCGGCATAGTCGTTCATCACCACGCCGGCCGAGCGCATCAGCAGCGTGCCCAGCGCAAAGATCCACACGATGAAGGCGCTCGGCGCGCCCTCCGCCGCGATCCACACCGCCCACATCGTCGGCCACAACAGCAATAGCGTGCCGATCGGCTTGTCGAGCCGCATCAGGCGTTCGTAGGCATCGAGGCGCTGGCGCAGGGTGAGTTCGGACATGGCGCGGATTTTACACTTTCAGCAGTTCCCGCCGCCCGCCCAGCCACCGCTCGATATGCCTGTCGGCGGCTTCCGGGAAATCCTTCAGCAGCAATTCCGCCGCCTCGCGCGCGGCGTCGAGCAGGTCGGCGTCGGCTTCCAGGTCGGCGAAGCGCAGCAGCGGCACGCCGCTCTGGCGGCTGCCGAGGAATTCGCCGGGGCCGCGCAGGTGCAGGTCCTGGCGCGCGATCTCGAAGCCGTCGGCGTTCTCGAAGATGATCTTCAGGCGCGCCCGAGCCGTCTCGCCGAGCGGGTGGGCATAAAGCAGGATGCACACCGAGTCGTCGGCGCCGCGGCCGATGCGCCCGCGCAGCTGGTGCAGCTGCGAGAGGCCGAAGCGCTCGGCGTGCTCGATGACCATGAGCGAGGCGTTGGGCACGTCGACGCCGACCTCGATCACCGTGGTGGCGACGAGGAGCTGCACTTTGCCTGCGGTGAAGTCGCCCATCACGCGCGCCTTCTCCTCGCCCTTGAGGCGGCCGTGCACGAGACCGACATTGAGGTTGGGCAGCTCGGCGCGCAGGCGCTCGAAGGTGTCCACCGCCGTCTGCAATTGCAATTTCTCGCTTTCTTCAATCAGCGGGCAGACCCAGTAGGCCTGTCTGCCTTCAGCGCAGGCGTCGCGGATGCGCGCGATGACCTCGTCGCGGCGCGCTTCCGAGGCCAGCTTGGTGAGCACCGGCTGGCGGCCCGGCGGCAGCTCGTCGATCACCGAGACGTCGAGGTCGGCGTAGTAGCTCATGGCGAGCGTGCGCGGGATGGGCGTGGCGGACATCATGAGCTGGTGCGGATTGACGCCCTTCTCGCGCAAAGTCAGCCGCTGGCGCACGCCGAAGCGGTGCTGCTCGTCGATGATGGCCAGCCCGAGCCGCGGAAACGCCACTGCCTCCTCGATCAGCGCGTGGGTGCCGACGGCGAGGCGGGCGCGGCCGCTGGAAACGGCCTCGGCCATGGCGGCCTTCTCCTTCTTCTTCTGGCTGCCGGAAAGCCAGGCGATTTCGAGCCCGAGCGGAGCGAGCCATTGCGAGAGTTTTCGGTAATGCTGCTCGGCGAGGATCTCGGTGGGCGCCATCAGCGCGGCCTGGCGGCCGTTCTCGACCGCCTGCAGCATGGCGAGCGCGGCAATCACCGTCTTGCCGCTGCCGACGTCGCCCTGCAGCAGGCGCTGCATGGGATGGGCTTCGCCGAGGTCATGCGCGATCTCGCGCCAGACGCGCTGCTGCGCGGCAGTAAGCTTGAAAGGTAGTGCAGCAAGCAGTTGGCGAGTCAGCTTCCCCCTGCCCGGCAGCGGCGGCGCGTTCTTGGCGCGGCGCGCCTCGTGGGCGCGGCGCAGACTGAGCTGCTGGGCGAGCAGTTCGTCGAACTTGATGCGTCGCCAGGCCGGATGCGCACGGTCGGACAGTTCGGCCAGCGAGGTGGCGGGCGTGGGATGGTGCAGCAGGCGCACGCTGTCGGCGAAGGCAGCGAGGCGGTGTAGCTTGCGCAGCGGCTCGGGCAGGGTCTCGGCAAGGTCGGCCTCGTCCAGCGCGCGCTCGATGAGCTTGCGCAGCGCGAGCTGCGAGACGCCGGCGGTAGTCGGATAGATGGGCGTCATGGCCTGCGGCAGCGCTTCGTCCTCGCCGACCACGCGGTAGCGCGGGTGCACCATCTCGTCGCCCAAAAAGCCGCCGCGCGGCTCGCCGAAAATGCGCAGGCGCCGGCCGACGGCGAGCTGCTTGACCTGGCTGCCGTAGAAATTGAGGAAGCGCAGCACCAGATCGCCGCCGGCATCGTCCTGGACGCGCACGACGAGCTGGCGGCGCGGGCGGTACCTGACGCTAGAATCGACGATCCCGGCCTCGACCTGGGCCGGCACGCCGGGGCGCAACTCGGCGATCGGCGTGATGCGGGTTTCGTCTTCGTAGCGCAGCGGCAAATGCAGGACGAGATCGGCCTGCGTGCGGATGCCGAGCTTGGCGAGCTTGTCCGCGACCGCCTTTGTCGCGCCGGAGATCACCCCGCGACCAGCACCGCATCCACCTCGACGAGGGCGCCGCGCGGCAGCGCCGCCACCTGCACCGTGGCGCGGGCCGGGTAGGGCTCCTTGAAGTGCTGCGCCATGATCTCGTTGACCCGGGCGAAGTGGCCGAGGTCGACGAGATAGATCGTCAGCTTCACGGCATCGGCGAGGGAGCTTCCCGCCGCCGCCGCGACGGCCTCGAGGTTGTTGAAGACGCGCACGGTCTGCGCATCGATGCCCTCGACCAGTTGCATGGTGGCGGGATCGAAGCCGATCTGGCCGGAAAGATAGACAGTGTTGCCGGCCTGCACGCCCTGCGAATAGGGGCCGATGGCGGCGGGGGCATTCGTCGTGGCGATGACCTTCTTGCTCATGGCGTGTCCTGTAGAATCGACGGAAGTTCTATGTTAATCGACAAGCCCGCCGCATGGACGAGGACACCCGAAAAACCCTGAGTGGCATCACCTTCCCCGCCGACGCCGATGGCCGGCGCAGCTCCCTTGCCGCCGGGCGCGAAGTGTTCGCATTGGCGATGGCGGCGGCGTCGGAGCAGGCGGCAGGTGCGGCACGCGCCGAACGCGACTGGCGCGGCGGCTACATGCCGCACGTGCGCCGTGCCGTCGAGTTGGGACTCTCCAGCGCCGAAGCGGCACGTTCAATTGCCCAGGCCGGCCTGACGGCATTGCATGCGAACTTCGAGTATCTCCGCGATGGTGCGGCGCAGCCCCTGCAGGCCGCCATGGCCCGACCGAGCGCCATCGCCTTCGAGACGGTGACGATCACGGGGCGCGGCACACAGAAGCCGGAACTCGCGGTGCCCTACCGCGGCGAACGGCTGGCCGGCGATGCCTTGCGCCGGCAACTGGCCGCATGGGTCGCGGCCGGCGTCGCAGAGCCCTCCTGCGCGGCTGCCGTCGACGAAGTGATCACCCATCCCGACTGGCTGGACCTGTCCGACTGGCATGTGGCGGTGATGGGCGTCGGCGCCGAGCTGGGGCCGCTGCCGACACTGGTGAACTGGCGTGCCAACCTGGCCGTGATCGACCTGCCCGGCACGCCGGCCTGGGGCCGCATCATTGCCACTGCGCGCGCCGGCAACGGCCGCGTGCTGCTGCCGATGCACGAACCGCTGGCGGCCGACGACCCGACGCTGGCCTTCAAGGCGGGCGCCGACCTGCTGCACGAGACGCCGGAAATCCGCGACTGGCTGGCCGCGCTGCCGGGGCCGCTGGTCGTCGGCAGCTATGCCTATCTCGACGGCGAAGCGCACGTGCGCGTCTCGCTGGCGATGGACGCCATCGTCGCCAGCCTGCTGGAGCGGCGCGCCGACGCGCTGCCGGCCTGGCTGCTCAGCCCGACCGATGTCTTCGCCGTGCCGGTCGAGGATGCCGAGCATTCCATGAAAGCGTGGCGCGAACGCGGCGGCATCCGTCATGTGCAGATGCCGCTTCGGCTGCTCAGCGGCAACCGGTTTTTCGTGCCGAACGTGGAGCGGCTCGTCGACTGCGGCGGCGCGCCCGCCGGCATCGTCGATGCGCTGGTGGCGCAACAGGGTTCCAACTACGCGCTGGCAAAGCGGCTGCAGCAATGGCGGGCGGTAGTCGCGCATGCCGCGGGGCGGCGCGTCTCCGCCAACGTGGCGCCCGCCACGCGCACCCGCTCGGTGGTGAAGAACAAGGCGCTCGCCGCCGCCTATGGCGGCGCCAGTCACTTTGGCGTGGAGGTGTTCGAGCCGGACACCGCCAATGCGCTGATGGCGGCGCTGCTGGCGTACGACCTGCGGCACGGCGGCAGCACGCCGGCGCACCCGGCGCGGCGGTTCATGGAAAACGCCGTGCATGGCGGCCTCTGGCGCATTCCCTACCTGCCGCGCTCCGCGCTGCCCTTCGCGGCCGTGCTTGGGTTTTTCTGAGTGCCGCCCGCCGGGCCGCGCCCTGAAGGGCTGGCGAAGCAGTCCCGAAGAAGTACTCCTGGGGTGCCCCAAGGCGGCACAGTCAGCCACATGGAGCGGGCATAGCCCGCGAACAACCGTCACCCCCTTCCTTGGGAAGGGGGCGGGGGGAAAGGCATCATCTCTTCTGCGGCGGGATCAGCAGGCCGGGCCCGAGGCCGAGTTCCTTCAGCTTGCGGCGCGCCTCGTCGGCTTCCTTCTGCGTCTTGAAGGGCCCGACATGCACGCGCGACTCGACGTAGGAGGGAATGCCGGCCTTCTCGAGCCTGGCGTGCAACTCCTCCGCATTCGATGCGGTGGTGAACACGCCCATCTGCAGGCGGTAGCTGCGTGCAATCACGGTGGCGGGATCAGGAGGAGACGGGGGTGACGCAGCCGCCTTGGGCGGCACCGGCTCGACCTTCTTCGCCGGCACGGGGGGTGCAGGGGGCGCGGCCGGCCCCGCCTTGATGACGACGCGCGAGGCGGGCTTGGGCTCTGGCGCCGGCGCGAGCGGCGTTTCGGTTTTCTCGGGCTCCGCCCCTTCGTCCTTGCTCGGGGCAGGCTTGGGTTCTTCCGCCGCTCTCTCCTCGATTTTCGCTTCCCCTTTTTTCTCTTCTGCGGGCTTCTCTTCCGCCTTGTCGGCGGCAGGCGGTACGGTTGCCGTGGGGCCCGGCGCAGCGGGAGCGGGCTTCTCCAGCAGAAAATCCTCGACGAGCGTCAGCCCGCCCAGCAGCACAACGACGAGCACGCCGGCCATCGCGATGCGGCGCACCAGCTTCTTTTTCAGGTCCTCCTGGTCTTCCTGTCCCGGTTCCGCCATCTTCCCTCCCCCTATTCGGGCCTGGCCCGGCTCAAGGCGCATACCATCTCCGCCTCCGCCACCGAGATGCCGCAGCGCTCGGCGATCTGCTGCGCGGCCAGGCCCTTCTGCGCCAGCGCGACCGCCTCGCCGTACTGCGGCGAGACGTTGCGCGCCGCCTTGAGCAAGGCGACCTCGTCCTTCAGCGCGGCCACCTCGCCGCGCAGCTCGGCGAGTTCCGCCTCGATGCCGGTTTTCAGTACCTGTTCTCCGAACTGTGTCGGCGCCTGCTTCCACACCGGCTCGGGCTGGCTCGGGCGCGACAGGCGCGCCAGGCGGATGATGACGATGCCCGAATAAATGCCGAGCAGGACCGCGGTGCCGATCACCAGTTCGCGCAGGCCGAAATTCTCGAAAAACTCCATGTTCCCTCTTTCTTAGATGGCACTCATTTCGAGCGCCCGGTCGATGTCCCACAAGATGTCGTCGAGCGTTTCCAGCCCCACCGACAAGCGGATCATGTCCGGCGAGACGCCGGCCGCGATCTGCTGTTCTTCGGACAACTGGCGGTGCGTCGTCGAGGCCGGGTGGATCACCAGCGTCCTGGCGTCGCCCACATTGGCCAGGTGGGAGAGGAACTGTACGCTCTCTATGAACTTTTCGCCGGCACGCTGGCCGCCCTCGATGCCGAAGGTAAAGATCGAACCGGCGCCCTTCGGCAGGTATTTTCTCGCCAGCGCATGGTACGGGCTGTCAGGCAGATCGGCATGATTTACCCAGGCGACGCGCGGATGCGCCGCGAGGTGCGCCGCCACGGCCTGGGCGTTGGCGACGTGGCGCTCCATGCGCAGGGGCAGCGTTTCCAGCCCCTGCAGCAGCAGCCAGGCGTTGAGCGGCGAGAGCGCTGGCCCCAGGGTGCGCAGCGTCTCGAAGCGCGCGCGCATGGTGAAGCCGAAGTCGCCGAAGGTTTCAAAGAAGCGCACGCCGTGGTAGCCCGCCGAGGGCTCGGTCATCTGCGGAAACCTCCCATTGTCCCAGGGAAACTTTCCCGACTCGACGATGACGCCGCCCATGGTGGTGCCGTGGCCGCCGATGAACTTGGTGGCCGAGTGCACGACGATGTCGGCGCCGTGCTCGATGGGCCGGCACAGAAAAGGCGAGGCAAAGGTGTTGTCGATCACCAGCGGCAGGCCGGCCTCGCGCGCGACCTGCGCCACGGCGGCGATGTCGAGCACGTTGCCGCGCGGGTTGCCGATGGTCTCGGCGTAGAGGCATTTCGTCTTCGGCGTGATGGCGCGACGGAAGTTCTCCACGTCGTCGGGATCGACGAAGGCGGTGTCGATGCCGAGCTTGCGGAAGTTGAAGTCGAACTGCGAGTAGGTGCCGCCGTAGAGGGTGCTGGCCGAGACGATGTGGTCGCCCGCCTCGCACAGCGTCAGGAGCGCCACCATCTGCGCCGACTGGCCGGTGGCGGCGGCCAGCGCGGCGCGGCCGCCCTCGAGCGCGGCCATGCGCTCCTCGAGCACCGCCACCGTGGGGTTGGAGATGCGCGAGTAGACGTTGCCGAAGGTCTGCAGGTTGAACAGGCTGGCGGCGTGCTCGGCGGAATCGAAGACGAAGGAGGTGGTCTGGTAGATGGGCGTCGCGCGCGCACCGGTGGCGGGATCGGGCTGGCTGCCGGCGTGAAGGCAAAGGGTCTCGAATCCGAATTTCCTGTCGGGCATGGCGCGCGCCGGTAGCTTGACGCCTCCATTATGCCAGTTGAGGCCGGGTTTTGATCCGGTCCGGCCCGCGCGGCGGCCACCCAAAAAAACGGGCGCCGCAAGGACGCCCGAAAGGAGGAGAGGAGCGTTTTCGTTATTTCTGGAAAGCCTGGCGTGGGCGGATGGCGGCGGCATCGATGCCGATCAGGTCGGCGCGCTTGGCATCGTCGGGCGCAGCCGACACGGTCGTGGCGGCCTGCTCGGAAGCGAGCGAACGCACGTCGCCGGAGACTTCGCCGCCCTCCTCGATGACGATCTTGCCGTAGCGGATCTTGCCGGAGACCTGTCCGGTCGAATGCACCACCAGTTTCTTGCGCGCCAGCAGGTCGCCCTCGAAGCGGCCGTGGATCTCCGCCACGTCGATGACCACGCGGCCGGAGAAGGCACCCTGCTCGGCGATCTGGATGGCCAGGCTGTCGAGCACCGCCTCGACCCGCCCCTCGACGACGAGCGTGCCGCAATCGCTGATCTCGGCGCCCTTGAGCTTGATGTCCGGGCCGACAATGAGCTTGCTGCCCTGAATGTCTTCCGGCTTGTCGCCGGCCTTCGATGCCGCCGGGACGGGAGCCGGGTCGGGACGCTGCGGCGCAACCGTCGCCGGCGAGGCGGGGTCGCCGGGTCTGCGCGCAGCCGGCATGCCGGGGCGCTGGGGGGGCTGGGGGTCGTTGTGTTTTCCGAAGAGCTGCATCTTGTCGAGCATGGTGACTCCTTGTGATGAATGGACAACATGCCGCCGAAACAAGGCGGCATTCCTCCTACGCAAGGGCCGTGCCGGCATGCGTTTACGCCTATGGATCAGCCGGATGAGGCGCCGCCCGTGCATTGCGGGCCGCCGTTGCCATAGAATCCGTCGTCGCCCGCCGACGCGAATCCGGTTCCGCCGAACGAAACCTTGCGCAGCAAAGACTTGGCCTGTCGCCGGATGACGACGCATGCGCTATGCTTCCATATCGCGGGGCACGGCAAGAACAACAACCCGCTGTGGGCGGACTCGCCGCCCGCAAGGAGGAACCATGCATACCTACAAAAGCGACGCCGTCGTCATCGGCGGCGGCCTGGCGGGCATCTGCGCGGCGCTGGAACTGCTCGATGCCGGGCGCAGCGTCACCCTCCTCGACCGTGACAGCGAGGACAACTTCGGCGGCCTCGCAAAGGAAAGCTTCGGCGGCATCTTCGTCGTCGGCAGCCGCGAACAGAAGCGCGCCGGCTTCGAGGATTCGCCCCGCCGGGCCTACGCCGACTGGTGCGCCTTCGCAGAGTTCGACGCCGACGACCACTGGCCGCGGCGCTGGGCCGAGGCCTACACCGGGCGCTGCCACGACGAGGTCTATCTTTGGCTGAAAGCCAGCGGAATCGACTTCTTTCCCGTGCCGCACTGGGTCGAGCGCGGCCTGCACACGCCGGGCAATTCGGTGCCGCGCTTCCACATCGTCTGGGGCACCGGCCGCGAGCTGGCGGTGCAACTCGTCAAGCGGCTGCGCAATCATCCGAACGCGGCGAAGCTGACGGTGCATTTCGGCCATCGCGTCGAGGATTTCACCCGCCTGATGGGCGAGATCAGCGGCTGCTGCGGCTCGCTCGAAGAAAGCGGCGAGCCCTTCGAGGCTTTCGGCGAGGCCATCCTCGTCGCCGCGGGCGGCATCAACGGCAGCCTGGAGCGGGTGCGGCAGCACTGGCACGCCGACTGGCGCACGCCGCCGCAGACGATCCTCAACGGCTCGCACCGCTTCGCCGACGGCACGCTGCACGATGCGGTCGGCAAGGCCGGCGGCCGCATCACCCACCTGGACAGGATGTGGGACTACGCCGCCGGGGTGCGCCACTGGCAGCCGCGCAAGCCCAACCACGGCCTGTCGCTGGTGCCGCCGCGCACCGCCCTGTGGGTGGACTGGCGCGGGCGGCGCTTCATGCCGCCGCTGGTGACGGGCTTCGACACGCGCGACCTGGTGACGCAGGTGTGCGCCACCGAGCGGCAGTATTCCTGGCAGATCCTCAACCGCAAGATCGCGCTGAAGGAGCTGGCCGTCTCCGGCGCGGAATTCAATCCGTCGGTCCGCGACAAGAAGAAGCTGGCTTTCCTGCGCGACCTGCTGTTCGGCAACCGCTGGCTGGTGGACCAGCTCACCACGCACTGCGAGGACGTCGTCGTTGCCGGCACGCTGCCGGCGCTGGTGGCAAAGATGAATGCGCTGCAGGGCGACCAAGGCGACGCGGGTGTCGACCTGGAGGTGCTGGCCGAGGCGCTGAGCAAGTACGACGCGCAGGTCGCGCGCGGCCCGGGCCGCGCCGAGGACGAGCAACTGCAGCGCATCGCGCACCTGCGGCAATGGAAGGGCGACCGCATCCGCACCTGCAAGTCGCAGCGCATCCTCGACGACAGGGCGCTGCCGCTCATCGCCATCCGCGAATTCATCATCAGCCGCAAGAGCCTGGGCGGCATCCAGACCGATCTCTCCAGCCGCGTGCTCGACGCCGCCGGCAATCCGATCCCGCGGCTCTACGCGGCGGGCGAGGCGACCGGCTTCGGCGGCGGCGGCAGCCACGGCCTGCGCGCGCTGGAAGGCACCTTCCTCGGCTGCTGCGTGCTCACGGGGCGCATCGCCGGACAATCCATCGCGGGGAGCAGCCTGTAGGTCGGGCTTCAGCCCGACTCGGCGCCGCTGTCGGCCTGAAGGCAGACCTACGGAACCATTTGCTGGACAAGGAGGAATAATGAAAAAAACCGCCGCATGGCTCGCCACCCACGCCCTGGAGCAGCTCGGCGTGCGCTTCACCTTCGGCATTCCCGGGGTGCAGAACACCGAGTTCTACGACGAGCTGAACAATTCGGAAACGGTCACGCCGATCCTCGTCACCCACGAGGGCAGCGCCGCCTTCATCGCCGATGCGGTGAGCCGCGTCTCCGGCTCGATCGGCACGCTGGCCATCGTGCCGGCGGCCGGCCTCACCCATGCCTCGAGCGGCATCGCCGAGGCCCTGCTCGCCGGCGTGCCGATGCTGGTGATCACCGGCGGCATCCGCACGGACCTGGGCAAGCACTATCAGCTTCACGAGATCGACCAGCACGCCTTCATGAAGCCGCTGACCAAGGCGACCTTCCGCATCGAGCGCCATGTCGACGTCGTGCCGACGATCTACGAGGCCTGCCGCATCGCCACTTCGGGCGAGCCGGGGCCGGTGTTCGTCGAGCTGCCGGTGAACCTGCAGCTGTTTCCGGAGGAGGTGGGCGAACTGCCGGCCTGGGCGCCGGCGGCGCCGCCGGCGCCGCCGGCGCAGGACGACCTCGCGCGCGCCGCGAGGATCCTGATGGCGGCGGAGCGGCCTTGCATCTTCGCCGGCTGGGGCGCGGTGGACGCCCTGCCGCAGCTGAAGGAACTGGCGGAGTTCCTGCAGGCGCCGGTGGCGACGACCCTGCAGGGCCTGTCGGCGTTTCCCGCCACGCATCCGCTGCATGCCGGATTCAGCTTCGGGCCGCACGCCGTGCCTTCGGCACGCAACGCCTTCGCCAGCTGCGACGCCCTGCTCGCCGTCGGCACGCGCTTCGGCGAGATCGGCACGGGCAGCTTCGGCGTGACGGTGCCGGAGAAACTGGTGCACATCGACATCAACCCGCAGGTCTTCAACAAGAACTATCCGGCCAAGGTGGCGCTGGCGGGCGATGCGGCCGCCGTATTGCAGGGGCTGACTTTCGAATTGAAGGAACGCGGCACGGCACGGCCGGCCGGCAGCGGTCCGCAGGAGCAGATCGGCCGCGACAAGCAGGCCTACCGCAAGGAATGGTATGACCACGACAGCAAGGGGCGCGTGAACCCGGCGCGCTTCTTCGACGAGTTGCGCAGGCAGATGCCGGACGATGCCATCGCCACGGTGGACGACGGCAACCACACTTTCCTCACCGCCGAGCTCTTCCCGGTGCATGCCAGCCGGTCGCTGATCCTGCCGACCGACTTCAACTGCATGGGCTACGCCGTGCCCGCGGCGGTCGGCGCCAAGCTGTCGCAGCCGCAGCGCGAGGTGTTTTCCATCGTCGGCGACGGCGCCTTCATGATGACCTGCATGGAAATCCTCACGGCGACGAAGGAGGAACTGGGCATCGCCTACTTCGTTTTCCACGACGGCGAGCTGTCGCAGATCGCCCAGGCGCAGGAGATCCCCTACAACCGCAAGCCCTG
>WBZL01002168.1_pt1 | contig 19406 bp, 15 predicted proteins | sample 5204291 | NCBI WGS metagenome assembly WBZL01 (sample SAMN12344345, study PRJNA552823) | activated sludge metagenome | biome: Activated sludge suspended growth; feature: Nitrification reactor; material: Wastewater; isolation source: activated sludge from nitrification reactor of wastewater...
AGGTGGCGTCCAAGAAGCGGTACCCGACGCCGCGAACGGTGGAGATCCAGGTGGGGGCTTCGGCGTCGTCGCCGAGTTCGCGGCGCAGGTTGCGGATGTGCACGTCGACCACCCTCTCGTCGCCGTAGTAGTCGAAACCCCACACCCGTTCGAGCAGTTGGCGGCGGGTGAACACCTGGCCGGGCCGTGAGCACAGGGCGTCGAGCAGGTCGAACTCGAGCGCGCTGAGCTCCACCACACGCTCGGCGACGTGCACTTCACGGCGGTCGCCGTCGATGGTGAGCGCGCCGAAGCTGCGGCGCTGGGCAGCGGCACCCTGCATGTGCGGGCGGCGCAGCAGGGCCTTCACGCGAGCGGAGAGCTCGCGAGGGCTGAATGGCTTGGTGACATAGTCGTCAGCGCCCACCGACAGGCCGATGATGCGGTCGGTCTCCTCGGTGCGGGCGGTGAGCATCAGGACGTAGGTGTCGCCCGCGGAGCGGATGCGGCGCAGCACCTCGATGCCGTCGAAGCCGGGCAGCATGACATCGAGCACCACGACGTCGGGGTGGTGGGTGGTGAACGCCTCGACCGCTGCCGGCCCGTCACCCGCCTCGATGACATCGATCCCGTCGGCCTGGAGGTATCGGCGCACGATCTCGCGGATCGGGTCTTCGTCGTCGACCACGAGGACGAGCGGTGAACGCATCACTCCACCATTCTGACGCGCCGGAGCGCCGTCCCGGCGGGACGGCGCTGCTGCGGCGTGTGTGGTTCGTTCACCGACCGTTGCGGTTCTGCTCACCGGTGCCGTCCTGCGGGCCCTGCTGTGCCTGGGTCTGGACGGTGTTCTCGGTCTGGACGGTGTTCTGGGTCTGAACGGCGTTCTGCTCGTGGTTCTCGCCGGTGCCGTCACGGGCCTGGATGCGGTCCTGGGTCTGGGTCTGTTCCTGGAGGTGGATCTGCATCTGGGCGGGGTCGCCGGTGCAGTCCTCGCTCATCTCACGGGTCATGGTCCCGTTGCCGTGGCCGGCTTCGTTGCCCATCCCGTTCCCGTTGCCGTTCCCGTGGCCGTTGCCGTTGCCGAACTGGTCGGCGGCAACCAATCCTGCCGGAACCAGCACTGCCAGGGTGGCCCCGCCGATGATCAATCCCTTGTGAAGCGTACGCATCGTGCTCATCTCCTCGATCTCTCGTTCTTGCGTGCAAGGTCATTGAACGGCGCGTCGATGAAGCGTGAAGGTGGCCATCGATGAAGCTTCGATGAAGCAGGCCACGGGGCCGGAGTCAGATGGGAGCGGTGATCGGGGAGGCGTCGGCGAGTGCGGAGACGACCGTCACCACTTCGGCGGTGCCGCCCTCGACGGTGGCGGAGTAGCGCACCTCGGTGATCGCACCGTCCACCACCAGCACGTCGACGGCGACGTCGCCGTCGGCGGTGATGCCGAGGGAGGTGGCGGTCACCGTCACGGTGAGGCGCATGCCGGCGCCCTCCTTGCCGGCCGGGGTGACGCTCACGGGCGTGCGCAGCGCGTTGATCGGGTCGGAGGTGGCGGGTGCCACCTCGAGGCGCTCCCACTCGCCGTCGGCGGGCTTGGCGTAGTTGCCCTCGGGGGTGATCACATAGCTCACGGTGGCGCCCGCGCTGGTGATCTCCAGCCGGCTGCTGCTGCCCACCCGATCCCCCTCGGCCACCAGGCTGACCTGCCCGTTGAGGCTGACGGTGGCCGCGAAGTGGTACCCCGCGTCGAGCGCGGTGAGGGCCGCGGGCAGGTCGACCACCTCCACGTCGGTGGCGACCGCGGCGCTCGTGCCGGGCGCGGTGGTGGCGGGGGCTTCGGTCGTGAGGGATGGTTCGTCACCCGTCGGGGTCGACCCGTCGCTGCAGGCAGCGGCGAGCGCGACCCCGGCGATGAGCACGGCCGCTCGCGCGAGCGGCCGTACCCGTGTGCTGCTGATGGTCATCGGGGAAGTCTTACGCGGGGCAGTGCTTGATGACGTAGAGCTTGGCCACCACGCCCGAGTCGGTGGTCTGCACGGCGACACCGACCCCTTCGGACAGCGAGTACTTGACACCGATCTTGTCGCCCAGGCTGTAGGTGCGCATCGGGGTGGGGCTGGCGGCGCCAAGGGTGACGGTGCCGTTGGCGTTGATCGTGTACTGCATGCTGGCCGGGGTGCCGTCGCAGAGGGTGCCCTCCCAGGTGTGCTCGCCCACTCCGCCCGCGTCGGTGCCCGGGGGCAGGGTGATCGGCGGGGGCGTCGGCTTCGGATCGGGGTTCGGGTTCGGGTTCGGCTCGGGCTTGGGGTGGTGCCCGACGTCCTTCAACTGGCTGAGGGTGAGCGCGGTGCCGGCGATGGCCGTGCCGTCCTTGGTGGCCACGTGCACGCCGATGTTGAGGAACCTGGCCTTGCCGTCGTGGGTGAACGTCACCACCGCCAGCGCGGCCTTGCCGGGTCCGTTGGGGCCACCGATCGAGAAGTACTTGGTGGGGCTGATGGTGGCGGTGGGGTCGTCGGTGGCGACGTTGGTGACGTCGGGGCCGCCCTCGGCGGTGGCGCCGATGGTGAAGGTGACGTGGGTGATGGTGCCGGTGCCGAACACGTCGGACTCCCAGCTGCCGTCGCCGCTCACGTCGGCCAGGGAACCTGCGCGTGCCACCACGGCTTGCCCGCCGCGCAGCGAGCCCACGGCCACCTTGGCGGTGCCGTCGTCGTTGGTGAACACCACCAGGTGGGGTTTGTCGAGGGATTGGGTGAACGCGTCGCTGGGCGTAACCGAGACGGATTCGAGGATGCCGCCGGGGCCGGTGGTGAGATCCACCGTGAGCGGTGCGCCGAACAGGGGCAGGGTCACGGTGGCCGAGGTGCCGGCGGGGGGAGCGGGATCGGTGGTGGGTGCGGCGTCCACCCGGGTGGCGGCCGCCACCACGAGTAGGCCGGTGGTTGCGAGCACGCTCGCGAGACGAATGGTGCGCATGTTCAGCCTCCTGTGCATTCTTTCGGCTGATGGTGAGACGCCCTGAAGCGACGAATCTATGACACGGTGCGTGGCGACCCGAGTGCAGGGAGTGCCCGCCCGGCCGCCCCCTGGTTGGGCGCGATTCCTCCCGCTGCTGACCGGGCCAGCCCCCACGGGTGCGATTCGTTCCGGTGATGTCAAGCAGTGTGTGCAACAAGGGGGGCGCCGGCGCCGGGAGACTCAGTGGGGTTGCAGGTTCAGGAAGGTCTGCACCCGGGAGTGGGCCTCGGCGGCTGAGCCGATCCAGGTGGGGGTGCCCCGCGACAGCATGATCACCCGGTCGCACAGTGCCAGCGCGTGGGTGACGTGCTGTTCGATCACCAGCAGGGCGACGCCCTGCGCACGCAGCTGTTCGAGCATCTCGTACGTGTGCTCCACCATCAGCGGGGCGAGGCCCAGCGACAGTTCGTCGGCGATGAGCAGGCGCGGCGCGTCCACCATCACGCGGGCGAGGGCGAGCATGCGCTGCTCGCCACCGGAGAGGGTGCCGGCGGGTTGCTGGCGGCGTTCGCCGAGGATCGGGAACATCTCGTAGGCCTGGGCCAGCCCGGCCTTCACCCCCTTGCGTCCGCGGTGGCGGTGCACGGAGAGGGCGAGGTTCTCCTCCACGGTCAGGGTGGCGAACACCGAGCGGCCCTCGGGGGCGTGGGCCACGCCGGCGCGGGCGAAGCGGTGGGCCGATGCGCCGGTGAGGTCGCGGCCGTTCACCACCACCGAGCCGGCGGTGGGGGCCACCAGCCCGGAGGCGACGCGGGCGATGCTGGTCTTGCCCGCCCCGTTCGAGCCCACCAGCGCCACCGCTTCACCGGCGGCGATGCTGAAGTTCACGTCGAACAGGGCGCGGAACGCGCCGTACGCGGCATCGACGTGGCGGAACTCGATCGCCGGGCTCATGTGGCTGGCACTTCCTGGCGCTGTCCGAGGTAGGCGGCGCGCATCGCCTCGCTGGCCATCACCTCGACGGTGGGGCCCGAGTGCAGCAGGGTGCCGCGGTCGAGAAGGTAACAGCGGGTGGTGAACCGCGCGACGAGTTCGATGTCGTGCTCCACCAGCAACAGGGCGATGCCGTTGCGCTGCTGCACCTCCAGGAGGGTGGTGGCCAACGCGGCGGCCTCGGCCCGATCGAGGCCGGACGACGGCTCGTCGAGCAGGAGGAGGCGTGGCTGGGTCATCAGCGCGCGGGCGACTTCCACCAGGCGGCACTGGCCCAGGCTGAGCCGTTCGATCGGTTCGTCGGCGAGGGCCGACAGGCCGAGGAGGGCGAGCACCTCGTCGCTGCGTTCGATCTCCTCGGGGCGTGGCAGGCCGCCGCGGCGCATGTCGATCCACCACCGGCGGCGCGCCCCGTGGCGCACGCGGTCGGCGATCACGAGGTGGTCGCGCACGGTGGAGTCGGGGAACAGCTCGATGCGCTGGAACGTGCGCCCGATGCCCCGTCGGGCGCGCAGGTGCACCGGCAGCCGGGAGATGTTCTCGCCGGCGAAGGTGAGGGTGCCGGTGTCGGTGGGGAGCATGCCGAGGATGCAGTTGAACAGGGTGGTCTTGCCCGCCCCGTTGGGGCCGATGAGGCCCACCCGTTCGCCCTCGCCGACGGTGAGCGACACATCGTCGAGGGCGACGATGCCGGAGAACGCGATGCCGAGCCCCGAGGCCACCAACAAGGGCGCGGGGGCGGCGTCGGGAGCGGGGTCGCGTGTCGGGTTCATGTGCTCGCCTCCAACACCAGGTCGGCCGGTTCGTCGCGTTCGGCGCGGCGCCGGTTGCGCTTGGCGCGGGTGGTTTCGAGGATGCCCTCTGGGTGCGCGGCGTACTGGATCGCGCCGAGGCCGAACAGCACCAGCCGCCACTTGGAGGAGAGCGGGAAGATGCCGGGCACGCGATCGGGTGAGCGCAGCAGCCAGCCGAGGAAGGTGCCCTGCAGCACCACCTTGTCGAACAGCGAGAAGGTGGCCGCGCCGGCGAGCGCGCCGTCGGGGGTGCGGGCCCCGAACGTCACCACCAGCACCATCCAGAACAGGGCGGCGAAGGGGGAGAAGTTGGTGTCGTAGTTGACGGCTTCCTGCTGGATCGCCAGGAGGGCGCCGCCGAGGCCGGCCAGCCCGGCGGCGACGGCGAACGCGAACACACGGGCCCGGGTGGGCGAGATGCCGATCGATTGGGCGGCCAGCTCGCTGCCGCGGGTGGCGCGCAGGATGCGCCCCGCCGTGCTGCGCGACAGCAGGATGACGGCGATGTAGGCGACGGTGAGCACGATGAGCAAGAAGGCGAGGAACGACTTGTCGCTGGCCAGATCCCAGATGCCCAGCGTGGGCCGGGGCACGTCGAGCGCCCCGGTGGCGGCGCCGGTGGGGGCGCCCGTCCAGCTGAACTTCACCATCACCGCGTCGAAGAAGAAGGCGAAGGCCAGCGTGGCGATCGCGATCCACACCCCCGACAGGCGGCGCAAGGGCAGGGAGAGCGCGGCGCCCACGGCGGCGGCCACCAGCGCGCCGGCGACCGCGCCCACCAGCACCGAGGTGTCGTAGCGGGAGGCGAGTTGGTAGGTGGTGAACGCGCCGATCGCGGCGAACGAGCCTTGGCATAGCGAGATGTGCCCTGCCATGCCGGTGATGACGGTGATGGACAGGTACACGAGCGCGAGCGCGGCGGCCTGGCCGGTGAGGTAGATGAAGGCGGCATCGCCGCGGGTGAACAGCACGATGAGCACCGCGGCGGCGAGGGCGGTGCCCACGGAGCGACGCACCACGTCGCCGGCGGAGATCGGCGCGGGCACCACGGTGGAGGTGGGCGGCGGGTCGACCCCGGCCAGCGGGTCGGCGGCGTGGCGGGCGCGGCGCAGGCCGGGCATGAACACCAGCACGCCGAACAGCACCAGGAAGGGCAGGGCCGGGGTGATGTTGTTCTGCATCGGCCGCAGCCATGCGTGGCTGTTGGCCCAGCGGGGGATGAACGTGTTGAACAGGGCGATGCCGATGCCCAACCCGAGGCCGCCGAGGTAGGCGCGCGGCAAGCTGACGAGCGCGCCGACGGCGGCGGCGGCGATGGCCACCACGACGATGTCGAAGAAGCGGCCGGGCGACAGGGTGGGGAACCGCGGGGCGATGAGCACCCCGGCGAGGCCGGCGAACAGCGACGAGAGCATCCACGCGGAGATGGAGATGCGGTCGGCGGCGAGCCCGTTGAGTTCGGTCATGCGTGGGCTCTCCACGACGGCGCGCATCTTCAGGCCCACCATGGTGAAGCGGAAAAGGGCCACCAACGCGAGCATCGCCCCGGTGGCCACGCCCATCGCCATCAGCTCGTCGCGGCTGAACGCGTACAGCCCGAACACCTCGTAGTAGACGCTGTTGCCGCGCGGCACGATGCCGAGGGGGATCTGCCCGTTGCGCGGTTGGAAGTCGAGCGCGAGGTCGACGATGGAGGGGATGGCGATGGTGAGCCCGATCGCCACCACCAGGCTGCTGACGGGTGAGGCGGTGCGCAGGTGGCGGAAGATGAGCGACTCGAGCAGGAAGCCGATGAGCGGCGCGAGCACCACCACGGCGAGCACGAAGGAGGGCAGCACCGGCCAGCCCCACTCGCTGTGGGCCTTGTAGTAGAGCACCGCGGAGGCGTAGGCCTGCGCGCCGAAGGCCAGGTTGAACACGCCGGAGGTCTTGTAGGCGAGCACGAAGCCGAGGGCGACGAGCGCGTACACCGTGCCCGGCGGCGCTCCTTGGAGCACCGCCGTGAGGATGTCTTCACCGATGTTGGCGAGCATTCACGACCTCTTGGATTGTCGACCGGTTCGTCGACCGATGCTTTTCTAGCCGAAGTCGGTGGCCACCGGCTCCTGCCACTCGGTGGCGGAGTTGTCCCAACACCACCATGGCTTGTCCGGGTCGCCGATCAGTTCGAACTTCCCGCTCACCACGCGCACGAAGGTGAAGCACTCCTGGGCGGGCAGGTTGGCGGTGCCGGTGGGGGCATCGTGCTGCAGCGTCCAGTCGACCGGTGAGATCAGCCCACCTGCCGAGTAGTCGGTGAGTTGGTTGAACGCGGCGACCGCCGATTGGCGATCGAACACGGGCCCGGCGGCGAGGATCGCGGTGGCGGCCATGTCGGCGTCGATCCAGCCCTGGATGGCGAAGTCGTTTACCTGCACCCCGCTCTTGTCTGCCCATTCGAGGAAGGTCTCTGCGGCGGTGCCTTCGATGTTCGACTCGAACGGGCGGGTGAACACGCCGAGCAGCGCGCCCTCCAGCAGATCCTTGTTCTCCTCGATGAAGCGTTGGTCGGCGTAGCCCTGGGGCAGCACCACGGTGGTGTCGTTCATGCCCTGGCGGCGCAGTTCCTGCAGCACGGTGAGCACACTGTTCTGGTCGATGCAGGTCTGCACGAGGTCGACCCCGGCGGCCTTCATCGCCGTCACTTCCGGGCCGACGCCGTTGGGGAAGCCGAGGGCCAGCGAGTCGTTCTTGTACACCACTTCGATGCCGAGGTCGGGGCCCCACCGCTCGAAGGTGTCGGTGATGCTGGCGACGCAGCCACGCGAGATCGGCGAGGCGCCGAAGCCCAGCACGCCCACCTTGGTGGCGCCGGCGATGACGGCTTCCTGCACGGAGAAGTGGTACTGGCATTCCTCCACGCACGGTGCCCCGATGGGCACGAACATGTTGTCGTAGCCGTCGGCCGCGGAGGCGACGGGCATGGTGATCCACAGCGGCACGCCGGCCTCGGCGATGTCGGAGTAGCCGTCCTGGAAGACGGTGGCGGCGAAGATGCCGAACACGTCGCTGTCGATGAGTTCGAGCGCCTTCTGCTTGGTGTTCACCAGGTCGTCGTCGACGACGGCGGACAGCTCGAGGCGGCGGCCGTTGATGCCGCCCATGTCGTTGCGGTAGTCGAAGTAGGCCTGCACGCCCTGGGAGTAGCAGTCGAGCAGGCACAGACCCACCGGGTTGGCCGCGCCGCTGCCGAGCACGGCGAACTTGATCGCCTCGTCGGACACGCCGGGCACGCCGCTGATCGGTTGGAAGGTGCCGTTGTCGCCGGGTGCGGTGGTGCCTCCGGGTGTGGTGTCACCGGGGTCGGTGGTGCCCTGTGGCGTGGTGCCGGCCGGACCGTCGGTGGGTCCGGTCTCGTCGGACGAGTTCGAGCAGGCGGCAACGACCAGCACCGCGGCCGCCAGTGCGGCCAGCCGTCGGGATGTGGTGCCGCGGGTGAGGCTCTTGCTGCGAATGGTCGCCACCTCCGTGTGTGTTGGGCAACGTCGGGGTCGATGCTCGGCACGCACCCTTGTGAAGGCCTCATGCTAGCCCTGGAGGGTGGTGGAGGGTCGGGACGAGCGGCTCGCCCCCGCCGTGTTCGGGCGGCCGACCGGGCCGGTTCAGGCCGAGAGGGCGCGGGCGGGGCGGCGCGCGGCGTGAGCCGCGGCGGTGCTCAGCGCGAGGATGCGCCGGTCGCCGATCGGGGTGCCTCCGCCGCGGTTGCACACCATCGCCAGCGCGAGGTCGTTCTGCGGGTCGGCCCAAGCGCCCGAGCCGCCGAAGCCCATGTGGCCGTACATCTGGGGCAGCAGCTGATCGACGCGCGGCACCCGGTGGTAGCCGAGGCGCCATTGCATGTTGACCACCACCACGCGGTCGCGCTGGTCGTTCTGCACTTCCGACAGCTGCTCGACGGTGTCGCGGCGAAGCACCCGCGTGCCGTGGAACTCGCCCTTGTTGGCGAGCATCGCGTACATCGTGGCCAGCGACACGGCGTCGAAGTGGCCGTTCAGCGCGGGGATCTCGGCGTCGCGGATGTCGTCGCTGAGGATCAGGTCTTCCATCCCGCGGGGCGTGAGCGTGGCGCGGATGCGGCGCGGGTTGAGCGGCGCGCCTGCCCAACTGGCCACCTGGGCCATGCCCGACAGCACCGGGGCGACGCCCCGTGGCAGCTTGGGCATCATCGGCTCGAGTGGTGCGATCCGCTCGCGTTGATCCTCGGGGCAGCCGATGAACAGGCCTTTCACGCCGAGGGGGCGGGCGAGGTGCTCTTGCACGAAGTCGTTGAGCGGTATGCCCGAGATGCGACGTACGAGTTCGCCGGTGAGGAACCCGAACGTGAGCCCGTGGTAGCCCACCGACTCGCCGGGGCGGTAGGCGGGCGTCGCCGCGGCGAGCGCCTCGGCCATGTAGTGCCAGTCGAGCATCCGGTTGGCGTGGTCGGCGAGGGTGCCGAAGCGGTGCAGGCCGGCGGAGTGGCTGAGCACGTGGCGCACGGTGATGTCGCCCTTGCCGTTCTGGGCGAACTCGGGCCAGTAGTGGGCCACGGGCGCGTCGTAGTCGATGAGGCCGCGGTCGGCGAGCACGTGCACTGCCGTGGCGGCCACGCCCTTGGTGGTGCTGAAGCACATGGCCAGGGTGTCGCGGGTCCACGGGTCGCCCTCGCGGTTGCGCTTTCCGCCCCAGAGGTCGACGACGAGTTCGCCGCGGTGGAACACGGCCACGGCCGCACCACCGTCGGTCTTGTCGATCTGCCGCTCGAACGCATCGGCGACTTCTTGGAAGCGGGCAGTTGCGGTGCCTTCGATCATGACGCCCTCCGTTCCGCCTCCCACCATACGACTGCCGGGTGCGTCGCGCGGTGTCGTCGACAACTTGTCAGCTCACCGAGGAGGTCATCTTCTCGAAACCCTCGCGAACGCACGTGCCGAGCAGCTCGATGTCGGTGACCGCGGAGGAGTCGATGTTCAGCCCGATGTGGGCGACATGGTTGTAGGAGACCATGGTCGCGTTGGTGGCGGTGCCCATCGTCGGCCCGAAGCCGTACATCTCCTCGATCGCCGCGCCGCCCATCCACAGCGGCACGTCGACCCCGTTGATGTTGCTCATCAGCAGGTCGCTGTGCTTCATCATCGTGCCGACGAAGCCGGAGATGAGCGGCCCGAGCGAGGTGACCAGCCCGGCCGCCGCGGCGGCCAGCGGCTGGCGGGTGTCGTCGCGGAGCTTCTTCATCAGGGCGTGGTAGGCGCGCACGTTGTGTGCCGGGTGCTCGGTGTTCACGGGCATCACGAAGTGCCCGCCGAGGAGGTGGTTGCCGCCGATCGGGTCGCTGGCCCGGCGGGTGCTGACGGCGACGGTGGTGCGCAGCGCCTCGACGGGCGCGTCCATCTCCTCGTGGTAGCGGGCGAAGCCGTAGCCGACGGCGGCGATGAACGCGTCGTTCACCGAGGCGCCGTGCTGCTTGCCGGCTTTGGCCAGCGCGCGCATGTCGGCGGTGATCGGCATGAACCGCGACCAGCCGCGACGTTCGGTCATGATCGGCGACAGGGGTTCGGCCGGGGGTGTGAGCAGCCGGGTGAGGGCCTTCACGTTGCGCTGCACGGCGGGCACCAGCGCCCCGGGTTCGCGCACCAGCTTGGGTGCCGCTTGCACCACCGTCTTCGCGCCGCGGGCGACGAGGCCGTGGGTGCGTTCGCGGGTGGTGGCGATCGCGTCGAACACCATCGAGGCGGGGCCCTTGCGCTGCCCGTCGGGCACGGGTGGCATCGGTCCGAGTTCGCGTGGCTCGGGGGCGAGGTCGACGAGCAGTGGCAGCAGGCCGATGCCGCCCATGCCGTCGACGAGCACATGGTGCAGTTTGACGATCATCGCCGCCTTGCCGCCCTCCAGGCCGCCGACGACGGTGAAGCTCCACAGCGGGCGATCGTGGTCGAGCCCGGAGGCGGCGGTGGCGCGGGCGTAGTCGAGCACCGACTCGAACGTGCCGTCGGCGGGCGCCCCGATCCAGCGCACATGGTGGCTGAGGTCGAAGTCGTGGTCGACCACCCAGCGCGGGTTGGCCAGGTTGAGCGGTGGGGCGACGAGCCGGTGACGCCAGCCGGGTGCGGTGCGGCTGGCGCGATCGATGCGCTCGAGGAGGGCGCCACGATCGGGCAGGCGATCGAAGACCATGACCGCGACCATCGTGTTGCGCAACAAGGGGTCGCGTTCGACACGCCAGAACAGGGTCTCCATGTCGCCGACGTGTTCGGCGGATCGGTTGGACGGACGCTTGTCAGATCCCGCGCTCATAGACGGCCCCCTCGGCCTCCCGTGCGGCCTGTCGCCGTGGCAGCGACACGTACCCAGTGAGGCGAACGTAACATCGCCTTGCACGCTTGTGAATGGGCCGAAGTACCCCAATCGCGCGGACCACGGGTACTCTCGGTGACATGGCGTCCGTACAGGCGAACGGGATCACCATCGAGTACGAGGAGCAGGGCGAGGGCGAGCCCCTGCTGATGCTCATGGGCCTGGGTGCCCAACTCATCGACTGGCCGCAGAACTTCGTCGACATGGTGGTGGCCAAGGGGTTCCGCGTGATCCGCATGGACAACCGCGACGCCGGCTTGTCCACCGAGTTCAGCGCGCCGTCGCTGTCACTGCCGCAGATGGCGATGGCGGCGCTCATGGGGCGCAAGCCGCGCACCGAGTACACCCTCTCCGACATGGCGGCCGATGCCGCCGGCCTGCTCGACGCGCTGGGCATCGACAGTGCTCATGTGGTGGGCGCGTCGATGGGTGGGATGATCGCCCAGACGCTGGCGATCGAGCACCCTGCCCGCGTGCGCACCCTCACCTCGATCATGTCGAACACGGGCAGCCGGCGCGCGGGCCGGCCCAAGCCGGCGATGTTGCTGAAGGCCGGCCGCCTGCCCGAGCCCACGCGGGAGAACGCGGTGGAGATCGGGTTGACGATGTGGCGGCTGATCGGCGGCCCCGACTTCGACGAGGCCGAGGCGCGGGCGCAGGGTGAGGCGGCGATCGCCCGCAGCTTCCGCCCCACCGGGCCCGGCCGTCAGACCGCGGCGATCCTGGCCGCACCGAACCGCACGAAGGCCTTGGCCAAGGTGACCGCGCCGACGCTGGTGGTGCACGGCCTGCTCGACCCGATGGTGCACCCCTCGGGTGGCATTGCCACCGCGATGGCGGTGCCCAACTCGCGCCTGCTGATGTTCAACGACATGGGCCACGCCCTGCCCCGCGGCCGCCGCCAGGAGATCGCCGACGCCATCGCCGCCAACGCGGCGCGGGCCTGAGCGGGGCCACGGCGCTCAGCCGGCCGCCGACGGCGGGCCGAACTTCTCCTGTGCCCGGCGCACCGAGGCCGGCACGGGCACGTCGCCCGGCACGTCGGCGGAGGGTTCGGGTTCGCCGGCCACCATCCGCAGGGGCACCACGCCGGCCCATACGGGGGTGCCGAGGTCCTCGGGTTCGTCCTGCACGCCGCCGGTGCGCAGCTTGGCCGACGCCTCGGTGAGTGCGAGGGCGATCACCTTGGTGGCCGCCACCTCCTTGGGGGTGTTCGGGCGCACTTCGTCCGTGCGGCCGGGCAGCACATGGTTCACGAGGGCGTCGAGGGCGTCCGCCGTCTCGGCCGCGTCGGTGACGAGGCGGGCGGTGCCGAAGACCATCACCGAGCGGTAGTTCATCGAGCTGGCGAACCCCGAACGGGCCACCACCAGCCCGTCGAGGTGGGTGATCGTGCAGCACACCTCGATGCCGCCGGCCATCCGCCGCAGTGCACGACTGGCCGCCGAGCCGTGGAGGTAGAGGGTGTCGCCGACGCGGGCGTGGATGGTGGGGATGACCACCGGCCGGCCCTGCTCGTCGGTGAAGCCGACGTGGCAGATGGGTGCGCTGTCGATGACGGCATCGATCGTGGCCCTGTCGAAGTGCCCCCTGTCGGGTTCGCGCCGCAGCCGGGTGCGGTCGGTGACGGGCAGTTCGGGCGTGGTGTGCTCCATGCCGCGAGTGTTGCCGATCCCCGACCGCCCGGGTGCGCCCGTTGTCGATCGGGTCGGGTGCTAGCGATCGAACCCCTCCGTTTCCGAACAACACCCGCGAACGAACGGTCGGCGAAGGGACGCTTGGGTCAGGCTCGGCGGCGACGGCTCACTGGGGTGAGCACGAGGCCACCGGCAACGAGTGCCAGGCCCAACCACAGCAGGGGGCCGCTGTCGGCACCGGTGTGGGGGAACTGGTCGGCCACGCCGTCGCCGTCGTCGTCGGTGTCCTGGTCGTCGGGGATGCCGTCGCCATCATCGTCCGGGTCCTCGTCGTTGGGGTTGCCGTCGCCGTCCACGTCGGGGTCGTGCCCATTGTCGACTCCGTCGCCATCGAGGTCGCCGATCACCAGGATCTTGACGATTGCTGCGCAGCCTTGGCCGTCGGTGTCGATGGCCGAGTAGGTGGTCTCGTCCCAGCCGACGAAGGCCGCGGCGGGGGTGTAGAGCAGGTGGTCGCCCTGCACTTCCACGGTTCCACCCTTGGTGGTGGGATCGTCAACAGCCTTCAGTGTCAACGGGCTGGGCTGATCCTGCTGGTCGACATCGCTGTCGTTGGTCAGCACGGCCAGCTGATGCTGGCTGTTCCAGGCCACCTGCAGCTCATCGGCCACGCAGAGGGGAGTACCGGTGGGGTTCTCCGGCTGGTCCTCCACGTTCGGCTCTTCGATGGTCATGCGCACCACGGCGTTCGAGCAGCGGTTGTTGCTGTCACCGGCCGGGGTGCCCTGCGTGCCGTAGGGGTCGGCTGCCAGCGGGGTGTTCAGCAGGTGGCTGTTGTCGCAGGCGAGGTACGGGATCTCGGCCAGACCGTTGAACCCGTCGGCCGGGTCGAAGTGCACGGAGCAGTCGCTCCACACGGCCACGCTGTCGAACGCGCCGGGCGTGGGCGGGTCGAAGTCGTCGCAGTGCAACGGGTTGCCCTCGGGTTCGAAGTCGTTGCTGTCGGCCTGCACGATGTGGGCGGTGTGGTTCACGCTGCCCATCTCGTCATCGACGGCCAACGGAGCCTGGTTGCCCACGACGGTGACGTACACGTGGCCCACTCCGCAGAACGGCAACCCCTGGTAGGGCGGGCTCTGTTCGGCGGGGTCTTCGCAGAGGCGGTAGGTGAAGTGCACCACGCCGCCCGCGTAACCCGCCACGCTGGTGAACGAGATGGTGCCGCCGTTGGCGACAGCGAGGCCCTCACTGGCGTCCGGTGCCGTCAGCACCTCCACCTGCGTGGGGGTGGGCCCGTTCGGGTCGCTGTCGTTCAGCAGGACGGGGATGATGATGGTGAAACCCTCGTTGAAGTAGGCGTCGACACTGGCCTGGTCGGTGGCACCGACGGGCGGGATGATGGCGCCGGTGATCACTGAGATGTCGGCGGTGCCGATGGTGCAACGGCGGCCGGTGTCCTCGTCGAGGTCGAGGTTGGCGTAGCCGTCGGCGCGGGCTGCCTGGGGTGCCAGGTCGGCGTTGGTGCGCAGCACGTGGTTGTCGCACACTCGGTACGGCGCGGTGACCACGCCGGTGAACGCTGCGTCGGTGTTGTCCCAGTGCAGCACGCAGTCGGTGCCGATGGAGATGGTGCCTTTGTCGCCTGGGCTCGGGTCGCCGTTGGGCAGGCAGGTGACGCTGTCACCGTCGGGCTCGACGATGGCACCGGTCAACGAGAAGTCGTCGTCGGTGTTCTGTGCGACCACGAACACTTGGTCGCCCGCCAACGGGCGGCTGTTGGGCAACACGTTGATGTACGCCTTGGTGGTGGCAAGGGTGAGGTCGCTGGCCTGCACGATCGTGTACTGGAAGTTGTCGACCCCGGTGAAGTCGAGCGGTGGGGTGTAGGTGCACGGGCCGGTGGCCAAGGTGGTGAAGTTGGCGTTGGTGGGCGTCAGACCGTTCAACGCGGGGTCGCCGCAGTCCACGGTGCCGCCGTTGACCGACACGGTGGTCCACGACTTGAGGCGCACCTCGCTGGTGTCGCCCAGGCCGCCGTCGCCGTTGTGGTCCTCCTCGTTGCCGAGCACGTTGACGGCGATGGCGTGGTGGCCCTCGTTGGCGTCGCCGGTGACACTGTCGTTGTAGCGAGCGTCGGTGGTGGTGTGCTCGCTGGTGGCCGTGGCCGGGGTGCCGTCGATGACGGTCCAGCTCCAGTTCAGACCCAGGGTGCAGTACACGGCTGCCTGCGGCGGGGTGCTGTCCCAGCCGTCCACCACCAGGTTGTCGAGCTCGATCACACCCGGCGCCGTGGCGCGGACGGTGACGGTCAGCTCGGCATCGACGCCGTCACCGGCAAGGTCGAGCGCGCTGGGGTCGGAGTTGAAGTCGAACGAGTAGCCCCACGTGCCGAGCGGGGCCACCGCGCCGGTCCAACCGGCGCCGAAGGCGACGTCGGCGTTCTGGTTGGCAGCGGCGACAGCAGCGGCGCCGGCGATGACCGGGCCGGTGGGCGGTAGACGCAGGTTGAGCGGATCGGGCCCGTCGTTACCAGGCAGTTGGAGTTGGAGGTCGGCGAAGACGAAGGCCGAGATGGTCCAGGTGGTGCCCACCAGCACGGTGGAGCCACTGCCGATCTCGGAGGTGACGCCCCACTTGTCGTTGGTCTGCAGGTTGAAGCTGCCGCAGTACGGGATGTCGTTCGAGACGACCTCGCTGGGCGGGAGGATGTTCACCCCCTCGGCGGAGGCGGTTGGGACCGCGGGGGCAAGGCCGATGACGGCCAGAACGGGTGCCAGCACTGCGATCAGGGCGGTGTGGTGCAGCTTTCGGCGAAGCATGAGTCTCTCTCCTCAGGTGGTCTGACCACTGGGCCAGCTGTCCAGAGTGAACCATATTCTGATGATCTTGTCAACAGGTGGTCAGACCACCTGAGGACTTGTCGCGAACCTGCTAGAGTGACGCCGTGTCCGTGCAGCATGTGGAGAAGAGGTCGGTTGCCGACCAGTTGGCCGACCAACTGCGTTCGGCGATCGTCCACGGTGAGTTGCTGCCCGGCCAACACCTGCCGGCCGAGCGCCTGCTGGCCGAGCAGGCAGGCGTGAACCGCCAAGCCGTACGCGAGGCCCTGGCCCAGCTGCGCCAGATGGGCCTGGTGGACATCGCCCAGGGCGAAGGCGTGATCGTGCGCAACTGGCAGGACTCGGCGCACTTCTCGGTGCTCTACGACTGCCTGTTCCACCCGGACGGTTCGCTGGTGCTCGAGCAGGCCGAGGCGGTGCTGCGCTTCCGCCTGGTGGCGTTGAAGGACGCCGCACGCCTGGCGGCCGTACGCCGCACCGACGAGCAGCTGGCACTGCTCGACCACCACATCGCCGCCATGAAGGCGGAGTCGCCCGATGGCCCGGTGATGGCCCGCCTCGACATCTGGGACGTCATCGTCGACGCCTGCGACAACGTGGCCTACCGCATGACCTACAACAGTCAGGGTCGCATCGTGCGCCGGCTGCCACCGGAAGTGCTGGCCATGTTGGCCGCCGGGGCGAAGCTGATCGAGGAGTACGACCAGCTGGTGCAGGCCCTGCACCGCAAGGATGCCGATGAGGCCGAACGGCTCACCGGCATCATCCTCGGCGCGATCGTGACGTTGCTGGAGCAGACGTTGGGGTTGCCGTGAAGCTGGCCCCGATTCCTCGCAAGTCGCTCAGCGACTCGCTGTACGAGCAGTTGCGGGATGCCATCGTGGAAGGCGAGATCGCGCCCGGCCAGGCGTTGCCTTCCGAGCGCTTGCTGGCTGAGCAGGCCGGGGTGAACCGTCAAGCGGTGCGCGAGGCGTTGGCCCGCCTGCGCCAGAGCGGCATGATCACGATCGTGCACGGCGGCGGCGCGTACGCGGCCGACCTGTGGCGCAGCGCGGACATGGGTGCGATGCACGAGTTCATGGTGGACCGCACCGGTGCCGTGCGTCAGCGGGCGATGGCCGATCTGTCGCGTATGCGCAACGTGATCGCTGTCGACATGGTGGAACTCGCCTGCCGCCGTGGCAACGACGCGGATCGCCAGGCAGTGGCCGACGCGGTCGAGCGCGCGGCGGCGCTCACCGATCGCGGCATCGACGCTGCGTTTTCTGACGCACTGGAGGAAGTGTGGACATGTATGGCCCGTGCCAGCGGCAACTTGGCCTATCGCCTGGCGCAGGCATCGTTCCGCAGTTCCACCGCAGAGGTGGTGGCCTCGTTGTCCGCCCAGCCGCCCCCCGAAGCGTTGAGCGCGCTGATGGATCTGTACCGCCGGCTCGCTGCAGCGGTGGTGGCCCGTGACCGCGCCACCGCGATCGGCCTGGCTGGCAAGGCGCTGAGGGTCGCGGCGGGCATGGCGCAGACGGCCGGCGTGCCCGGCGCGAAGGGTTGAGCCCGGCGGGTGGGGACGGCTGCGGTGCGATGCACCTCACAGACCTGAGTCTTGGCTCTGTTAGGTTCTTGGCCTCTGCCGAAGGGGGGCCAGATGCGTGTCGGTGTCGGGAGTCTTCTCGTCGTGGTCACACTCGCCGGATGCAGCGGAGGGTCGGATCCGGTGGCAACCGAGTCCACCAGCGGGGCCGGCTCGTCGGGTACAGCGGGGGTCGCCACCACCGCGGTGACAGCCCCCGAGTGGGCCGAGCTCGACGTGTCGATCTTCCCACCGGGTGAAGTGACCCTGCTCGGTGGGGATGACGGCCTGCTGTTGCGTGTGCGCGGCCACGCGGGCGACGTGGTCGGTGTGTCGACCGATGGCGGGCGGACGTGGGACGTGCAGGCGCAGCAGGGGTTGCCGGTGCAGGCCGCCGATGGGTGGTCGCTGTATCGACCGCCGGCCACGAGCACCGGCGTGGTGGGTGGCACCCAGCGCCTGGTGTACCAGGACGGCACGTGGTCGGTGGCGAGCGAGCAGGTGCCCGGGCTGGATGTCGACACGGTCGTCACCGACGCCGTGCGCTACCTGCGCTGGCCGGTGAACGCCGCGTTCGCCCTGCACGACGGTGGTGTGGCCGTGCTGGGTGACGGGGCGTACTGGAAGTCGTTCAGTACGGGTGACGACACGTCGTGGCTCGGTCTGTCGGTCGACGGCGCTGCGTTCACGGTGACTGCGCTCGATCATCCCGGCAACGACCGGTTCGATCCGAGGATCGTCGCTGACGGTCCTGCCGGCCCGGTGATCGTCGGGGTCTACTCGACGTCCGATGGCGATCATGTGCGGGTGTGGTCGACGGCCACCGGGCTGCCGGTGCTGTTCGACGCCCACATCGCTCCGCCCCTCTACGGCGCCGACCAGCCGGACGTGCCCCGCTCCGAGGCCCTCACGGTGGAGGGCATCTACGGGGCCGCGGATTCATCGGGCTACCACTTCCTCGTCATCGGCACCGTCCAGCAGGAGCGGGTGCTACGCGAGATCGCGTCGACGGACGGCACCGAGTGGGCGATGACGGACATCGCGCTCGAGGAGTGGACGAACCCACTGGTGCGCGGGATGGTCGTGCGCGACGGGGTGGTGACCGCGCTGGTCTCGGCGCGGAACGCGACCGGCCCGGCGACGTTGTTGCTCACCGCTTCGGCCGGGCAGTGGTCGATCGATCCGGTCGGCGATCTGGACGGGCTGGAGCCCAAGGCGCTGGCGGTGACGTCCACCGGCACGATGGCCGTCGTCGCCACTGGTGCCGATGGAGGCCTGCACCTCTTCGTCCGCGACGTATAGCGGCCCGGCTTGCTGGCGGGTGTTGGGTCGTTGCCGTGGCGGGCCGTAGAGCCTCGCCTGCCAGTTGCCGTTCGTGCAGCCCGCCGCTAGCGTTTTGTGTACCGCCGCGGGGTGGAGCAGTTCGGTAGCTCGTCGGGCTCATAACCCGAAGGTCGCAGGTTCAAATCCTGCCCCCGCCACCAAGGAAATGCCAGGTCAGGCCCGGTCCCTAGGACCGGGCCTGCGGCGTTCTCGGGCTCCTGTACAACATCCGTACAACACGAGCCGCCAACGCCCGTCGGCGTGGGTTCCCGTGGGCTTCCGTAGGTCGTAGTTGGCGCTCGTGTGTTCGTGTGGGGAATCGTCGAGATCGAGTGACGTCAAGGCAACCGTTCGACGTTCGTTGGTCACGAGTAGACGAGGGCGTCGGAGCCCTTGCGTCCAGCTGATGCTCCGACACGGTCGGGACGTCGACGCACCCACTGGCGTGTTCGGTGGATTGCCTCGGCGACGTTGTCGGGCCGGAGCCCGCAGGCGAGTAGGGACCCAGTGTCTCGTGACGAGATCGCCGACGAGGCGAATCGAAGCCGCTACCACCTCCAACGGCCTGGTTGGGGAGTTGTGTTGTTGTCGCGTTTGGTCGCTGTTGGAGGTGCGACGATGGTGGTGGAGGAGTCCGCGATGACCGATGAGGTCTTGAACACATTGGTGGTGCTCGGTCACCGGTTGTTGCTCGTCGAGGTCGGCGGTGGGTTCGAGACGCACCTGTGCGAAGCCACGAGTGGCTCGGCCGCCCGCGCCGCTCTCGATACTCGCCGGGCACTGCCGGACTCATTGGCGGACGCGTTGGAACGGGGCGGTGACGACGACCGACTCGATGCCTTGCTGGACCGTCTCCTGGACACGGCGTGGAAGCCGACAACGTTGTGCGGTCGAGCGTGGGACGAGATGGCCGCCGGCGAGGCGGGTACGTTCCGGCGC
>WBZL01002170.1_pt1 | contig 19400 bp, 19 predicted proteins | sample 5204291 | NCBI WGS metagenome assembly WBZL01 (sample SAMN12344345, study PRJNA552823) | activated sludge metagenome | biome: Activated sludge suspended growth; feature: Nitrification reactor; material: Wastewater; isolation source: activated sludge from nitrification reactor of wastewater...
CCTGCTGCTGACCCTCAGCACCGGCGGCCAGCTTGTGCTGCCGGTGGAAACGATGGCCGTGGATACGGCCGGCCGCATCCACACCTTTTGCGCTGCCCTGCCCCCCGCGCCAGAACAAGCGAGCTTGTACCAAGCGGGCTGGTACCAAATGGGGGCGATTCTGGCCGCCGGCCTCAATTTGCGCTGGCTGCGTGACAATGTGTTTGGGTTGGACGATCCTGATGCCTACGCGAAAATGTCTGGCTGGGCAGCCACTGCCCCACCCGGTGCCAACGGGCTGCTTTACCTGCCCTACCTGGTGGGGGAACGCACGCCGCACATGAACCCGCAGGCGCGGGGGGCGTTTTTGGGGCTGGCGGCACAACACGGCCGCCCCGAACTGGTGCGGGCGGTGTTGGAGGGGGTCACGCTGGCCTGCTTCGATGCCTTTTCAGTCCTGGCCGAACTGGGTGCCGCGCCGCAGCGCATTGTGCTGGCGGGTGGCGGAGCCAGCAGCCCGCTTTGGTGCCAAATGGTGGCCGATGTGTTTAACTTACCGGTGGCACCGCTGGCGGTGGAGAATCAGTCGGCAATGGGGGCGATTTTGCTGGCGGGCGGCGGGGCTGGGTTGTTTGAGGTGGGAAAAACGGCCGTTTCCTGGGCCACCACCCGCCCTGCCATCCAACCCAACCCGGCCAACCACGCGCTTTACCAATCGCTGCTTCCCCGTTTTCGTGGGTCGTATGAGCGGTATTGGAGGGATTAACAGACGCCCTTGCGCAGTCAATCTACCGCAACGCTACTGTCGGATCTCGGCGCAGTCCTCAGCTTATCGCACTTCTAGCCAGCGCGATGATCTTTGTCTATACGGCGGGGATTAGTTCCTTCAGAGTGAAGGGGGTCGGCCATATAGAACCTTCATCGAGATTAGCCATGTCACTTAAGATCGTAAATCAATTTGGCCTTTTCTCTAAATTTATCTGCAACATAGCATCAATCATTGTCTCAATTTCTGTGCCGAATTCAGCAAAAAGCGTCTCGGGCGTATATCCAACCGGCACACCTATGCTCAAACTTATCCAATACAGCACACCATCTCCCATCAAAAAGGCATCATAATAAGCTTGCTCATACATATCTGTGTAAAGAGCAAAGTCATTTTCATAAACGAGCGTTGATTCTAATTCAATTGCGCTCGACCCTAAAATTTCCCATTCATACATAGCTGCAATAGTACTTTCAAATGTGGCGTCTTTAGCTAAAGCAAAAACACAGTTAATGGCATGATTGGGATTGGCACTCCAGCTATACCCCGTGAAAGTATGACAAATACGATATTCCCAGAGAGTTTCTTCCTCCATTTGCCATTCAACAATTCCAAATTCCTCGGTAATAGCACTTAACTCTTCGGCTACAATGAGTTGTGATGGATCTAGCAGTTCTGGAGGAACGGCCGTATTCGTTGCTGTGAGTGATGGTTCAGGGGTATTGGTTGGTGGAGTCGGCGTATTAGTCGGCAAAGGTGTTGCTGTACTGGTAGGAACCGGCGTGTTAGTAGAAACAGCCGTTGCCGGAATCGCCGTATTAGTAGGAGCAGGAATGACAGTACGAACTCTTGTCGTCTCTATCATCGCTGACTCATCAACCGAATTCGCACATCCTGCTATTAACAAAACGACAAACAAGGAATGCATTATCCTGCAACACGACCACGTTCTCATCTTCATAACCCTCTTTACGGTGTTCTCGCTAGATCCACGAGTTATGACAATAACCATTCTACTTGGTGAGTAAGTGGTTTAATTATCCCAACTTAAAAGCTTAGCGAGAAAGCCGCCTAATCTGATGTGTGAAAGAAACGGCCGTTTCCTGGGCCACCACCCACCCCGCCATCCAACCCAACCCGGCCAACCACGCCCTTTACCAATCGCTGCTTCCCCGTTTTCGTGGGGCATATGAGAGGTATTGGGGGGATTAACGGCCGTTAATCCCCCCAATACCCCTCATGTCTCGAAACGAGGATTCAACAAGTTACGCAAGACGTTCAACTTCTCAGAAGAAGTTGAACGTCTAAATGGGCAAGTTATTTAATTTCCATTCCTTAGGAACGAAGATTAAATAAGTGGCGCAAGAAGTTCAACTTCTTCTGAGAAGTTGAACTTCTAAATGGACAGTTATTTAATTCCCATTCCTAGCAGAGTACACCGACCTCACTCAGTGCGCTCCTGCAAGAGCCTATCCACCTACTGCATGTTGTACAGAATCACACCGTCAATGTCATACACTTCCACACTCCATGTTCCGCCTCTGGGAGTTGGCGGGGAAACAAACTTACGTCCTAAAAAGGCAATCAGGTTGCCTGTTTCCAGAGCATTTTCCAATAAACTTTGCAGCCTCTGCTCGGTTGTCAGAACCGCCACCGTCTTCCCCGGCGTATCTCGCAAGGCAACCAAAGCATGACAACCTGTATATGCAGCAAGTGCATAGCCCTCGACAAGGATGACGTGTCCAAACAGCTCAACAGTCTGAGGAAAAGTCAATGCAGAAACGTCAATCCGAATCCCTCTCTCTAATGTCGGTTTGTCAATTATTCCCATGTTACTTTCTCCTTTCTTGCTCAAATACGCTTGCGCTACACAGGGTTCAATCAAAAATAACTTTGCAGTTCCAGAAGTTCAACTTCTGAGAGAAGTTGAACTTCTAAATCCCAAGTTATTAACGAACGAACCCATAGAATTGAGCTTCTTTAGCGTCGCACAACCATCTGCCGTACCATTCCTTATGTACAATTCATCAACACACCTCAAGTATTTGTCTCATACGAATAGTGATGATGAAAACGGCCGTTAATGAAACCAAATAGAAAGCGCCATAAATCGTTTGGAATCCTTTGCTCATCAGGTACGCCAACGGCGTAAAAATGAGCAGCAGGACAATCATGGCGATTGTCCACAGACGCAGCGTTTTGAGGAATTGGGTGTTGGTTTTGTGGCTGCGGGCAGCTTGTGCCAGCCAAGCCAGGAAGAGGGCAAAGAAGAGAAATTCGGCCGGTTCCAGGAATTTGGTGAACCATGTTGGCGGGCTGGTATTGGCCCACAGGTTTACCCAACCCCCCAGCGGCCAAAGCAGCTCGACCCCATTGAACCAGAGCAGCAAATCAAGGGCGATGTGGAGGCCGATGCCAATCCCCAGCCCCAGGCCAAGCGTTGCCCAGCGCGGCTGCTTGCTGACTTGGGCGATGATCATAAAAACAGCCAACGTCACCAAAATGGTGAAAAGGCTGTGGGTGAATGTGCGGTGCAGGGCGTGGGTATCCCACCCAGCAAGCGTGGCGATGGCTACGGCATAATTGTCCAGATCGGGAAACAAACTGCCGAGAATGATGCCCAGCATCAACCATTCCCGTTTTGGGGCGACTTTACGGGTCACCACACCGACCAAAGCGTGCAACCCAGCTTGTGCCATTTTTATCCCCTCTTGTCCTGAGCAAACAAGACAGTTAATTAGCAAAGTCAAAAAACAAATTTGGTTCCATCAGAGAGGCGAATTGTTTTCTGGGTGGCTTCAACTCTGGAACACAATGCTTTGTAATGGCAGTATAGGCAAATTTCTAGACGGGGATCAATGACAAAATACTGTTGCTGGGCAGACAAATGTCATGTCCGGAAGGAGAAACGGGCAGCAACGCCGGCCGGACACCGCGAGAGGTAATGTGGGGTGTTGGGGGGATTAACGGCCGTTTTTCACCCACCACCCAAATCATGCAAACGCAAAATCTGCCCCGGTTCCAGCGTCAACGTTTGGTGGCTGATAACACCCACAAAATCACTGCCGGGATCTGTCCAGTACAGATAAACCTCGTGCAAACCAGGCGTGAGCGGCAGCTTGGTGTACAGAGGGTCAGACTGGAAAGCAAAGAAAGTATCGGCCGCATAAACAGTCTCCCAAACTACCTCGCCATCCACCTCCAAACGGAGAGAAATATCTTGACCGCTGCGCCACAAGTCAGGGCGGTAAAGCATAGCTCCGGGGCCACGCAGCAAATACTCAGCCGGGTCGGCCAGCGTTATCTGCACCACTGCCGGTGGATTTGGATAAGGCGTAAACGGCAACCCTGTCAGCCAGATTTGCCCCAGCAGCACCACGGCCAACAGCACCGCCCCCACCAAAATGTTGCGCCACGACAGCCACTGGAACATGGCCCGCCCTTCCACATAGCTTGGCCGAGCCTCCGGCTCATCCTCATCGGCCGTGGGCACAGGCGTCGGCGTTAGGGCAAAGGCAAAATCATCGGGGGGCAGCCAGGCAGCCGTAATCGGCACATTGTCATAGCGACGACGCAAACGCGGCACACGCTCATTGGTCACGCGCTGCTCTTCCAGCATATTGCCCATACGGTGCAAGCAATCGTATGGCGGGCAGCCCACCACCTCAACCTCAGCCACCCCGTTTGCCAGGGCATAAGGCAGCAGCGAAGGCTGTACGGCACCGGTGCAAGGCAGCACCAGCACTTCAATTGCCAGCTCATCGGTTTGCACCCCGTGTAAAAAGGGTGCGGCTCCCTGGTCGGCGTGGCGCTGGCAGGTAAAAATCACCTTGGTGGGCTTGGTGCCGGGGCGTGCTTTTAGCTGGGTCAGCTTCTCATCCAGCAGGTTTTTGGCGCTAAAGGGATGCAGTTCTCCCACTTCAATAGCATAAAAATCATCGCAGGAGCCAATACAAATGCCGCAACCTACGCATTTAGCGGGGGTGGCAACGGCCAGCAGTTGATGGCCGGAATCATCGTCCCGATCTACCATTTGGATAGCGTCGTAGGGACAGTCGCGGGCGCATTTGGTGCAGCCGGTGCAGCGGTCGTTGAGAATTTTGACCAGTGCCGGAGCCGGAGCTGTGCGCGGTTTTTGCCAGGGCAGCGCGGCCGCAACCAAGGTTGCCAGCCACATAAATGCCCACAGCCAGTTGGCCCAGGGGGTTTCATTTAGCGGCAGATAGTAGAGATAAACGGGGTCGAGCAACACGCGGCCGGGCAGTTGGTTAGGGTTGAACCAGGGGAGCAGGCCAGAGGGGAAAAGCGCAGAAATGATGAGCAGCACAATGGCTGCACCGAGCATCCAGACGGGTTCGGGAAACCAGCGTGGCCGGGCAAGATGGCGGATGTGGTAGAGGTAAAAAACGGCCGTTATGACAAACAACCCCACATGCGCCACCAGAATCAGCAGCAAAATCGGCCAACTCGTTTCTGTCAGCTCCGCCCGCAGCAGCGTCACCATATAACCCGCCGCCCACGGCGTTAGCTGCTGCAAAAAGGTTGTAAACTGCTCATTGATCAGCTGCGCCCGCTGATCCCAAATGAGCCAGTAGCCGGTAACGCCCGCCAGCCACAAAATAAAGGTCATGACAATGCCGGTAATCCACCCCAGCCAGCGCGGTCCGCGAAATCGCTCCATGAACAAGATGCGGAAGGCATGGAGTAAGGTGGTAATCACCAACGCGCCAGAGGCATAACGGTGGACAGCACGAATGGTGCGGGCAATGAAGGGAGCTTCAATCCGATTGACAACCGAATTATAGGAATCCTGGAAGCCGTACTGGAAGAAAAGAAAGATGAAGAAGCCGGTGAGGGCCACAACAACAAGTAAAAAGACAGCGATGGTGCCGGTGTGGTAAAACGGGTTGAGCTGGGTTGCACCGATGATGCGGTTTAACGGCCGTTCTACCCCCAAAGACAGTTTCTCCAGTTCCCTTGCCCAGCGGCTACGAGGCGTATACCAGCGATTGGTCATGATGTTAGTTATTGGTTAATTGTTATTGATCAGTGACAAACACCAGCGGCTGAAGCAATTACAACGACTGTAGCACTGCATCGCCCTCACGTGTCAACTTGTAATACGCCCACGCCCCCTGCGCCCCACGCACAAAAAAATAGGCAAAAATCAGTGCCAACGGCACACCAATAAACACATGTTCCCCCACCCACAGCACCGTTTTTACCGACAGATAATAGATGGGCATGATGGTAGCCGCGAACCGATTTTTGCGGTGAATGCCATAAACGAGCAACCCCATAATAATCAGATCGGCAACATTCCACGGGTCAATATGAGCCAGCCCTGCCCCAGAGGCATAGACCAATGTTAACATCACGGTCACAACAATGGCAATAAGGCCCACAACAACAGCATCTTTAATCGCTTTCTCAGCCTGGGTTAGGGTCATCGGAATCTCTCCCTGAGTTACGGTAATCAGTAACCAGTAACCAGCCACTTAGGGTTCGTTCGTTAATAACTTGGGATTTAGAAGTTCAACTTCTGAGAGAAGTTAAACTTCTGGAACTGCAAAGTTATTTTTGATTGAACTCTTAGGAATGGAAATTAAATAACTTGCCCATTTAGAAGTTCAACTTCTTCTGAGAAGTTGAACTTCTTGCATAACTTATTTAATCCTCGCTCCTTACTGATTACCGATTACCGATTACCGGATACTGATTACCGGTCTATGGTTCTACAATCAGCTTACCCTGCATGGCCGGGTAATGACCAGCCACGGTACAAATGATGGTATATTCACCGGGGGCCGGAGCCGTAAAGGCACTGTTATAGGTGTCACCACCAGCAACCACACCAACATCATAGCTAGTAATACCTTCAGCAATGGTCGGATCAACTGTATCAGGTATAGTCGCGCCCTCTTTAACAATCGCCCAGTTATGATCCAGGGTACCTTTGTTAATCGCTGTTAAGCTAACTACACCACCTGTCTTGACAGTCCAGACATCTTCATCATCGGCTGAGGCACCATAGAAAATGTCGTTCATGACAACTTCAATAGATTGGCTGCCACCACCAGATTCAGCGGCTTCTTCTCCGCCACCTCCACAGGCAGCCAAAAGACCCAAAACTAGCATGGCTATCAGTGTGAGCAATGTTGCTTTCTTCATGATAAAAAGATTCTCCTACTTTTTTGTTTTTCCAGACAGGATTAACAAGAACTTGTTAACTAAAGCGATCTTGTTAATCCTGCCTATAGACTACCAAAGCCTGAAGCCGGGTGAGGTCAGGCCTAGGTTAGAAATCAGGTTGATAAGCACCGGGCCATAAGCAATCAGAATGAGTACTATGGTCACGGCAATCCACGGCCGCCAGCTATCGAGGAAGGCCGGAGTCGGACGAACCTCAACTGGTTCTGCTACCGGCATGTTATCTGGCTCCCCAACCGTACTCTTGGAGCGCCAGGTGCCAATGATGTTAGCATAGAACAACAGCCCGCTGATACCCAATATTGTACCACCAAGTGCCGCTTCGATCAGCAGCGGTTGCCAGTCGCCGGAAGCATAGGGGGCAGCCCCAAGCATGGTACGGCGCGGTGAACCAAAGTTCAGGCCGAGGATATGCAAGCCGTTGGACATTAGCAGCATCCCCACAAACCACGTCCACGACTGCCACAGTGCTACCTTTTTGCTCCACAACGGCTTATTGACAAGCTGCGGTAACAGCCAGTACAGGATACCGAAGAAGGAAAGGGTAGCGGCTGAGCCAACGGTGAGGTGGAAGTGGCCGGGAACCCACATGGTGTTGTGGATGACCAGGTTCAGGTTGTAGGAAGCGTTGGTCAAACCACCGATGCCACCAAAAACAAACAAAATCATTGCCAGGTTTTGCGCCACAAAGGAGGGGTTATCCCAGGGCAGGGTGCGAATCCAGCCAAGGGTGCCGGTACCACCACGTGCCCGCCCGCCAATTTCCAGCGAGGCACAAACGGTAAAGGCCGTGGCAACACTGGGGATAAAGAGCGAGTAGGTTAGAACGGCGTGGACAAACTTCCAGCCGGCCGGAACGCCAGGGTCAACATATTGGTGATGCAGCCCAACCGGGATTGACAGTACCAGGAAGAGCCAGAAAACCAAACGACCCATGGATTCGCTAAACATCTTACCGCCAGCCTGCTTGGGAACCATCGCATACCAGGAAATATAGGCTGGGAGCAGCCAGAAGTAGACGATGGGGTGACCAGTGAACCAGAAGAAGGTACGAGCCAACTGCGGATCAATGCCAGCGACCAGACCAAATGACCAGGGGATGATGAGCCACAGCATTTCAGCAGCAATACCCAAGGTCGCAATTTGCCACATCACCATCGTGATGAGAACACCAAAGGCAATAAACGGGGTGGTAACGCCAGGGTTTTCGCGCCGCCACTGCCAATAGGTAAGGTAATAGCCCCAGCCGTGTACCCAGGAACCCACAACCACCAGGGTTAGACCCACATAAAACCAGGGGCTGGCCTGAAGTGGCGGGTAGAAGGTAAAGAGGACGGTGGCGAGGTTGCGCAAAATCGGGATGGCGGCCGCCACCAGCCCAATGATCATAATGACGTTGGCAGCAGCGTTAACCTGCGGATGGGTCAGGTTGCGGTTGAGGCTGCGAACGTAGATGTAGGTGAAAAAACCAACAATAAAAAAGGTTGTCCAGACGAGGGCGTTGAGAACGCCGTGAATGGTTAGCCCTTGATAATAGCTGTTCAGGCCAATGCTGCGCAGTGGCCGATAGAGATCAAGACCGACGTGTTCGAGCTTTTGCAGAGGCCCCATGGAGCCGCCGATGAAGAGGGCGGCAAGGGCGATGGCGAGGCTCCAGCCGGCGATTTTGTTTTCGCGTGCAAACATAGGTTATCTCCAAACGGGTGCTAGCATAACGACGACTAGCACGACCGCTAAATAGATGTTTGAGAAGTGGAACAGAGATAGCGCTGGTTGTTTTTCGGGTGCAGCCAGCAGTTGCCAGGTACGCTTGATGAGCAGCAGGGAGAGGAGGGTGATTGGCACCAGGTAGAACAAATCTAGCTGTGGCACCAGCCCCAGGCCAATTCCAGCGGCAACGGTAAACAAGGTGTGGAGGGCAATCCAGCGGGCAGCGGTGCGGGGGGCGGTACAGGCTGGCAGCATGGGAAATGCGGCGCGGCTGTAGTCATCGCGGTAGGCAAGCGCCAAGGCCCAAAAGTGAACGGGAGTCCAGACAAAGACGAGGGCGGCGAGAAGCCAAACGGCCGTTTCTGACCACCCACCCATCGCTGCCCCACCGCTGATGACGGCGCAGCTTCCGGCCGCACCGCCAATGACAATATTGAGCGTGGTGCGCGGCTTAAGCCAGATGGTATAGACACCCACGTAAATGATGGCACCAAGGAGGATGAAAACGGCCGTTTCTATATTCACCGTTAACGCCAGCAAGGTAGCCAGCAAAATCATCCCCATGCTAATCCACAGGACTGTGCGCGGGTTGCTGATTTCATTGGCAGCTAACGGCCGTTTCGCCGTGCGCCGCATCTGTGTATCACGTTCCCGCTCTAAATACTGGTTAATGCCCGAAGCCCCAGCCGCCGACAGCGTACCAGAAACCGTCAACATCAACCAGGCCCACAAACTGCTCTGTCCCGTCGCCAAATAGCCTAATACAGCACCGCCAAATGCCGACAGCAGCAGCAGCGACACCACACGCAGCTTAAACAGGACAACAATGGTTCGCCATAGCTCTGTCCGAGGGGGCACCTCGACAACTGGCTCACTTGCGTAGCTCTGTTCCAACTGCATGGTCTACTCCTCAACAATAATCTCGCCAAACATCGTATGATGCGCCGAGCCACAATATTCATAGCACACAATGTAGTAAGTACCCGGCTGATCAAACGTTGCCGTCAGCTTCGATACCTGCCCCGGCAGCACCATAAAGCTAATGTTGGTGTTACGACTGGGGTCTGTACTATGGTTAATCTTAAAACCATGCTGAATATCCTTGCTCGTCACATAGAACGTCACGCTAGAGCCAGCCGGAATGGTGATTGGTGGTTCACCATAGTTGGTGGAGCCAGGCGAAAACTTCCAGGCCTGAGCAATGATATAAGCCTCGTATTTGCCGGGCGACAGCTCGCGCACGCGCTCTTCAACAGGGTCGCCAAACCCATCATAAACGCCAGGCGTCGCCACCATCTTCGGATCCACCCGCAGCTCAGGGCGCGGCACCTGAATGCCGTTGGCCGATGCGCCTACGGTGACGGCAAGAAAGAAGATAACCAGCAGCACGGAAGACAAACCAATAAAGTTGCGCTCATAACGGTCAATGTGCATTAGAACGTTCCTCCTCTAGCCAACAATGTCAGGTAGGTGCTGCCCCACAAAGCGATGATCAGCACAATAAAGACGATCATCAGCACAATGGTGCCTTGTGGTGCTTTCGGACTGTTTTTCCCACTCTTTTTCATAAAAACCTCCTTAATTTCAAGAAACAGAACCCAGCAAGCAAAACGTCGTTTCCTGTTTCTTGTTTACTAACCACAACTGCATGAAGTGAAATATTTCACAACTTCCGCCCAAAAAATTTTTTGCCTACTCGCGCACCAAATAACCCAGGTCGCTGGCAACATCCTCAACCGGCATCCCAAACGGCCACACCAAACGCAGCCGCCCCTGTCGGTCAACCACCGCCACCGTTGCCGTGTGATCCATAAAATAGGTTTCGCTGTCTTCCACGACCCGCTTTTCATAAAAAATACCTAGCGGTGCGGCAGCGGCCTCAATTTCTTCTGGCGTACCCGTCAGCCCCAAAAATGTCTCATCAAAATGGCTCAAATAGTTTGCCAACAGGGCCGGTGTATCCCGTTCCGGGTCTACTGTCACCATTAGCACCTGCACATCATCCTGAAACCGTTCCGGCAGCGATTCCCGCGCCTTGGTCAATTCCACCATTGTCATTGGGCAAACGTCGGGGCAAGAGGTGTAGCCGAAGTAAAGCAGCACCAGCTTGCCGCGAAAGTCGCTCAGGGAAACAGGGTCGCCGTTATGGCTGGTTAAGGTAAAGTCCCCAACGGGGGCTGGCTCGTTCATGACAAAGCCGTGCAGTTGGCGTGGACCAATCAGCGGGTAACCTTGTACCAGCCGCACGGCTATAAAGACGACCACAACCAGTAAGGCACCCAACAGCCACCAAAGAACGGTGCGACGAACGGCCGTTTCCGGCTGCTGCGGCGTCTCATCGGTTGGCGTAGGTTCAATCGTTGTACTCATAACATTCCAAAACCAGATTCCGGCCAAAACCCGGTTTTGCCTCTCTTAATCCGGGTAACACAAGAACAAATGCGCCGCCTCATAAGCCAACTTCTTCGATCCTGTGCTGTTTCTCGTTTCTTCTATTAAAAAATTCACATCACGCAGCAGCAAGGCCGGGTCAAGCTGTGCCGTAAAGTAATAGGCGCGAATCATGCCCAGGCTGTCTACCAGCACATAGCGCGGCTCAAAATCCACGCTGTCGCCCTGCTGATCATAGTAAAGGTTAAAGCCGCCACCCACCACATAGCGCATCCGCTGGGCATCGCCCGTCAGCCATTGCCATGTCACTGTGCCAGTGGTACCACCCAGCGCGGCCAAATCAGCCGGGCTTTCCTCGTTCAGTGCCATTGTCACCAAGTTGATGGGCGTGGTGACAGCGGCCGCAAGTGTCTGCTGCACAGCGGCAATGTCGGCCACCGTTTGGCCGCAGTCGCTGCCGCAGTGGGCAGCACCAAAGCTGTAGAGGGTAATGGTTCCGCGCAAATCTTCGTTGCTTACCAGCGCACCATCCCCATTTTGCAGCCCAAAGCCGGGAGCAAGGGCAATGCGGGGCAGCACGGTGATTGGCTGGAAGAGGACGAAGCTGACAATGGCAACTACAACCACTCCTGGCAGCACAAACAGCCAGAGAAAGGGTGAAAACGGCCGTTTGTCCACCGCTTTACTGGCGACAACCATTTAAAAAATACCCTCCCCAAGGGCGGTCAACGGGGTGTCATCCAGTTGACGCACAATCGCATCCTGCAAGGTTTCCCAGTAGGAATGAACCTGGTCTGTCAACTCGCGGCAGGCTTCCGGCCTGGCTGTACACGGGTCAAGAACAATCGGCCGTTCGATGGCTTCAACAATGTGGCGCATCGTAATTTCTTCTGGGCGGCGTGCTAACTCCAGCCCACCCGTTGGCCCCGCATAGGTGTTAACCAAATCCGCCTTCACTAAATCGGCCGCAATTTTGTGCAAAAATGGCTTGGAAATACCCGTTTTTTTTGCCAACAGGCGCGTCGTTTGGCGCGAACCTTCCGGCATTTGGCTCAAGACAATCATCAGGCGAACAGCATAATCAACACGTCGGCTTACTTGAAACATACTAATTCTCGCTTAAAAATTACTTTGTTGAGTAATATAATCAACTTTACCTCGGTCATACAAAGCCAAGCAGTGACGTTTGTCATCTGATTTTTATGACTAATGTCACATGAAATGACTTAAAGCAAACAGGGTCATTGGGAATTCAAGGGGCTGGCATTATATGTAGGGGTGTATTACACCAACCTCACCCCACAAAATCCCCAAGAACTAAGATGGCATAAGCCGATATTCGGCCGGCCGTGCCACTGCCAATGCCGTCACATTCAGCAGCACCATGCCCAGCCACAACAAATGCGCCGCAAACAGATGCAGCAACTGCAACCACACCGGCGTTAGCAAAATGGCATTCATGGCACCCATCCCAAACTGCACCAAAAAAACGGTGAACATAAAATTGTGGAGCTTGTTCACACGTTCATCAGGACACCACTGCTCCAGCAACCGCCCCAAATAGAGCAAATATCCCCCAACAATAACGGCAATAATCGGGTGCCAAATCCGCAGCCGAATCAGGTAGTGGACATTGCGGGCAAAATCTTTCTGTACCCCTTCAAAAAACGACTCGGAGGGAAAAATGGTGCTGGCAAGCGAGGCAATGGTACCAAAGGAGCTAAGCACCACAACGCCCACCAGACCACCAGCCAGAGCCAACAGCAGCTTACGGTTTTTACTCCAGTGCGGCGGCTCATTGCCCGATGCCCACCATGCTGTTAGCCCCAACGAGGCCATAAGCAAGAAGGTGTTAACCAAATGAATAGGCTGCACAAATGCCCTTGCCAACGACTCGTTGGTGTCTACCCATCTAAAGATGACCAGGGCCGCACCTAAAAGGGATTCGGTAATGATAAAAACAACGGAATAGGTCGCTGCCAAACGCACAATGTGGCCTTTGTCATAATGGCGGAAAATACGCCACGCCATATACACAATGCCAATTAACGCCAAACCGCTGGTGATGCGGTGGAAAAATTCAACAAAGGTTTGCCAGGAGCGGGTTTCAGCCGTGACAAGCTGTTGGCAAAGCGGCCAGCTTGCCCCGCAACCATCGCCTGAGCCGCTGGCGCTGACAAAGCCGCCCCACACAATAACAAACAGGTTGAGGCCAACAATAAACCAAGCCAAACGAGCAATAGGGGTAAGTCTCTTAAGTGCGTTCATGGCGGGCAAGCATAACGAAGGTAAACAGGTCAGTTCAGTGACAAATGTCACCTGTTTTGGGTGACATTTGACATGTTTTTAGATGATTTTGTTTTGTCTGGTAGCTGGCAGTAAACTATAGAGTTTGAGTAGGGTAGATGCAGGTTTGCCCAACTGAATGATAAAATTCACAATTGCAGGAGTTATACAATGCGTTTAGAAGGTAAAGTAGCTTTGATTACGGGTGCGGGGAGTGGGATTGGGCGCGAAACGGCCGTTTTGTTTGCCAGCGAAGGAGCCAGCGTCGTTTGTGTAGACATCAACGACACGGCAGGAGCAGAAACGGTGAGCATGATTGAAGCGACCGGCGGCAAGGCCAGCTATGTCCACGCCGATGTCTCCAGGGCGGCCGATTGCGCCGCCATGATTGACCACGCCGAAACAACTTATGGCAAGCTCAACGTTTTATTCAACAACGCCGGTATCTCCCACGCCAACGACGACGACGCAGTAAACACCAGCGAAGAAGTATGGGATCTCACCTTTTCCATCAACGTCAAAGGGGTTTTTCTGGGGTGCAAATACGGTATTCCAGCCCTGCAGCGGGCAGGTGGTGGCTCCATCATCAACACCGCCTCCTTTGTGGCGGTCTTGGGCGCGGCCACACCACAGTTAGCCTACACCGCCAGCAAGGGGGCGGTGCTGTCCATGACGCGGGAACTGGCAACCATCCACGCCCGCCAAGGGATTCGCGTCAACGCGCTGTGCCCTGGCCCGCTGCGGACAGAATTGCTGATGAAATATTTGAACACGGAGGAACGGCGGCAGCGGCGGCTGGTGCATATCCCTATGGGGCGGTTTGGTGAAGCGTCAGAAATTGCTAAGTCGGTGCTGTTTTTGGCTTCGGATGAGTCGTCGTTTACCACAGGGGCCACCTTCCTGGTGGATGGTGGTATTACGGCCGCGTATGTCACGCCGGAATAGGACTTTTGACACGTGTGCAACCGTTTTTAGGTAAGTTAAACTCGTGGGCACGCATGAAGTACCCGCGAGTTTTTTTTGTCTTTTTCCTGAGCTGGCTCAGCATGGCCTGCCAGCAGCCCGTGTCGCCTGTCGGCGAGATGGCGGTGGTGGTGGCCGAAGACATGCCAACGGCAGCAGAGGATGCGCCCATATCGGAGGACGCGCCAACGGCCGTTTTTCTCTCCCCAACCCCCACCCTGGCACCCACGGCAACGGCCACCCCTACAGTTGTAGCCACGGAAACGGCCGTTTCCGCCACCCCAACCCCCATCTTTTTTAGCGGCAGCGCATCACCCGCCTGCGGCCAAATCCTCCCCCAGCTTGCCAACCCCAGCCCTAATCTTACCACTGCTGTGACGGCTGACCCGGAAGCCATAGCTGAACTTCGCGCCCTGCTGCCCGCTGCCGCCCAAACCGCCCTCGACCAAATCATCGCCCAACCGCAAAACGTGGGGCTGGCCTATTACCGCATGGGGCAGGAAAACAGCGGTGCCTATCTCAACGCCGACGTGCAAATGCCGCTGGCCTCGGTGGTCAAGCTAATCACCCTGGCGGCGTATGTGGAAGCGGTGGCGGCAGGGCAGCTTAACCCGCTGGAACGGGTGGGGGTTGATATGCTGGATCGCTACTATTTGCCCAACAGTGATTTGGGAGCGCACCCACGTGCGTTGGAAGATGCGGCAGCAAACGGCCGTTTAGACCCCCTCACCAACACCGTCGCCCTCAACGATGTTGCCTGGATGATGATCCGCCACAGTTCCAACGCTGCCAGCGACTATCTGCACATGCGGCTGGGGCAAACCACCATCGAAGAAACCGCCCTCTGGCTCAACCTGACGCAGCAAACCGCCCCCTGCCCCTTCCTGGCACAATTTTTGGCACTCAACAACCACACCCGCAGCGGCGACAGCGCCGCCATCGTACAGCAATATATCGCCGATCCAGCCAGCTACGCCAGCGAAGCCATGCTGCTGGCCAATGCCTACATTCAGGACGCCGCCTTTCGTGCCGACGAAATAAGCTGGCGCAGCAGTCGCCAGGGAGGCGGTTTTGGTGCCTCACGGCCATTTTATGAAAACCTCAATGCCGCAGGGACGGCACGGGAGTATGCGGCACTGATGGGACGCTTTTCCCAAAACGGCCTCGGCAGCGGCGAAAGCAGCTATCAGGCGCGGCTCATCCTCGAATGGCCGATGCAGTTTGCCAATAATCAGGCGTTGTTTAGCAATCTGGGCTATAAAAACGGCTCTCTCCCCGGCATCCTCACCGTCGCCTACTACGCCTACCCCACGGGCGAAAGCGACCCCGTCATCGTCACCCTTTTCTTCCGCGACCTGCCCAACGACGTTTACCGAAGCTGGCGCAGCGACACGCTGGCGCATGATGAGTTGGCGCGTTGGCTGCTGGCAAATCCGCAGACTATACCGCTCTGGCGACGGGTCTTGGCTCCCGTGGGGAGTGGGGAGTAGGGCGTGGGGAGAAAAACACCCCACACCCCACACCCTACTCTCTTCACCCTACACTTCATCCGCAAAAACAGCCCGAAAATCAGCCCGTTCGTACCCTTCCGGCCACGGCTGCCCCAGCGCCAGCAAGGCTCCCAAATGCCCAATTGCATCCGACGACTTGGCCGCCGAGCCGCAGCCCCCGGCAACAACATAGAACCGCTCGCCGATTTGGTCAATATACGGCCGTTCGTGCGCCGTATAGGCCAAAATACATGGCTTGGTGTGATATGACTGCGCCTGCAAGCCGGGCAGCAGATAGTGCAGCGCCTCACGCAGCACCTCCCCTTCGCGGGGGTCGCCATCGCTCTGGAACCAGTCGCGGATTTCGTCCCAATTGGCAAAAATGCGCTCCGGCCAGTGGGTACCGCCACCTAATTTGACATAGGTGCGGCCATCGGGGTAGCGTACGGGGGGCAGCATGTAGATGTTGGGGACGCTTTCGCCGGGCGGCAGCAGGTAAATGAGGGTTGGCATTCCGGTCAGCCGCGCCTGTTCGGCGGCATTCAGCTCAGCCAGCAGCACCATGTGGGCTTTGCGATAAATGGCTAACGGCCGTTCTGCCACCTGTGGCACCACCATATTGCTAAACGCCCCCGCCGCCACAAGCACCTTGCGCCCCTGCAACATTTGGCCGCTGTCGGTGGTCACGGTTATGCCGTCGCTGACCTGGTGCAGGGAAACGGCCGTTTCCCGAACCACCTTTGCCCCCTGCTGCTGCGCCACAGCCACCTGCGCCGCTACCAAGGCCCGTGGGTTGACATAACCAGCACCGCCCGTTTCCCAAAGCAGGGGCGTGTTGGCGGGGAAATGGAAAAACGGCCGTTTTTCCATCACACTTGCCCCCGTCTCCCGCGTAAACGGCGCACCCAGCGACCGCCCCACCGCCTCAATCTGGGCAATCAGCGGCTCGCCGCGCTCCCCGTCCACCGCCGACCCCCGCAGCCCGCCCACCGCGTGGTGAAACGCAATGCCGCTGCGCTGCTCAATCTCGCCATATACCGCCAACGAATCAGCCGCCAGCCGTGCCCACACCGGGTCAGCATCCAAAATGCGGGTAATACGCCCCTCATCATAATGGCTGGAAAAGACCCCATCGTGGCTGCGCCAATCCTGCGGCTCGTCTGGCCCCAGCAAAGCCACCTGCTGGCCTGCGGCACTCAAATACCGCGCCGCCGCCGCACCCATCATCCCTTTGCCAATCACAATCACGTCAAACATCTTTACCTCTTATAAGAGCAGGACGCCGATTCATCTGTACGCGAAGCGGTTGTGAAACAACATTTTCCTGATAAAACGAAGCAGGAACATCTGCGTCCTGGTTTCATGCTTTATGGTGGGCTATCGCCCATGTTGAACACCACAAAATTGTTAGCGATTCATCCGTGCCTCATCTCAACGCCGTTTCCGTTTGTTCTTCTGCTTTTTTTTCTTCGCCCTGTTACGTTCTTGCTGCAAGCGGCGCGTCTCCCTTTTTGCAGCTTCGGCAGCGGCTTTAGCCTCATCTTTAAGCATACTGTCCGGGTGACGACCCATCAGCCTGTCCAATTGTGCCAATGGAGAAAACGCCTCTCCCAACCAACCATAACGCGGTGGCGGTGTAATCCGCTCCGTCAACAAACCCAAGCTGATTTGCACCTCTTCCCAATCCCCATTCACCGACAAATCAACATGGTTGGCCGCAAATGCGGCTTCCATCACCCCGGCTTTCTCAACGGCCTTTAAGTCAACCATTGAGGCAATTAAAGAAGCATTGAGTTCCGGTGGCTGTTTGGCGTGTTTCTCAAGCTGTTGTGCCAGCACTTCAACACATTCATCCCTGGCCTCTGGGTGTTTCAAGCCGGTATACTCCAAAGTGGACGATGCGGCTATGCGTGACCAGCGACCGTGCTGGGAGTTAGCTAAGAAAGCACCTACTGGAGCAATGGCGGCTGCGCCAAAACAGGCAAGAGCGTGTGGCAAATCTTCTGATGTCCAATCATCTAAAAAGTCATCATCAGGATGTTCTCGCAGTAGCAGATGTACCAATGGCTTAATAGCCCTGGGATCGCCAAGCTGGGCCAAAGCCCGCCAGGCATGTATCCCTGCCCACACTTCCACACTGTCACTGTCACCCCAAAAAAGCGCATCATCTTGCGCCAGACGGATCAACTCGTCAACATCATTCTTCGTCAGGCCAAATTGGGCTGGATAATCGAGCCACTTCTGCCCCTTAATCTCTCCAACTGTCACCAAAGCCAAAACCGGTAATCTGTACTCTTCTGGTTCATCCATTTGTTATCACTTCCAGCTTTCCGGCCGTAGCCAAAACGCATCATGGCGACCACCGTAAAATGTTGCCAGCACCTGGTCCTGCACGCAGGCCGTCCGCAGGGCGGATTCGCCGGTGCTGGCACAGCTTCCTTGCCCCAGCAGCTCGTCCACAATGGTTTGAATGAGGGGCTGCTGGATGTGGGCGGGGTTGGGCAAATCAAACAGCTCTATCCCGTCTGCCGTTTCCAGCCGCACGGGTTCATCGCCAAAGGTGGAGAGGGACAAACGGCCGTTTTTCCCCACCAGCTCAAGCAAATCCTCCCGCCCATAGCCGCAAAAGTCCCAAACGGCCGTTCCCAACGCCCCGTCAGCCGTGCGGAACGTCATCGCCACGCCATCTTCCACCTGGTAATTGGGGGAGCGATTAACGGCCGTTCCCACCACATCCCGCAGCGGCCCCACCAAAAAATCCAGAATATCCAGCGTGTGGCTGCCCAAATCCATAAACAAGCCGCCACCCGCCTGCTCTGCCTGCAGCCGCCAGGGAAGGTTGTGGGGGTCGTGGTCGTGGGTGGGGCGGGTATAGCGGTAGTGGATGTGGGTGAGGGGGGAAAAACGGCCGTTTTGCACCAGCTCCCGCGCCTTGAGAAATCGCGCCAACCCCCGCCGATAATACGCCACAAACAGCGGCACCCCCGCCGCCGCAAACGCCGCCACCATTGCCTCCCCCTCCGCCGCACTGCGGGCAATCGGCTTTTCCATGTAACACGGCTTCCCCGCCGCCGCCACCCGCAAAGCATACTCAAGATGGCTACCCGGCGGCGTTGCCACATACACCGCATCCACCTCCGGGTCATGGATAACCTCGTCGGCATCAGTCGTCCACTTCGCCACCCCATGCCGCCGCGCATAATCCGCCGCCAGCTCCCCATCACGCCGCATCACCGCCACCAGCTCGCTCCCCCGCGCCTGCTGCAGCCCCGGCCCACTCTTCACCTCAGTCACATTTCCACAGCCAATAATACCCCAACGAATAGTCATCTTTTCCCAAAGAGAGATTAGCGATTAGAGATTACGAACCCTCATCAATCTCCAATCTCCAACCCCCAATCTCACGCTTACACCAACAACGCCTTATGCTTCGTCAAACTATCCATCAATCTGTCCACGTCGGCCAAATTGTTGTAGAAATGGGGCGACAGCCGCAAATTGTTGTCGCGGCTCGACACAATAATATTGTCAGCCTCCAGCCACTTCACCAGCAAATCCACCTTGTGCGAACGCAAGCTCACCATCGCCCCGTGATGGTCGGGGTT
>WBZL01002171.1_pt1 | contig 19395 bp, 15 predicted proteins | sample 5204291 | NCBI WGS metagenome assembly WBZL01 (sample SAMN12344345, study PRJNA552823) | activated sludge metagenome | biome: Activated sludge suspended growth; feature: Nitrification reactor; material: Wastewater; isolation source: activated sludge from nitrification reactor of wastewater...
CGCTCGACAGGCTGGAGGGGCCGCACACTCACCGGTGGGATCTCAGGAGGAACACCCCACCCCGGCACCGCGACTTTCACTGATCGCAGATCGCGACCTTCAGTGATCGCTCACAGTCGACGCGCCCGCGGGCGCGTCGACCTGAGGCTGGGCATGGTCGTCCCGCCCCCTGACGGTGTCCGGGGTCTGCTGGCCGCGAGCCGGCTTCGCTGAGTTCCTAACGGACGTCAACCCCTGGTTCGTGGGGTTAGGCGGCGTGGGTAGCGTTGGTGTGGGGCGGGCTGGTGACCGGAGCGCTTTGCGACTCCTTTCTGTCCCGGCCCGCCCTCTTCGGGCCTGGGCTGTTGGTCCGGCGGGCGGCTCGGGTGACGGGGTCGATCTTGTAGCGCTCGGCGCAGATCGTTCGGCCTTCGGCGGGGGTGATGAGGGCGCCGTTGGTGTCTCGGAGCTCGTAGAGCTGGCCGTTGCGCCAGCATGCAGCGATGCGGGTCGCTAGCACGGCTGCGATGGTGCACAGCGCCGAGTTGTGGTGCTTTCCGGCCTCGAAGAGCCGCTGGTAGCGGGCGGCCAGGGTCGGGTCGACCTTGCGGGCCAGGTCCGCTGCGAGGAACAGGGCTTGACGTAGCCCGGGGTCGCCTCGCTTGGTCGGGCCGTTGTGATGGTCCTCAATGCCGGACTGGTTGATCTTGGGGACGAGCCCCGTGAACGCCCGCACGCCGGCGAGGCTCTCGAACCGATTGAAGTCACCGGTCCGCGCCAGGATCCCCGCAGCGAGAACGACGCCGATCCCCGGGGCGGAGACGACGATCCCGGCCGGGTCGGCTTGTTCGTAGAGGGCTTCGATGCGGTCATCGAGCGCGGCGATCTCGGCGTCGAGAGCTTTGATGAGACGGATCTCGATGCTGATGTCATCGGCGAGCTCGTCGAAGTCGAGGCCGCCCGCGGCCCACAACGCCAAGGTCTCCTCGGCGGCGGCCAAGATCTCGTCGGCTTTGGGTTCTCGCCACTGACCTCGGGTCGCTCGGAGCAACAGCTTCGTGAGCCGGGACCGGCCGAGCTTCTTGAGCGCATGGGGGTTCGCGTAGCGCTCGAGGACCGCGACGGCGCCTTTGCCGTAAGCGGCCGTGCCGAGCACCTCGGCCCACTCGGGGCTCATCAGCTCCAACAACGCGTCGAGGCGAGAGGCCACCGAGACCCGGCGCCTTTGGGCGCTGGAGCGATGACGGACGGCCCGCTTGAACGGATCAGCCGGGCCCAGCGAGTCGATCGTGCGAAGCCCGTCGGGATGCAACATCGGCATCCTGGCCAACATCTTCGAGTCGAGCCGGTCGGTCTTGGTGTGCTTGTTCAGATAGTCCCGAAGATCCGCGGACTGCTCCGGAGGCACGACCGACACCACCGCCCCGCGGGCCTGCAACCATCCGGCCAACGGGACCCAGGCGTTGCGGGTCGGTTCCATCACGACCACGACACGGGTGCCGTCGGGGATCTTCGCCCACAGCCGTTCCAAGTCCGAGGTCGTGGTCCGGAACCTCCATCCCTGCCACAAGAACTCGCCGCGTTCGTCGGCCAGCGATGCCTGATGCGCAGCGGTGCACGCAACATCGATCCCGAGACGGACCTCGTTGATCATCGTGTTCTCCTTCGCTCGATGGTTCACGTCGTGCAACGGTCCGCCGTGATCGACCAGCGCTCGTCCGAGAAGAGGGGTGTGAAGAACGGACATCACGAAACAGAGGTCCAGCAGCCCGCGGCGCTGGCCATCGAGTTCCCAACAGGTTTCACGAGCGCTGCGGAGCCCGTCAGACCGACGATCAGCACTGAGGAGTCGAACCGAAGTCCGCTCCGGTCAGAGACCTGAGTCGAGCCAGACGAACCGGGCACAACGCGCACCCTACGAACGAGCCCACCCACAACCGGTGGACCCAAGGACGAAGTTAGATGTCACCCTGCCTCGGTAGGCTGATCGAACACCTGTTCCCCTCTGCGATCAGCCTACCGAGGTGACCCCATGCCCCTCACCGACACCAAGACCACCGGCCCCACCGCACCGCGCTCCCCCGGCCCGACCGCCTCGACCACGCGCCCGCGGGCGCGCGGCGAACTCGGCTCCGAACCCGTCGAGCGGCTCGAAGCCGAGGTCATCGACCTGTCGGCCCGACTTGCCGCAGGCACCTACTAGCTGCTGGTCCTCGTCGGTGAGCTCGACCACCGCGGCTCGTGGGCCACCTGGGGCGCGCTGTCGTGTGCGGCCTGGCTGGCCGAGGTGAGCGAGATCGACGTCGCCACCGCCCGCACCCAGGTCCGTGTCGCCCGGGCCATGCGCCAGTTCCCGGCCCTCGACCAGGCCATGGCGTCGGGCGACGTGTCGTACGCCAAAGCCCGTGTCCTGGCCGCCTACCTCAGCCCCGCCAACGTGGATGATCTGCTGGCCATCGCCGAGACCACACCGGCCGGGCGGCTCGGCGCGGCCATCGCGGCGTGGTCGCAGCGCAACGACAACCCCGACACCATCCGGCGTCGCCAACACGAGGCCCGATCCGTGACGTGGCGCACCGAACCAGACGGCATGGTCGTGCTCACCGCCCGCCTCACCCCCGACACCGCCGGGGCCGTGTGTGCCGCCATCGACACATCGGTGACCCGCAACCACGCGCCCGCGGGCGCGCCACTCACCCACCAACGCGCCGACGCCCTCGTGGCGTTGGTGACCGACGGCGGCGGATCCGTCACCGCGGAGGTGGTCGTCCACGTGAACGCGGAGGGCAACACCCTCACCGACGGCACCCCACTGTCCGACCACGCCGTCGCCAGCCTCCTCCCCTACTCGTTCGTGTCACTCCTGCTCCACGACAACCAGGGCCGGCCCATCGACGCCAGCCCCCCGACGCCGACTCCCCACCCGCCGCCAACAACGCGTCCTCGACCAGATCGACCCCGAATGCCACCAACCCGGCTGCCACGCCACCACCTTCCTCCAGTACGACCACATCCAGCCCTACACCCAGGGCGGACCCACCGTGCTCACCAACCTCCAACGCCTCTGCGGTCCCCACAACCGGGTCCGTACCGCCGAAGGCCGATGACGATGACCGACACGACGATGACCGACACGACGATGACCGAGCTATCCTTTACTCTCATGCCGGAAGTAAAGAAGCGCCGACGAGGTGCCACACGGGTGAGCAGCAAGCACCAGGTCACCATCCCGGTGGATGCGCTCCGCGCCGCCGGCGTCGAGGTCGGCGATCGGCTGGTGGCCCGGGCCGACGGCCCGGGCCGGATCGTCTTCGAACGTGAGGCCGATGTCGTGGCAGACCTGGCGGGAGCACTCACCGGTGCGTTCGAACCGGGCGAACTGAACGAGTTGCGAGAGGAATGGGGCTGACGGTCCTCGACGCCGGCGTCCTCATCGGCTTCCTGGACCGAGGCGACGCCCACCACCACGGTGCCATCGCTGCACTTCGCGACGCCGCCGGCCGGAACGACCGCCTGTTCCTACCCGCGTCCGCCTTCGCCGAGATCCTCGTCGGGCCGTCTCGCCAGGGCGCAGCCTCGGTGGCCGTGGTACCAGACGTCCTGGGCAAGCTGGCCGTCGAGATCGAACCACTCGATGCCGACGTCGCGGTGACCGCAGCCGCGCTGCGGGCCCGCCACCGCTCGCTGAAGCTCCCCGACGCGTTGGTGATCGCAACCGCGATCCACCTCGATGCCGACCACCTCGTCACCACAGACCGCCGGTGGCCGAGCCGGTCCCGGCTCGGCCTGAGAGGAAGGATCACCGAGATCCGCGCCTCGTCCTAGGTCGTGTCGAGGCGTCCGGTGGACACGGCCGAGCCCTCAACCGCGAGCTGCACGACGCCCGGCCGAACGGTTGAGCGGCTGAGCGGCTGAGCGGCACATCCCCGGGCCCGGTGCTCGCGCGGGCTCAGTCCTTGGTCACCTCGGTCAGCGGGGTGACCTCGGGACCCTGGAACCCGGTCTCCTCGGCCCGGGTGAGGTGGCCCTCCTCCACGCGGACGGACTCCAGGAAGCGGTCGACGGCGTCGAGGGTGAAGAGGGTGCGGGGGGAGTCGAACAGCTCGAAGGCGTGCTGGGCGCCAGGGAGCTCGGCGTACACCACCGGCTTCTTGGACTCGGCCCGCAGCATGGCGGCGAAGGCCCGGGCCTGCTCCACGGGCACCAGGGTGTCGTTGGTGCCGTGGATGATCATGAACGGCGGGGCGTCGGGTCGCACCCACGTCATGGTGGAGGCGAACTCCCACACGTCACGCGCGTCGGCCATGCGGCTCTTCATCACGAACCGGGCGAGCATCGGCTCCATGTCGGCCCGGCCGGTGCCGTCGCGGTTGGTCCAGTCGTAGACCCCGTAGAAGGGCACGGCGGCCACCACCGAGGTGTCGGCCTCCTCGAAGCCGGGCTGGAACTCGGGCTCGTTGGCCGACAGGGCGGCGAGCGACGACAGGTGGCCACCGGCGGATCCGCCGGTGATGGCCACGAACTCGGGATCGCCGCCGTACCCGGCGATGTTGGCCTTCACCCAGGCGAGGGCCCGCTTCACGTCGACGATGTGGTCGGGCCAGGTGGCGCGGGGGCTGAGGCGGTAGTTGATCGACACGCCCACCCAGCCCCGCTCGGCCATGTGGGCCAGGAGCGGCATGGCCTGCTGCTGCTTGTTGCCGATCACCCACGCGCCGCCGTGCACCTGCACCAGCACCGGGGCCTTGCCGTCGAGGGGGAGGTCGGGCCGCTTCCAGATGTCGAGGTGGTTGCGCGGCCCGGCGTCGCCGTAGCTCAGGTCGCAGGCGTTGGGGGCCACGTAGCGGGCGCGCGTCTCGTTCAGGCCGGCGGGGCCCCGCACCAGGCGACGCCGCACGGTGGGTGCCGCGAAGTTGGGCGGCATGGGGTGGTGGGCGTGCTCCAGGTCGTCGCCGAGCCCCTCCCGCAACGCTTCTTCCAGCACCTCACCGGCCCGCAGGGACTCGCGCCACATCCGCACCAGGGTGAGCCACGACACGGCCGACACGCCCAGGCCGAGGATGCCGGCCGGGGTGCGCAGGGCGCCGCGGCGGGCGAAGCCGAGGGTGGCCAGCGCCTGCCAGCCCAGGGCGTGCAGCGGCAACTCGGAGGTGGGGTAGCCGGTGGCGAAGGCGAGCACGCCGCCCGAGCCGTTGCGGGCCAGCGGCTTCTGGGCGTTGGCCGTGTTGAGGGCGCCCAGGGCGGCCGACGCCAGGAAGGCGTTGCCGGCGATGCGGTGCGAGACGTGGGCGGGCACGGCGGACTCGGTGCTGCGGCGGAACATGGCCCCCATTGAACACCGTGGGCACCCGTTCCTCACGACCGGTCGGACCGGCACACCCGCACGTCGGTCCCGCTCGTCTCGGGCCGCACCAACAGCTCGATCTGATCCACGAGCACGTCGAAGCCCCGGATCCCATCGGTGTCGGGCACCGACCCCGAATCGGACGGCTCGCCCGGCACCGACAGCAACGTGACGCCGACCTTCTCGGAGTCCACCTCCAGGCGGTCTCCCCGCTCCAGGGTGAGCGGCTCGGTGTGGTCCACCGTCCGGCACGAGTGCGAAGGCGACCGGGCGGCGCCGAGCGACACGAACAGCGCCGCTCGGGCCCGTACCTCCGGGGAGATGGCGACGTCGGGGATCTCGCCTCGCCGATACGCGTCGATCAGACCGTCGCTGGTGGCCAGGCCGTACACCTCGTAGCCCGGCGTGGTGTTCCGGGCCGACGCCTCCTGGCCCAGCGCGGCCACCAGTTCCGGGGCGCCCAGGTACATCTCGTCGTACTCGTTGGAGGGACCGATCCGGCCGACGTTGGCCGGGAGGCCGAGGATCAACAGGGCCGAGGCCGCCACCACCCAGGGACGACGACCCGCTGCCAGCCGGCTGAGCGACCACGCCACGGTGGGCAGGGAGAACACCGCCACCATGTACGCGTAGCGCGGGGTGAACGGTGGATAGACCCCACCGCCCCGGGAGACGCCGAGGATGGCCACCACGCCGGCCAACCCGACCACCACGGCCACCGGCACGGCATCGTCGGAACGGAGCCCCTCCCTGCTGACGCGGCGACCGAACAGCACCAGCGCCACCAGCACCGAACCGGCCAGTGCCGCGGTGAGCACCGGCACATGGGTGAGGCTGCGAAAGCCGTAGGCGAGGAGCTCTGAGCCCCACACCCAGGCCTCGTCGGGGGTGGCGGTGTCCCTGGCCTCCCGCCCCGTGGGCGCGGTGAGCCGCCAGAGCACGAAGAGGGCCACGGGCGGCCCCACCACGCGCCCCAACGACCTCGGCCCACGGCGCACGATCACCGCCACCGCCACCACGCCCGCCATGAACGGACCCAGGTTCGAACACAACACCGAGGCGCACAGGAGCAGGGCGGCATGCAGGTCGCGACGATCCGGCGGACCGTCGTGGTCGGCCACGAGCAGGGCGGCGAACCCGAAGGCGATCGACCCGTTCAGGGTGGTCTGGAAGGCCCAGGTGAGGTTCTCCCGGCCCGACCCGTAGAACAGGAACAAGATGGCCGCGCTGGTGGCCAGGAGCTGGTCGACACGGCACCGCAGCATCACCGCCCGCAACAACGTGGCCACCGCCACGTGCGAGGCGATCACCAGGACCTGGTACGGCCAGAACACGCGCAGTCCCAGCACCTGGTACATCGCCTGGAACACCACCGACGGCAGGACCGTGTTGTGCCCGAAGTGCGGCCGCAACAGGCTCACCGGGTCGGTGACGTCCCGCTCGAAGGCGAACACGAAGTCGTCGTGGAAGAACCACTGTCGCCGGTTCAGGGCCACGATGGCCACGGAGGCCGCCACCGCCGCGACCGCGAACACCACGTCGGCCACCCGATCGGAACGGGGGCGGGTGGGCGGATCGGCGGGCCGCCCGATGTCGAGGTCTGCCGTCGGCACCCCGACGTCGGATTCCGGCATCCGGTCAGTCAAACACCTCGGCTGCGGCCGGCCGGCGTCACCGCCACGGGCGCTACGCGGGGACGGTGCGACACACCCGCACCTCGGCACCGGGGACTTCGGGTCGGACCACCAGGTCGATGCGATCGACGAGAACGTCGAAGCTGCGGATCCCCTCGGCTCCGGGGACCAACCGGGTGTTGTCCGGGTGGTCCGGCGCCGACGCCAGGGACAGCCGGAGCTCCGTGGCGCCCACCTCCAGACGGTCGCCGCGCTCGACCACGAACGGAGAGGAGGCGTCGACGGTCTCACACGCACCGCCGGTCCCCCGTGCCGGCCCGAGTGCCACCTGGAGCAGTGCCTCGTCCCTGACCTCGTCCGAGACCGTGAGAGACGGCACCTCACCCCGCTCGTGGGCGTCGAGCAGCGCGTCGCTGGTGGTGAAGGGGAACACGGTGTAGCCCCGGGTGACCTGCTGTTCGGTCGCCACCTCGGCCATGGCCGAGAACAGCTCGCGATCGCCGAGGAACAGCTCGTCGTACTCGTTCGACGGGTCGATGCGGGCCACGTTGGCCGGTAGCCCGAGGAGCAGCAGTCCTGAGGCGGCGAGCACCAGCGGCGGACGGCCGGCGGCCAGCCGGGCGAGGGCCCAGGCCACGACGGGCAACGAGAACACCGCGATCAGATAGGCGTACCGCGGCGTGAAGGGCGGGTAGAAGGATCCGCCCCGCGTGTACCCGAGGCTGGCGGCCAACGCCACCATGCCGGCGATGAGCGCCATCGGCACGGCGTCCTCGGGCCGCCGCCCGGTGCGGGTGATCGTGCGGGCCAGGCCAGTGACGGCAACCAGCACCGCCACCACGAGCAGCACCGTCACCGGCGGTACGTGGGTGAGGCTGCGGAAGCCGTAGGCGACCAGCTCGGCCCCCCACGTGAACGCCTCTCGGGGCGCGGCGCTCTCCGGCGCCTCGGTGCCGGCGGGTGCCGTCACCCACCACACCACGAAGAGGGCGGCAGGCGGGCCGATGACCCGTCCGAGCGGCCCGGGCCCACGACGCAGGACCACGGCGACCGCCACCACGGCCGCCATCAGCGGGCCCAGGTTCGAGCACAGCACCGAACCGCAGAGCAGCAGCCCGGCACCGAGATCACGCCGGTCGGGTGGCGCGTCGCGGTCCGCGACCAGGAGTGCGGCGAACCCGAACACGATCGAGCCGTTGAGGGTGGTCTGGAACGCCCAGGTGAAGTCCTCCCGGCCGGATCCGAAGAACAGGAACAAGATGGCCGCGCTGGTGGCCAGGACCGGCTGGACCCGACACCGCAGCATCACCGCACGCAGGACCACGGTCACGCCCAGGTGCGACGCGACCACCAGCAGCTGGTAGGGCCAGAACGAGTTGAGCCCCACGACCCGGTAGATGAGCTGGAACATCGCGGCCGGTAGGACCGTGTTGTGGCCGAAGTGGGGACGGAGCAGGCTGACCGGATCGGCGAGATCTCGTTGGAACGCGAACACGAAGTCGTCGTGGAAGAACCACTGCTCGCGGTTCTGGACCAAGATCGTGGCCGCCGCCACCACCGCCGCCACCGCGAACACCGCGGTGGCCGCACGCTCCACCCTGGCGGCCGAAGGCACACCCGCCTCGGCCCCGAGATCGCTGATCGGTGCGGCGCCCTCGCTGGGCCGCGACTCCCTGGAGGCGGTGCCCTGGTCCCCGGGAGGCATCCGGCAAGTAAACCACCTCGGTTCAGGAGGCGAGCCGGCAGGCGAGCCGACCAGACAAGCATGATGGGTACACCGAGGCGCCAGCCGAGGTCCAAACCACCTCGACGCGACGACGGGCGACCTATCCGCTCCAGTCGTCACGGCGGTGTCCACGGCGGTGTCCCCGCTCTGAACCGTGTCGGGGTGGTCCAGGGTGTCAGCCCCGGAGGTGGAGGCCGCTGGGGCCGATCGAGGGCTCGGGATGGCTCAGCTCGACCACGAACTCGGTGCGGTGGGCCGGGAAGACGTACTGGCCCAGCAACACGGCCTGGCCAGAGCGGTCGCGCGTGACCCGGTTGCAGACCAGCACCGGCGATCCCGGCGGGACCAGCAGCAGACGGGCGTCGTCGTCTCCTGCGGAGTCGGCCCCGATCACCTGCGTGGCACCGCCGAAGGCGACCGGCAACAGGTCGTAGAACGATCGCTCCTGCACCTGGGCCCGGCTGAGGTGCGCCCCCAGGTCCTCGGGGCACCACACCGTGACCCGGGCGAAGGGTTCGCCGTCGGCGAGGTTCAGCCGCCGCACCACCAGGACCTTGTCCACGCCCAGCACCGCCCGCACGTCGGCAGGCGCCCGCTCGAACGCGAAGTCGAGGATCCGGCGCTCCGACGCGCGACCCTCGGCTTCGAGCTGGGCCTCGATGGTCACCAGGCCGCCGAGCGGCTGACGGACCGCCTCTCCCGCCACGAACCAACCGAACCCCTGCCGGGAATCGACCAGACCGTCGTTGCGGAGCACCTCCAGGGCCTTGCGGATCGTCACCCGAGAGGCGCTGTACGCTCCCGAGAGCTCAGCCTCCGACGGGAGCAGGCGCCCGACCACGAACTCGCCCTCGTCGAGGCGACGACGCAGGTCGGCGGCGATCTCCCGGTAGCGGATGGTGCGCACTTGTCTCATAGTTGTATGCTTCCGGTGGCGGCGCAAGCCGCCCGGTCCGGACCGGCCCACGAAGCCGCACCGGACGCCCGAACCCACAGCACGAGGTGATCCCCATGGCCGTGACCGCATCCACCCCCATCGACCTCGTCGAGGCCGTCTACGCCAAGCTCCCGGAGCGCCTCGCGGTGGGCCGGCAACGCCTGGGCCGGCCCCTCACCCTCACCGAGAAGGTGTTGATCAACCACCTGCGCGATCCCGAGACCGGGGGCCTGGAGCGCGGGGTGAGCTACACCGACTTCGACCCCGACCGCATCGCCATGCAGGACGCCACCGCCCAGATGGCGCTCCTCCAGTTCATGACCGCCGGGCTGCCTCAGGTGGCCGCCCCCACCACCGTGCACTGCGACCACCTGATCCAGGCCAAGGTGGGCGCCCAGATCGACCTCGGCGTGGCCATCGACACCAACAAGGAGGTCTACGACTTCCTCGAGAGCGTGTCGGCCAAGTACGGCATCGGCTTCTGGGGTCCCGGCTCGGGGATCATCCACCAGGTGGTGCTGGAGCAGTACGCCTTCCCCGGCGGGATGATGATCGGCACCGACAGCCACACGCCCAACGCGGGCGGGCTGGCCATGGTGGCCATCGGCGTGGGTGGCGCCGATGCGGTCGACGTGATGACCGGGTTCCCGTTCAACGTGCGCTTCCCGAAGGTGATCGGCGTGCACCTCACCGGCAGCCTCTCGGGCTGGAGCTCCCCCAAGGACGTGATCTTGGAGGTGGCCCGCATCCTCACCGTCAAGGGCGGCACCGGCGCCATCGTCGAGTACTTCGGCCCCGGCGCCGAGACCATCTCGGCCACCGGCAAGGCCACCATCTGCAACATGGGCGCCGAGATCGGCGCCACCACCTCGATCTTCGCCTACGACGCCAGCCACGACGCCTACCTACGGGCCACCCGCCGCGCCGACATCGCCGACGCCGCCGCCGCGGTGGCCGACCACCTCCGGCCCGACCCCGAGGTCTACGCCAACCCAGCCGACTTCTACGACCAGGTCATCGAGATCGACCTGTCCGGCCTGGCCCCGCTCATCAACGGCCCCCACTCCCCCGACTACGCCCACAAGGTGTCCGAGGTGGGCGCCACCGCCGCCGAGAAGGGCTGGCCGGTGGAGATCTCCGCCGCCCTGATCGGGTCGTGCACCAACTCGTCCTACGAGGACATCACCCGGGCGGCGTCGATCGCCCGCCAGGCCTCCGCCAAGGGGCTGCGGGCCAAGACGAAGCTGCTCATCACGCCCGGCTCCGAACAGGTGCGGGCCACCATCGAGCGCGACGGCCTCCTGGCCGACCTGGAGGCCATCGGGGGCGAGGTGCTCGCCAATGCCTGCGGGCCCTGCATCGGCCAGTGGTCGCGGCCCGACATGGATCCAGCCACGCCGAACACCATCGTCAACAGCTACAACCGCAACTTCCCCAAGCGCAACGACGGCTCGGCCAACACGTTGAGCTTCGTCACGTCGCCCGACACCGTGATCGCCCTGGCCCTCGCCGGCCGCCTCGACTTCAACCCCGCCACCGACTCGCTGGTCACCGAGTCGGGCGAGCAGGTGAAGCTCGACGAACCGGTGGGCGTCACCCTGCCCCCCACGGGCTTCGACCCGGGCGAGAACACCTTCACCGCACCCCCCGACGACGTCTCGGGCGTCGTGGTGCAGGTCTCGCCCACCAGTGACCGGCTCCAGCTGCTCGAGCCGTTCGATGCCTGGGACGGGAACGACTTCGTGGGCCTCACCGTGCTGCTCAAGGCCCAGGGCAAGTGCACCACCGACCACATCTCCATGGCCGGCCCGTGGCTCAAGTACCGCGGCCACCTGGAGAACATCTCGGGCAACCTGTTCGCCGGTGTGATCAACGCCTTCACCGGCGCCGACGGCACGGGCAGGGACCCGCTCGACGGCGAGACCCGCACCTTCCCCGAGATCGCCAAGCGGCTCCACGAGGCCGGCGTGCCGTGGGTGGCGGTGGGCGACGAGAACTACGGCGAGGGGTCGTCGCGCGAGCACGCCGCCATGGAGCCGCGCTTCCGTGGCGCCAAGGTGATCCTGGTGCGCAGCTTCGCCCGCATCCACGAGACCAACCTCAAGAAGCAGGGCGTGCTGCCGCTGACCTTCGACGATCCCGCCGTCTACGACCAGATCGGTGAGGACGACAAGCTGTCGTTCCTGGGCCTGGCCGACCTGGCCCCCGGCGCGCCCGTGCGGGCCGAGATCGTGAAGCCCGACGGATCCACCGTGGGGTTCCTGGCCAACCACACCATGAACGACGAGCAGATCGGCTGGTTCCGGGCCGGTGGCGCCCTCAACATCATCCGCCAGAAGATGGAAGCCCGGTGAGCGGCCCGGGGCCCGAAAAGGCCGGCTCCGGTTCCGAGCCGGGCGCGGTCGATCCCGACGTGGCCCTGTTCGCGGCCTGGATGCGCAAGGAGGACCGTCGGGAACGAGACGCCCGCCGCCAGGCCAAGGAGACCCGCCGGCTCGAGGAGTCGGCCCGGGCGCTCACGTCGACCAAGGACGCGGCCGCCGCCGAGGTGAAGCGGCTGCGGGCGTCGACCAGCGCCACGCCGGAACAGCGGGCCGCGGCCGAGGCGGCCTACCGCGAGGCCCTGGCCGCCGTGGTGGCGGCCGAGACCGGCGAAGCCCCCACCTGGGCCCCGCCTGCCGAAGAAGCCCCAGGTACCCCTGACACCCCGGACACCGATCCGACGGTCGACACCGACCAGGCCGCTGACACCGATCCGACCGACGGGACCGACGCCAAGCGGGCCGACGAGCGCGATCCAGGCGCCGGCACCGACTCCGATGCCGGGTCGTCAGCGGGCGACGCCCCAGAGGGCTAGGCACTGCTCGGGCGGGTCGATGGTGACCGCCCGGTGCACCTGGAACTTCTCCCGGAACTGCGACACCGGTTCGTTCAGCAACGGATCGTCGCCGGCCCGGGGCGACTCGATCAGCTCGCCGCGGTACCGGTAGGTGATGGCCACGTCGGGGTGGTCGACCACGTAGATCCGCAACTGGGTGCGGGTGAGGGCCAGGCCCGTGGCGGCGTACATCTGGAGGCCGGGATCGCTCGACCCCTGGATCTCGATCAGGTGCCGGTGCTCATCGGTGAGCGGGAAGCCACGCCGGATCACGAAGTGGTTGGAGTCGCCGTCGACCACCCGCAGGTTGGCGTACATGTTCCAGCTGCCCGCTGTGCGCACCTCCACGTACGGCAGCACGCCGTTCAGGAACGCCAGGGCCGGCACCACCAGCAACCAGGCCGGCGGCCGACCGAGCGGGGTGGCGGGCCCGTCGGGCTGACGGCGGGCGTAGCGCACCAGCACCACCAGGACGGCGACCACCGTGGGCTGCCACAGCCACCACAGCAGGGTGCGCGACGACGTGAACCGGGGCAGGGACAGCTCGGCGGCCAGGCCGGTGAGCACCACGAACGCCACGCCGAGCAGCTGCACCATGCGCACCCGAACGCCGTACCGGCCCGCGGCCGCGGCCACCACGGCTCCGGTGCGGTCCACCACCCGGGTGAAGAACCCGGCGGGCAGGAAGCTCACGTAGATCACCGTGAGGAAGGACGAGAAGTCCACGATCTGGTGGGCCTTGTCGATCGACAGCACCGCATGGAAGGCCACGGCCAGCACCACGCCGGGGATCCGGGTGCGGCGGACCATGAGCAACCAGGGGATCGCCAGCTCGATGGCCGACGTGCCGATGATCACCGCCCACTGCACCAGCGAGGCGTCCTGCACCCCCAGCGCCCCGAGGCCGATCGAGGTGAGCGACTCGTCGAGGAACACGATGGCGCAGCTCACCGCCGGATCGAAGAACGCCGAGTTGAGCTTGTCGAAGGAGGCCCACAGGTAGAACCCCAGGAACGTCCACCGGGCGGTGGGTATGAACCACCGCACCAGGCGAGCCTGCACGATCTCGAGGCGACCGGCCCGGTCGGTGCCGGCCCGGGCCGCCACCACCGAAGCCACCGCCGCCACGGCGAGCAGGCCCACCGAGATCAGCCCGACGAGCGTCCAGTGGTTGGACAGCCGCGGGGCCTCGTCCCAGACCGTCCACAGCGCGGTGGCCCCCAGGGCGACCAGCCCGCCCAGCCGGGCCGGCCGTACCAGCACCAGGGCCACCGCCGCCAGCAACGCCAGGTGTGGCAGGTCGGCGTCGCCGCGGGTGTTGCCCATCAGGTGGGACCAGGCGGCCAGGGCCAGGCCGACCGTGAACACGGTGAGGAGGTTCCGACCGTCGCGGTCGAGCGGTCCGACGGTGTCCATCTCGCTGGAACCTACGCGACCGACGGCGGGGGCCGACGGGATCTACGATCCCCTCCCGTGAACCGGACCCCGCTCCCGACCCGTCGTTCCACGCCTGGCATCGGCCGGGCCGGCACCCGCGTGCTTCCCCTCCTCGCCGTGGTGGCCCTGATGCTGGGCGCCTGCGGCGTCACCACCGGCGACGAGGTGGCCTCCGGCGGCGACAGCACCACGGCGCCCACCGATGGTGAGCAGACCACCACGACAGCGTCCGACGGATCCGGGGACACCACCGAGACCCGCCCCGAAGACGACGGCGGCGACGACCCGACCGACACCACCGACCCGACCGACACCACCGGCGGCGACACCACCGACACCACCACCGGGTTCGAGATGGGCGACGAGGTGATGCGCGACGCGCTGATCCAGGGGTTCGTGTCGATCGGCCTCACCGACGAGCAGGCCACCTGCCTGGCCGACGGCTACATCGAGCTGGGCCTCACCGACGTCAACGCGTCGCCCGACGTCACCCAGATGATGGACCTCTTCACCGAATGCGGCATCTCGCTCGAGGATCTGGGCAACATCGGCGCCGACCTGGGCGCCGGCACCACCTGATCGACCCCGGATCGGTCCGACCGGTCCGACCGGTCCGACTCAGTCCGAGCCGGGCCGGCGGCGCTCCTCGGCATCGGGATCGCCCTTGTAGCTGGCCGGTAGCGACCGGGCGAGCTCGTCGGGCGTGGGTTCGTGGCGGACCCTGGCCTCGGCGGGCAGCAGGTCGGAGATGGCGGCCATGATCCGCCCCGTGTCGGCGTCGAGGCTACGGCCGGTCAGCTTCACCGCCGGCCCGACCCGGATGCGCACCGTGGGCGGGTGACCGAGGGCCAACACGTTGGGGGTGCGGGCGTTGCGGGGCCAGACCTTCTCGGTGCCCCAGAGCCCGATGGGGACGACGGGTGCGCCCGTGAGGCGGGCCAGCTTGGCGGCCCCCCACCGCCCCTTGAGCTCGGGCTCGAACAGCGCCCGGCCCCGGGGGATGGTGCCCTGGGGCATGATCACCACCACCTCGCCGGCCGCCAGGGCGTCGGCGGCCTCGGACAGCGGTTCATCGGATCCGGACCCCCGGTCGACGCGGATGCCCCCGAAGGCGGCCACCAGCTGGCCCACCACCGGTGCGTCGAACACCTCCTTCTTCCCGAGGAACCGGACCGGCCGGTTCACCCGGCCCACGGTGAAGCCCACGGCGAGCGGGTCGAAGTACGACCGGTGGTTGGCCACCACGATGGCCGGCCCGGTGCGCGGCAGGTGCTCCACCCCGTCGAGGTCGAAGCGGACCCACGGGAACAGCTCGGGCTGGGCGAGCATCTGGAGGGCCCGCTGCGGCTCGATGCCACCCAGCTTGGGCACGGCGGACGGCACGTCGAAGTGCTGCACCGGCCACCGTCGGAGGATGGCCACGATCTGCAGTCGCGGGTCGGGGTTGACGGCGGTGGGGTGGGCCACGGCGTTGAGCAGCGGGAGGTCGTAGACGGAATCGGAGTAGGCGTGGCTGGTCGCCACGTCGACGTCGTTGACGGTGGCCCAGTCGCGCACGGCGGCGAGCTTGCCCGGGCCCCACACGAAGTGGCCGTCGACGGACCCGTCGTAGCGACCGTCGAGCACGCCGTACCGGGTGGCGATCACGTCGTCCATCTCCAGCGCCCGGGCCAGGGGGGCGACCAGGTCGTACGGCGACGTGGTGGCCATGACCACCTTGCGCCCCTCGGCCCGATGCCGGGCGATGAGCTGCTTGGCGAACCCGGGCACCGCCGCCATCAGCGGTGCCACCGAGGCCACACCCGCCGCCTGGACCTTGGCCCGCTCCCAACCGGAGGCGGCGCGGGCCATCTGCCGAGTGGCGAGCATGCTGGGGATGGTCTCGCCGATCACGTCGAAGACCTTGAACACGAGGCCCTCGCCGGGGATCGAACGGTCGGGCAGCAGCCCCGCCCGCTTGAGCTCGGTGCTGAACACCGGTCCGCTCGCGCCACGCAGCAGGGTCCGGTCCAGGTCGAAGAACGCAGCGTTGTCCACGACGTGGAGCCTACGACCGATCGGGACGGGCCCTGCCGGCCCCGATCCCGCCCGCCGGGCTGGTTGGGGGACTGGTGGGAGCGGCCTGGCATCCTGGTTGACCCCGCCGGACCAGTCGAGAGCGAGACCGTGGTTGACGACGAGATGATCGAGCGGCTCCGGGCAGCCACCGAGCTGCTGGAGTCCGTGGCGGTCGACCGGTCGCCCCTCGACGCCCTGAGCGACGAGGAGCGCCACCGGTTCCTGAACGCCGCCGGCGACGTCTTCTGCCCCGACGTCGAGGAGCGACGCCAGCGGGCCAAGGCCCGCCGGCGACGAGCCAAGGCCGAGAAGCTGCGCCGGGAGGAGGAGGTCCTGGATCAGACCGGGATCCGTTCCCTCCGGTCCCGCCCGGTGTTCCTGACGCCCAACGTCTTCCCGCCCGAGCCCGACTCGACCGGCCCGGCCCTGTCCGACCCCGCGCTGCAGGAGTCCAGCCCGCCGGCCCCGGGTTCCGGTCCGACCGTGGACGGCCGGCACTGCTACGTGTGCAAGGCGGACTACTCGCTGGTCCACCGGTTCTACGACCAGCTGTGCCCGCCCTGCGCCGAGCTGAACGAGCGCAAGCGGACCGAGACGGCCGACCTCCGGGGCCGGGTGGCCCTGCTCACGGGGGGCCGGGTGAAGATCGGCTACCAGGCCGGGATCAAGCTCCTGCGCGCCGGAGCCGAACTGATCGTCACCACCCGCTTCCCCCGCGACGCCGCGGTGCGCTACGCGGCCGAGCCCGACTTCGAGGAGTGGGGCCACCGCCTGGAGATCTACGGCCTCGACCTGCGCCACACCCCGAGCGTCGAGGCGCTGTGCCACCACATGGCCACCACCCGAGACCGCCTCGACTTCATCGTGAACAACGCCTGCCAGACCGTGCGGCGACCGCCCGACTTCTACCGCCACATGATGGCGCTGGAGACGGCATCGGCGTCCGCCATGCCCGAACACGTCCGCGCCCTCCTCGGGGGGATCGACGGGGTGCGCGGCGCAGACCTGCTGTCCGCACCGGTCGAGCTCCTGGCGTCCACCGGCCTCGCCCGCTCGGGCACCCTGCCGGGGCGGGCCACCTCGGCCGAGATGTCGCAGGCCGTCCTGCTCCCCGAGGAACGAGCGGACGCCGGCCACCTGTTCCCGGACGGGCACCTCGACCAGGACCTCCAGCAGGTGGACCTCCGCGGCCGGAACTCGTGGCGCCTCACCCTCGCCGAGGTGTCGTCGGTGGAGCTCCTCGAGACCCAGTTGGTCAACGCGGTGGCACCGTTCGTGCTCAACGCCCGCCTCAAGCCGCTCATGCTCCGGAGCCCGGAGCGGGACAAGCACATCGTGAACGTGTCGGCGGTGGAGGGCCAGTTCTACCGCCGGTTCAAGACCACCCGACACCCGCACACCAACATGGCGAAGGCCGCGCTCAACATGATGACCAGGACGTCGGCCGCGGACTACCACGCCGACGGCATCCACATGAACAGCGTCGACACCGGCTGGGTGAGCGACGAGGACCCCGTGGAGATCGCCGAGCGCAAGACCGCCGAGCACCGGTTCCACCCGCCGCTCGACATCGTGGACGGCGCCGCCCGCATCGTCGATCCGATCATCGACGGCTTCAACACCGGCACCCACGTGTGGGGCCGCTTCCTCAAGGACTACCAGCCCACCGACTGGTAGGCCGTGCTGTCGCTGGTGTGCGAGCGGTGCGGGGTCCTTCGGCCCTACGCCGCGAACCCGGTCCCGGACGATCATGGTGACGGGCGCGAACGTCGCTCGAAACGGCCACCGGTTCCGGCCTCACCCGGTTGTTGGCTGTCCGTCACCGTCCCGTCGTCGCCCCGACATCGGGACCACACCGTCGGCCCGCACGATGGACACACGATGGACACCGGCACCCGACCCGAGGTCGAAGGCCCGTCGCCCCCCCAGACCAGGAGGTCCTGATGATCGAGAAGCGCTCCCAGAAACGAGGCAAGACGGTGAAGGTCACCTTCTCCGTGCCGGTGGAGTGGCTCCCGACCCCGGTCGCGGTGGTGGGCGACTTCAACGACTGGGATCCCGGGGTCAACCCGATGCGCAAGCGGGGCGGCCACTGGCGCACCGCCGTGGAGTTCGAGGCCGGCCGGCGCTACGCCTTCCGCTACCTCGACGTCGACGGCCGCTGGCACGACGAGCCCGCCGCCGACGACATCGAGGTGAACGAGCACGGCACCGCCAACTGCATCCTGGACCTCACCCTCCCCGAGGGCGACTGACCCGACCCCGAGTTCTGACGCCTCGTCAGGAAACGGCCGTCGCGGCTCGGCGACGCGTGCCACCATGCGGCGGTGCACCCACTCGACGAGTACCCGCTCCACCAGGCGCCGCTGTCCATGGCCCACATGGCCACCTCGGACCGAAACGCCTACGACCGCTACTACTTCAACGCCCACGACCGGACCGGCGACGTCTGGCTGATCGCCGGGCTGGGGGTCTACCCCAACCTCGGGGTGATCGACGCCTTTCTGTCCATCCGCCACGGCGACCACCAGGTCACCGTCCGGGCCAGCGACGCGTTGGACGACCACGACCGCCTGGCGCCGGCGGTCGGGCCGATCGCTCTCGAGATCGTCGAGCCGCTCGAACGCCTGCGGCTCACCTGTGCCGCGCCCGAGCACGGCGTCGAGGTCGACCTCACCTGGACCGGATCCTGCCCGGTGATCGACGAGGCCCCCCACATCTGGCGGTCCGGGCCCCGGATCGTGCTGGAGGCGCAACGCTTCGCCCAACTCGGGTCGTGGGAGGGCAGCCTGGGCCTCGACGACACGACCTGGCGGGCCACCCCCGACGTGTGGCTCGGCAGCCGGGACCGGTCGTGGGGCATCCGCCCCGTCGGCGAAGCCGAACCTCCCGGCCGCAACGCCGACGAACCCCTCGAGGGGTTCTGGTGGGTGTACGTGCCGATGCGCTTCGCCGACTTCACCCTCGTCCTCATCGCCCAGGAGGGGCCTGACGGTCACCGGGTGGTGAACGACGCCGTGCGCATGTGGCACCGCCACACCGACCGGGCGGGCCAGGTCGACCAGCTCGGCTGGCCCCGCTACGCCATCCACTACACGTCCGGCACCCGCATCCCCACCGGGGCCACCATCGCCTGCACCGAGCCCGACGGCACCCTGTTCACGCTGGAGGTCACCTCCCACGGGTACATGCCGCTCAACGCCGGCTCGGGCTATGGCGGCGACCCCACCTGGACCCACGGCGCCTGGCGGGGACGCAACTGGAGCGAACGTCACGAGACCGACTACACCAACCCCGACGTGTTGACCATGGCTCCCTTCGGGGTGATCGACCACGTCGGCAGCGCCCGGATCGTGGGCGCCGACGGCACCACCGTGGCCGAGGGATGGGGCCTGTTCGAGC
>WBZL01002172.1_pt1 | contig 19391 bp, 10 predicted proteins | sample 5204291 | NCBI WGS metagenome assembly WBZL01 (sample SAMN12344345, study PRJNA552823) | activated sludge metagenome | biome: Activated sludge suspended growth; feature: Nitrification reactor; material: Wastewater; isolation source: activated sludge from nitrification reactor of wastewater...
AAGCCTATGCCGCCACGGGTGCGGTTGTCCACATGGCGCACCAGGTCATTTGCAAAAACATTGCCAAAACAGAGTTTTTGCTCGGCCTCATCAACCTGCTGATTGATGCCATTGGCGTGGGAAAGTTCCAGCACATTCACGAGAAGGTGGCGGATATTTGGATTACGCTGGAGACGATGAAAGCCCTGCGCTTTGCGGCCGAAGAGCAGGCCACCCCCAACGCCTATGGGGTAATGACCCCGGCCTGGGATCCGCTGGACGCGGCGCGGAATATGTACCCCAGGACTTACCCGCGACTGGTGGATTATGTGCGGCAAATTGGGGCCAGCGGGCTGGTGGCGATGCCTACGGAAGCGGATTTGAGCGGGCCGCTGGCAGAAGAGATTGACAAGTATTATCAGGGAGCCAGGATTGAGGCGAAGGAACGGATTCCGCTGTTCCGGCTGGCGTGGGATACGGCTCTGTCGGCGTTTGGGGCGCGCCAGGCGCATTACGAATATTATTTTTTTGGCGACCCAGTGCGGATGGCGAGTGCCGTTTTTGCCAACCACGACTACACGCCGTATATGGATGAGGTGCGGGCGTTTTTGCGGCGCGATGCGGGGGGAGAGGAATAGGACGCAGATTGGCCTGATTTTCCTGATTTGGGGGATGAATGTGCCAGGCACTGGTTCATCTGTTCACCAAATCAATGGGGAACATGTCATTTCGAGGTCCTCCGAGAAATCTCGTTCACAACGGTCAAGTGAGCGAGATTTCTCCTCGAAGAGTCGTCGAAATGACATTGTTTTTACCCAAATAAATTGTTAGCCCCAAACAAACTGCCTGGCGCATACTGGATTATGCCAGAACAGGTTCGGCAAGTATGGCTTGCAGGTTGGGGATGATGAGCGTTTCGCGTGCCAGCTCAACACAGCCGCTGACAAACTCTGGCGGCAGGGGCAGCTTGCGCTGTGATGCCTGGTGGGCCACGGGCAAATCAAGCATTCGCATGTCTGATTTTGCCAGTAGCCCGATTAGGGCACCTGTTTCGGGTATGCGGATGATCATGAGGCGCAAACGGCCGTTAAATTCCACATGATACGGCGTCAGACGGGCAACCGGCACCGTTTGGTTGCGCCACTGTGCCAACCCCACCGTGTGGGGGGAACGGTTTAGAAGCGGCATCAGCGGCGGCACTTCCACAATCTCGGCCACCTGTTTGCTGCTGAGGCCAAAGGAAATGGAACGGCCGTTTGTCTCAAACCCCGGCAGGGAAAAGACAACGATATGGCGCGGCTGGGTCAGATCAAGCTGTGAAGGATCGCGCAGCGGGCGCGGGGTAGCCAGTTCCGGCATCGCTGGAGCCGGTTCGGCATCGGGGTGCAGTTGTTCCGGTGCCAACAGCAAGGCCGTTTCTTCACCGTGACGAATAACGCCCTGGAAAAAGCGAGAACGGCCGTTTTTCAAACTCGCGGGCAGCGGCAGCACCTGTCCCCACGTCGTCGTTGCCACCTGCGCCACCTGATCCACCAGCAACGCCCAGCTCTTCACCGCATCATGCAGGACAATCACACGCTGCAAACCCACCAGCGGCTCCGCCTCATGACCCAAACGCTCCGCCAAGCTAAACACCGGGATGCGCTCGCTGGTTGTCGGCAGCCAGCCCACAAACCCATGCGCCCCTGCGTCCACTTCCAGCCGCGTCGTCCGCTCAACGCTACGTACCCGCCCCATCTCCAGCGCATAAAGCGCCCCCTTCGCCTGGCACCGGATATAATGCAACCGTTCGTTCGCAGCCTTCGCGTCATTCATCGTCAATCTTCCTACGCTTCAAAAATTGGTATCTATACAGGTGCCATACCCACTTTCGCGGGCATGACACCTCTGTCACTAGATCAGCGGCACGGAAATCATTTCCGCTGTCATTTGCCACTCACTATCTACGGCCATCTCTTCGCGCAGCCGCTGGGCAATTTGGGTGGGTGTACCCACAAAATCAGCCAGACCCAGTTCACGCGCCCGCTGCGGCATCCCGTCCACCACGCACGTTTCGGCATTTTGCGCGTAGCTTTGTCCGCCCTTCGAGCGAATTGCCACCAGACCCAAAACACCATCTTCACCCATGCCTGTCAGCAACACGCCGCGTGTGCGATGCCCAAACGCCTGAGCCACCGACTGCATCGTCACGTTGATGGACGGCCGATGACCCAGAATCTTGTCAGCCTGATTCAAATACACCCGTGCATCAGGCCGTACCAGCAGATGGTAATCTCCGGGGGCGATCAAGACCTGCCCCGGACGCAGCCGGTCGCCCATTTGCGCCTCGCGGACGTTTAAGGCCACGCTGTTGTTTAGCTGGGTTGCCAGAACATTGGTAAACGTAGCTGGCATATGCTGCACCAGAATAATGGCTGCTGGAAAATGAATGGGCAGTTGGCTCAACAGCTCGCGTACTGCAACCGGCCCCCCCGTTGACGCACCAATCACCAAGACTCCTCCCGGCAGCCGCGACGCCTGACTGTATGATTCCAGCGGGGGCTGCTGTGCCCGGCTTGGCAGCGGATCGCTGTGGAGCAACGCTCCACCCGATGCTGGTTCACCCAGGGAACGCGGCCGAACAGACCGTACTACCTTCACCTGGGCGGCTGCCCTTACTTTCGCCAAAATCTCCTTTCGTAACGTCTCAGGATTTGTGTCAGACTGCGGTGTATACTTTAATGTGAAATCCACGGCTCCTAGCTCCATTGCCCTCAGCGACATACGCGCTGAGCGGCGACTGATACCACTGATCATTAAAACTGGCACCGGCATATCGTGCATAATATGTTCCAGCGTTGCCAGCCCATCCATTGCAGGCATCTCGACATCGAGCGTGACTACATCGGGACGAAGCTGGCGAATCTGGGCCAGTCCGGTGACCCCATCATGTGCCGTCCCAACTACCGTGACATCGGCGGCCGATTCCAGGTAGTTGGTCAATAAACGGCAAATGAAGGGAGAATCATCAATTATTAAAACCCGTATCGGCTGCTTCATGCCTGTGCTAACGTGCGTACCGTGTTAATGAGAACATCATCTGAGTACGGTTTTACCAGATAGGCAGACACACCGAGTTCCAGTGCCTTGCGGCGATGCTTTTCGCCAGCGCGTGAGGTGAGCATGACGATGGGAATACGGCTCAGGTGCTGGTTGGCCTTTAAAGTGGCCGCCAACTCATACCCGTCCATGCGCGGCATTTCAATATCCATGAGGATGGCATCGGGCAGGGTGATGCTGCTTTGCAGCATTTCCAACGCCTCGACACCGTCTTTGGCGGCCAACGCTTCCCAACCAACGCTTTTGACCAGATTGGTGACAACGCGGCGCACGCTGACTGAATCGTCTACCACCAGCACCGACAGCGGTTTGCTGCGCTGGGTAGTGGTGGTGCTTGGACGATGGAATTGGCGGCGCGGGGCGGCCTGGGTTGGGACGGCCATCAGTTCGGCAGGGTTGAGGATGAGAACCGGCCGGCCGTCCCCCATCAAGGTTGCACCCGTGACCCCATGCACATAGCGCAAGTGGTTGCCCAGCGGCTTGACCACAATTTCGCGCCCTTCCAGAATTTCATCCACCATGAGTGCCATTTGGCGAGAACCGGCGTTGAGAACCAGTACCGGCACCCGTTCAATGTTTTCATCGGCCGGCTGCTTGAGGTGCAGCAGTTCACCCAGTTGCAGCAGGGGATAAATGTTATCGTTAAGCCGCACCACTGGCTCGTCGCCCAGGTGGGAAATATCGGTACGCTCGATGCGCGAAATGAGGTCTACGGCATTGAGCGGAATGGCAAAGGTTTCGTGGTTGGCCTTTACCAACAGCGCCCGGTTCATCGCCAGCGTCATGGGCAGGCGAATGGTAAAAATCATGTATTGCCCGGGCTTGGAGTCAACGGCAACCGTCCCCTTGAGCTTGTAGACATTGCTGCGGAGAACATCCAGCCCCACGCCGCGCCCAGATAGCTCGTCTACCTTGTCGGCGGTGCTAAAACCGGGAGCAAAGATGAGCGAGTGAAGTTCCGCTTCGGTCAGGGTGCGGGCTTCGCCTTCGGAAACATACCCCTGGCTGATGGCTTTAGCGCGGATGCGCTCCGGCTGTAGGCCAGCCCCGTCGTCCTTGACTTGGATGACGACCTGGTTGCCCTGGTAGTAGGCGCGAAGCTGAATTTGGCCGCGTGCCGGTTTGCCCAGCACTTGCCGCAGTTCGGGCGGCTCGATGCCGTGGTCTACGGCGTTGCGCAGGACGTGGAGCAGCGGGTCGGCAATGTCGTCCAGCACCTTTTTGTCCAGCTCCACTTCTTCCCCTTCAATAACCAGGTCAACCTGCTTACCCTGTTTTTGCGCCACCACGCGCACGGCTCGCTGGAGGCGGGTGGTGAGGGTGGCGAAGGGCAACATGCGGGTGCGCATGAGCTTGTCTTGCAGTTCGCTGGAGATGCGCCCCTGGTTTTCGATAACCCCTTCAAAATCGCCAATGAGGTGATTGAGTTCGTTGCCCACAAGGCGAATGTCACTGGTGGTTTCGGCTAGTTCGCGAGAAAGGAGGTGGAATTCGGTGTAGCGGTCGAATTCCAGCTCGTCGAATTCGTAAACGAAACCGTTGTTGCTGGTGGCAGAACGGCCGTTTTCATCCGCCCGATTAGCAGGGGGGGCATTGAGCGGGGTGCTGGCTAAAGCCGCCACCTCGTACTGCGTTTCCAGCCGGGTAGACAGCCGCCGCAGCCGGTCAATGCTGGGCTGTAGCTCGTTGGTCAGCCGGTTCAAATCGCCCAGCCGCTGCTCAAAGGTGGTGCGGGTGATGATTAGCTCACTGGCAAGGCGCACCAGCTCGTTGAGCCGTTCGAGGGGGACGCGGATCACTTCATCGGGATTAACGGCCGTTTGTGGTTTCTTCACCGCTGCCGGAGCCGTCCGCTGCTCGCTTGCCCGCTGGCTGCCCAAATCAAACACCATTTCCGGGCCAAGCAAATCGGCAATCTTTAGTGGTTCCAGCGTGGGAATAGCGGCATTATCCTCGCCCAGCGGCTGCTCATAGCGCGTCATCAAGGCCGCCACAGCCGCCTCATCCACATGCCCGGCCACCATATCTTCCAGCATGTCACTGGAAGCAAACAAAAGCTGCATCAATCGCTGCGACATCGCCACCGAATCATCGTCAACCAGGTCAAGCAAATCTTCCATACGGTGGGACAAATCAGCCACGGCCTGTAGCCCAACGGTGGCCGCCGCCCCCTTGAGCGTGTGGACGGTACGGCGGATGACGCGCAGCACCTCTTTGTTTTGCGGCTCTTTGTCAAGCAGCGTTAGCTGGGTGCTAATAGTCCGCAGGTGATCTTCAGCTTCAGGCGCAAACGCTTCCAGCAGTTCGGGCAGCAGGTCTTCATCCATGTAGAAGGCCGCAATATCCTGGTCGTCCGCGCCCTCATCGCCAAGCCATTCATCGGCGAATTCTTCTTCTGCTTCCTGCGCGGCTCTTTCCACTTCAGCCAGCACGGCCGCAACGGCCGTTTCATCTTCATCCACCGGCAAACCGCGCAAACGCCGGTAAGCACGGGTCACATCGGTCAACATGGGGGTTTCATCCACATGGTCTTCCAGCATATCCCCAGCCAGATATTGCTCTACATAGTCTAGCGTCTTGAGCAAAAAGGGCGCAGTCGCCTCGCTATAGGGCATTTCTTCTTCGAGCAAATCTTCCAGCACCTCTTCCATGTAATAGGTGATGTGGCTAAGACCAGCAAAGCCAACCATGGAGGAAGCCCCTTTGATGATGTGGACAAAGCGCCGCGCATCTTCCACCAGTTCGCGGTTGTCTTCGGTCAAGGGCAGTCGCTCAATCCCCTGCCGAATCCCTGGCATATACCCGTGTGCTTCTTCAATGAAACCGAGCAAAACATCTATGTCTACTGTTCGCCCCATGTTAGTTCTCCGTTGCAGTATGCGCCACACGCTGATAGACGAGGGCATCTGGAAAATAAACCGGCCGCATTCCGGGCAAGCGTAAGCTCACCACGTCGGTTGGTGCCAGGAATAAATAGCCTCCTGGGGTAATCCGCTCACACAACCGCTGCAAAATTTTGAGCCGCGTTTCGTTGCTAAAGTAAACCAGCACATTTTGGCAAAAAACCACATCGTGCTGCGTGGTTGTGTGCCACTCCGGTGCCTGAAGGTTTAAATAACGAAACTCTGTGATCTGCCGCAGGGGAGACCGGACTTCAAAGAGTTGGTCATGCCCCTGTTGATATTCGCGCATATATTTGCGTCGGTACGCTTCGGGCAGGCTGCGGATTTCAAAGTGACGATAACGGCCGTTTTTGGCCTGTGCCAACTTGCTTCCGCTAATATCCGAGCCGGTGATGTGGATGTGTTGAGGCGGAAAAACGGCCGTTTCCAGCAGCAGCATCGCCAGCGAATACACTTCCTGCCCCGCTGAACAACCAACGCTCCACAGGTTCAGCCCATTCTGCGCCTGCTGTTGCTGCCACAGTTGCGGCAGCACCCGTTCCCGTAGGGCGGCGAAAGAAGGCTCGTGGCGGAAAAAGCGCGTTTCGTTGTTCACCAGCCCTTCCAGCAGTGCCGCCCACTCCTGCTCCCCGTTCCGGTCCAGCATGATGTACCGATAGTAATCCATGTAGCTAGCTAAATTGTGCTGCCGCATTCGCTCCCACAGCCGCTGCCCCAAAAAGTAAAGACGACTGTCGGTGAAGAACAGCCCGCTGCGGTCGGCAACGAGCGTGCGCCACATTTCAACGTCTTCGGCTGTCATGTCTGGGCGGGCAATGCGATGATTTAGCAACATAGTTTAGCCTGCGGGTTGGGGCGTATCCCAACCCGCTTGATGGTGGGTATTAATCGCCCAGGGCCAATGCTTCGCGCTGGGAAGAACGGCCGTTTCCATTTCTTTGCGCCCCGTCCGCCCCGTTGGGAATAATACGGGGAGCAGCACTGCGCGGCAACTTAAAGGTACTAACCGATGACCGCAGTTGATCCGCCAGCATCGCCAGCCGGGCAATCGCAACGGCCACGTCCTTGGTACCAACGGCCGTTTGCTGCGTCACCGTCGCAATCTCATTCATCGAAAACGCAATCGTTTCCGAACCACGCGCCTGCTGCGTCGCCGCCAGCGAAATGGATTGAATCAGATCAGCCAACTGATTAGAAACCGACTCGATCTCCATTAGCGCCAAACCCGCTTCATTCGCCAGCTTCGACCCTTCAACCACTTCACGGGTCGTAGCTTCCATCGCCGCCACAGCTTCATTGGTTTCCGTCTGCATGGCAAAGATGAGTTCCGCAACCTGCTCGGCAGCCATACTCGACCGCTCCGACAGGCGCTTTACGTCCGCTGCAACCACCGCAAACCCTCGGCCGGCATCCCCAGCCGCCGCTGCTTCCAGCGACGCATTCAGCGCCAGCAAGTTGGTGCGTCGGGCAATACTGCGCATCACCTGCACAATCTCGCCTACTTCCTGCGATGATTCACCCAGCCGCTTGATCCGCTTGGCCGTTTCCTGACCCTGCTGCCGAATCCGCTGCATCCCTTCAATGGTGTTTTGCACTGCGCCAGACCCCTGACGCGCTGTTTGTAGTGCCTGCTCCGCTACCCGTGACGACCGCTGGGCATTTTCCGACACCTGCTGCACCGAGGTCGCCATTTCGTCCACAGCGGCCGAGGTGTTGGTAATCTGCGCCGCCTGGGCTTCACTACCCTGGGCCAGATGTTCAGCCGTCAATCGCATCTTGTTGGCCGACAGGCTAACGGACAGGGTGGTACGCAGTACGTTGCTAATAACGCTGCGCAACTGGCCGATGGTAAAGTTGATGGAGTCAGCGACGGCACCCATGGCGTCGGCCGTCACTTCAGCCTCTACGGTCAAATCACCATCACCGAGGTCGGTAATTTCTTCCAGCAGTTTGATGATTGAATTTTGCAGCGAGTCGCGTTCGGCCTCGGTTCTTTCCACCACGGCCACCAGTTGGTCGAGCATGAGGTTAATACCCTCTGCCGCCTTACCCAACTCATCGCCCGAAACAATCTCGATACGGCGGGTGTTGTCACCACGAGACACTCGGTCAAATAGGTGGTTAATACGTCTTAGCTGCCCCGTGAGCAACCGTGCCAGCAACATGGAGGCGACGACGGCAAAGAGGGCACCCAGGAGCAGGGCAATGATGAACAACCAGGTGGTTGTGTTTACGGGGGCAAAGGCTTCGGCTGCTGACTGTGTAACAACCACAGCCCAGTTGAGTTTGTCGAGAGCAACAAGAAATTCGTCGTGACGGTTGATGCTCTGCCGATCCAGGGTTGCAGCGGCTATAACCAAGTCGCCGCTATTGGCAGCGCCGGCAACCTGGCTCACCAGTTGGCCGGTTTGGTTTTGGCTAAGGTCATTAACGGCCGTTAACATCCCACCCGTCAACGCATCACCACCAGCCACCCCGTATGGGTCAGCAATAACCGTACCATCCTGTGCCACCAAAAGGGCGTGGCCGCTTTCGCCAACCTGGATACTGGAGACCTCGGCCAGGAGGGCGTCAATCACCAGGGTGGAACGGACAATACCGATAATCGCGCCAGACTCATCACGCACGGGCATTGCCAGCAAAACGGCCGTTACCCCCGCACTTTCATCAAACTCCGGCTCACTGATATAAATCGCCCCCGCTCCATTCGCATACGCCGCCTGCCACCAGCCTTCATCCGCCTGATAATAGTCCGATAGCAAATCTGTCGAAGCCAGCGTGGCACCATATTCATCAGTCACAAAAATTTCAATATGTTCCGCAAACGTTCCCTTATACGCCGCCAACTGCCCGGCAATCCGGTTCACCGCCGGATCATGCGAAAGCGTCTGCACAACAATATCTTCTGTCCCCGTCCCCGTCGTCCAAATCTCATCCAGCGTCGCAATTTGTGCCTGAATGGCCGCATCACTCATGCCAGCATATTCAGCATTTTTAGCCTGCAACTCAGCCACAAGCGTCTCATCCAAAGCCAGGCCATGGATAATGCTAACCTGCTCCGAGAAAAAGGTGGCAATACTCTTCTCAAAGCCAACCACCTCGGCCTCAAGCCCCTGGCTGATCGTCAGCTCCAATGCTTGCTGCATGTTCCGCACATTAAACAAACCAATCGTCAACAAGGGAATAAGCGTTACGATAAGCACCGCCACGATAATTTTGACGGCCAGCGGCTGCTCCACTCTTTGTATGGCGCGAAAGATTCTTTTGATTAGTGGTCTCATGTTTACCTCGCAGCTTCCCCAGAACCGCAGCCGATTCTGGGGAAACAATCTCTACGGCAAGCTAGGAAAGCCTGGAAATGTCCGCGTAATCACTAATCTCCATAATATCTTGCTCGTCATACAGCATCTCTTCAGCTTCCATCTCATCATATGGCAGCACAGCGTGTCCGCCGTTATAACCAGACGTTAATTGCGCCTCATGACCATTTTCATACATTGGCAGCTTGAATGTACTCACCGAGTTGCGCAGGTTATCGGCCAACATTGCCAGCGAGCTAATAGAAACGGCCGCTTGTTTTGTCCCGGCAGCCGTTTGCTGCGTGACATCCGCAATGTCATTCATTGCCAGGGCAATCGTTTCCGAACCACGCGCCTGCTGTTTAGCAGCCAACGAGATGGATTGAATCAGCTCGGCCAGCCGGTCAGATACTTTCTGAATCTCTTGCAGCGTATCACCAGCTTCCCGTGCCAGCTTGGTTCCGGCAACCACTTCCGTCGTCGCCGCCTGCATCGAAGCCACCGCTTCCTGCGTTTCGCTTTGAATGGTGCGCGTCAGGGTTGCAATCTGCCGCGTCGCTTCCGTAGACCGTTCAGCCAGGCGCTCAACTTCTTCGGCCACCACAGCAAACCCTCGGCCGGCGTCACCAGCAGCCGCAGCCTGAATGGAAGCGTTCAGCGCCAGGATACTGGTACGGTCAGCAATGTCACCAATAAGCTGCACGATCTTGCCAATCTCTTCCGAACTGCGCCCTAGGCGGGTAATACGCTTGGCCGTTTCTTCTACCTGCTCGCGGATACGATCCATACCCTGCACCGTCGCCTGCACCGCTTGCGATCCACGTTTTGCGCTGTTGGTTGCTTGCTGACCAACCTCAGCCGACATGACCGCGCTCTCAGATACCTGCTGGATAGAGACGGTCATCTCATCAATAGCAGCCGATGTATCGAGAATTTGCGCGGCCTGGGTTTCGCTACCCTGTGCCAGATATTCGGTCGTGGCCTGCACTTCGTTGGCCGACGAGCTTACTTGCAGCGTGGCTTCCTGCACATCAAAGATAATGTTACGCAATTGTTCAATCATAAAGTTGAAGGAGTCGGCAATAGCACCGGTCATATCGGCCGTTACTTCAGCCTCAACCGTCAAGTCACCTTCCGCAACCACGCTTACCTCTTCCAGCAGCTTCATAATGGCAAACTGCATGGTGTCCCGCTCTTCACTGGTTTGAATAAGCTGTACCGTATTGTCAAGCATACTATTCAAGCCAGAGGCCACAATGCCAAATTCATCGTTTGAATCGGTTGTAGCGCGAGCAGCATAATCCCCTTCGCCCACACTTCTAAAAACACTTGTAATATTGGCAATTTGGTCATTAATGCCACGGGTAAACAACACCGCCACAACCACGACCACAATGATAGCCAACAGCCCTAACCCACCGACTATCAACGCCATTGTCAATACAGGCTGCTGCACCTCAGTCTGATCCATTTCAGCCACAATGGCCCAGGTCAAACCATCGGGATTAGCCTGTGTCGGAGCCTGAATCTGAACGGGTGCCCAGGAGCTAAGCACAGCGTTATTGCGATAGTTTGTTGTAAGCTGTGTTCCGGCCTGACCAGCCAACGCGGCCTGTGCAGCTTCGGTGTCGGCAATGGTGACGGCATTTAAAATGGTGGACGAGACGCCGAGGCTATCGAGAAAACGCGAGTCAGTGCGCCACAGTTTGTCAGGGCCAATCAGGTAGGTTTCACCCGTTTGCCCCAAACCGGCCTGCTCTTGCATAATGTTTGAGATGTTGTCTAAAGAAAGGCGGAACACAAGCACCCCAATCTTTTCTTCACCATCAAAAATGGGGGAAGCAATAAAGCTGGCTGGCTTCTGGAAAATGGGGGCATATGGCTCGTAGTCGGCCATTTCCACAACGTCTGTGGATGTACCCGCGTTGGCAAGGCGAAATGCTTTACCAAAAGCAGTAGAGGCAAAGGGGCCATCGTGCAGTGAGGTGGCAAAATCAATTTCCTTGGCGACCGAGTAGACGATGATACCCGTGCGCGAATCCACTAGATAAACATCATCGTAACCAAATTTCTCAGCATAGCTGCGGAAAATGGGCTGAATCTGAGCGTGAATTTCGCCGTAGGTTGGGCCAAGGGCTGGCTCTTCTGGTGCCTCTCCTTCTGCTGCTGTGGTGTCACCTTCGGTAGCTGGTGCTTCTTCAGTGGCGGGGGCGGCTTCTTCCGCCGGGGCGACCAGTTCGGCTTCGTGGTCGAAGTTTGCTTTTTCGCCAATGCTGAAGGGGTTTTCCACAATATAGCGATATTGGAGTTGGGTGCCAAACGAATCAATATCAAACAGGAACTGGTCAATGGGAGCGGCCATGTCGTTGCGCTGTTCATAGGCTGGCGCATAGGCTTGTTGGTAAAATGCGGTTATGCTGCGCTTTTGCTGATCCAGCTCTCCTGGGGCTACTTCCGTTTGTTTAATGGCAACGGCCGCATTGCTGAAATCGCGCATGGCATCCACAACGACGGGGTTTTCTGAAAATGTGATGATTTGCGCTTCTGCTCCCTGGAAGAAGCCTTCAACCTGCTCGCTTTTGATTTGGCGGATGGCTTCGAGGGAAAGTATAGCGTCTGAGGTTAAGGCTCGGGACGCGGTGGCGAAGGCCACAATACCTAGGATGATGAGTGGCACGATGGCAACAGCAAAGAAAGCTATCAATAGTTTCCACCGTAAGCTTACAAACTTCTTCTGATTTTCCATGCTACAAGGTCTCCTAACGTTGATGCTGACAAGTTTGTTGGTTCGTCTGCAGTATCTGAACGCTTCTATTTACTGGTTATTGAGACAATAATCCTTTATGACTTGGTGTGTTGTGGTTTCTTGGGAATGGAATTTAAATAACTTGCTCATTTAGAAGTTCAACTTCTTCTGAGAAGTTCAACTTCTTGCGTATTTAATCCTCGTTCCTTAGGGTTCGTTCGTTAATAACTTGGGATTTAGAAGTTCAACTTCTGAGAGAAGTTGAACTTCTGGAACTGCAAAGTTATTTTTGCTTGAACCCTTAACGTGTAGCAACTTCATCACTGAGGAACTCTACCGTGTAGGCAGAAGCAACATTATCTAGTGGGGCATCGAGTAGCCCTTGATCGAGCATAATTTCGTGTGCGCCGTTCCAAACAGGCACTTCCATTTCGCCGGGGTTGTGGCCGGGAGGGGCGATTAGGGGAACGGAGAGGCGCATACCGCGCTGGAGGGAGGCGAGGTCGGAACCGGGGGCGTACTGGCTAACAATTAACTGGGCGGTGGCGTCGGGGTTGTGAACGGCCGTTTCCATGCCCTGCACCGTTGCCCGAACAAAACGCCGCACCACATCTGGATGATTTTGAATCATGGCCTCAGTCGTAAAAATGACATTGCTGTACATATTGATGTAGTCACTCACCCACAGCAAGTTCACATCTTCACTGCGAAGCTGTGCCACAGCCCCCTGATTCGTCAAGAACGCCTGCATCGCATCCACCTGACCATCAAAAATCGCGTCCACACTGCCAAAGTTCACATCCGTAACCTCGGTAATCTGCGATTGATTGATGTTTAGCTTGTCAAGCATGGCACGATAGGCAATATCGGTCACGCTGCCAGTCGGCTGCACACCAACCTTGCGACCAACAAGGTCACGTGGGGAGATAATGTCTTTATCGCCAGCGGAAATGAGAACAACGGGGCTGCGTTGATAAATGGAAGCAACGGCAACCAGAGGATGACCTTGAGAGCGTGCCAGCAGGATTTGATCCGAACCAATGACCCCAAAATCAGCCTTTCCTTGCAGAACCTGCTGCACCGGGTCAATATAGCCATTGGCATTAATGCCACCCTCCACCAAGTTCACCGAAACATCAGCATTGTTGTAATAATTCTTGGCCGCAGCTTCATAGAAGCCCGCAAATTCCACGTTGTTGAACCAGGAAAATTGCACGTCTATGGTTCCATCAAAATTGTCCTCAGGGGGTGCATCTGTTGTGGCTGATGAAGACAAGCCGCAGCCTGCCATCAGAACAGTGAGTAAGATGGTGATGATGAGTTGAGCAGAAAGGTATCGTTTGTTTTGGATCATTGGTTCCTCACTCTAATATATGCCTGGCATATAGTTGCCAAAGTTATGTCTTTATGAAGTGGATAAGAAGAACAGACTAAATTGCTTCAAATTGCCACATTTCGGGTGATGTTAGTAAGCGTTCCAAGTCGAGCAAGATATACATTTGACCATTTTCTTCGTAGACACCACTCATATAGGTGCCTAGCTGGTTGTTGATGGGAGCGGTGGGAACACGAACCCGTTCCAATGCCAGGTCGCGGATGTCGCTTACCTCGTCTACTACAATCCCGGTGGTAATGGCTGTCGCCTCTTGCTCGCTTTGCACAACCATCATTTCAACTTCGCTGGGATTGTTATATAAATATTCGTGACCATTTTTGCTCAGGCCCAGGAATGTGTTTAAATGAACCAGGGAAAGAATATCGCCGCGCAAATTGGTGATGCCCAGCAGCCAATCGGGGACGTTAGGCACGGGGGTGATATAGTTGATGTCACCCACTTCACGGATGTTGGCGGCCGGTACGGCGTATTTGTTCCCTGCAAGGGTGAAAATAACATATTGTTCCCAGGTGTATTCATCACCGGTGCTTGCCGGAGAAAGGTCTATCATCGTCTCGACGGCCGATCTGCTGGCTAGGTCAGCATCAATATTGGCAATGAGTTCGTCGAGAATTTGGGCTTCGCCCACTTCAAGCTCTTCAACAAGGGCTTCAGCGTCCGCTTCTACCGCAATCTCTGCGTCGTGTTCTTCGTCTGCTTCAAGGAGGAGCAGGCTTTCCAGGGCTTCCAGATCATCCAGTCCGCTTGCGTCAGCTTCTTCTGGCTCGCTTTCTGGCTCTGTCAGCAGCTCTGCTTCCATGTCAGCCAGGGCGTCCCATTCGTCCACTTCAATGGCTATGTCATCGTTGGCTTCATCAGCTTCAATGTCTTCGTCAACGGCCGTTTCCAGTTCCGTCGCAAAAGCCTGTTCCACAACGGCGGCAATGCTGTCTTCCAGTTCGTTCGTGTCGTCATCCAGCACCAGTTCCGCTTCCAGTTCCGCCAGGCTTTCCACAGCCAGCATGGTTTCTTCTGGCTCGGTTTCAACTTCCAGCAGTTCCTGTTCCGTTGCCAGCAGTTCCTGGTCTTCAATAACAACGGCCGTTTCTGGCTCATACAAAATCTCTTCCTCAAGTTCCTCCACAGATTCAAGGGAAGATTCAGCCACTTCCAGCAGTTCAGCGTCCAGCTCGGTTAAGTCATCGGCCAGGGGTGCTTCTGGTTCAGCAGGTGTGGGAACAGAAACGGCCGTTTCTGCCACAACCGGCTCCACCTCAGCCAGAGCCACAGCAGCTTCAAGTTCATCATCATAAAGCAGATCAACTTCCAGCTCCGCCAACGAATCCCACAGCGCCGCGTCATCCCCAAGCTCCTCCTCACTCAGTGACCCCGTTTGCAGCAAATCACCTTCAAGATTAGCCAGCATATCCAATGCCTGCTGTGCCAGTTCCGGCTGCGCTTGCCCAGTTTCCACCGGCTCGCCATGCAGCAACGCATCTTCCAGGTCAGCCAGCGGCTTTTCAATTCCTTGGCCCAAATCCGGCTTTGATTTGGGTGCATTCGCTTTCTTACTCACGGTCACCTATCCTTCACCATCAAAGCAAACGGTCAACAGCTGCAACCAACTCCGCTTCTTTAAACGGCTTCGTCATATAGTCATCAGCACCCTGGCGCAGCCCCCAAAAACGGTCGCTGCTCTGATCCTTACTCGTCAGCATCAAAATTTTGATGTCCTTTGTCGCTGGCGACATCTTTAGGTGACGACAAACCTGATAGCCATTTTTCTTTGGCAAAATCACATCCAGCACGATCAAATCAGGCATCTCACGTGCTGCCTTGGCAATGGCATCCTCGCCATTTTCAGCCGTACTCACGCGATATCCCAAGCGCGTCAGCGGCCCCGCTATCAAAGCACGGTGGGTAGGGCTATCTTCCACAACAAGAATTGATTTATGTTTCATGGGTTCTACCTGTATCTTTCTCAAGTTTAGACAATAGATTATGCAAGCTGTTTCTTGGAATGTTTCTTCACAGCGTTGATCAACGTCTGGGGATTACACGGCTTGGTAATATATTCGGTTGAACCAACCATGCGACCACGCACCTTGTTAAAGAAACCATCTTTACCAGACAGCATCACAACCGGCACGGCTTTCGTCTCATTATTCCCCTTGATGATCTTGCATACCTGGTACCCATCCATATGAGGCATCGTAATATCTAACAAAATTAGATCCGGCATCTGACCAACCAACTCCGATGTGGGGCTGTTGAGCTTGCTCAACGCCTGCACCCCGTCGGCAGCCGTTACCACCTCATAACCCTCTTTTTCCAGGATAATGCTCACGGCTTTACGAATCGTGGGACTATCATCAACCACCAGCACAATTCCCTGCTTGCTCTCAACTTTAGGCTGAGGCGGAACGGTGACGCGGTTGGCATTTTGCGAAATTTGTTTTTGTCTGAGCAAATCAACCAGCTTGCGCAGCACTGGCTTGTTTGGCTGTAGGCGAATCGCTTCGTTAAGATGAATGATGCTTTGCACAATCTCTTTGAGGTTTAAGTGCGCCAGCGCCAATTTGTAATGCAGCCGCACGTCACCGCTCTGGCTCAATTCCAGGCGGTACCGCTCAATGGCAGCCTGAATTTTGGCCTGGTCAACCTCTTCATTCTGCAAGATGTCGTCCACCTTGGTCAGGGTGACAATGGCGTGGCAGGAAGGGCATTGCTGCATCGGTTCGCCGGCCGGAGCAGCGCAAATGGGGCAGCGCCAGGCAACGTGGGCTGGGGCTTCGGTTTTGACAGGGGCAGACATTGTTTCCACAGCGGGGGAAACGGCCGTTTTTGTTTCAACCGCCACCGGAGACACCACCGCCGTCATTACACCATGTTGATGCCCACCGCCTTCCGCATGACCATTGGCATGTGCATGACCATTCCGCTCTGGTGCCTTCACAGCTTCCCGCGTTTGAGCGTTGGCCGCATACTTCAAAAACGTCTCCCGCTCTGCTTCCGAGCGAGCAACCGTCGCCAGCCACAACCAGCTTTCCCGGTTGTTCTCATCAAACTTGGTAGCCTCTAACAGCAGGCGACGCGCTAAATCATGATTGCCTTCCTTGGCTGCCGCTATTCCTAACTGTAGTGCACTAAATGCTTTTGCTTCAGACATCATCTATTCCTCTTGTCAGCTCAAAACTCTGCTAACCGCTTACCAGCAGGCTGAATGACTGCAAGCCATTCTTCGTTTGTCATCTTAACGATTAAATTACAAATTTTTTCTTGGTGAACTGCTACGACCTGGCTTCGATTAAGTACCCAGGTACTACTATATATTCAAACATGAGAGTGTTAAAAGTCGCATTACAGATTAAAGGGGGCAAACTGGCAACAAAAAACGGCCGTTTTGCGCTCCCCAGGCAAAACGGCCGTTTCTCATTTGGCTCCCTACCTCTGGTCAGCTACAACCTAGCGGGCGCTCTGCGTGTACTCACAGTTCGTCGCATTGTCCCGATCCGCCCCACCGTAGCAGAAGTCGTAACCATTGCCACCGTTCAAGGAATCCTCGCCCGCACCACCGCGCAGGAAGTCGTCGCCACCGTTGCCGTTCAGGATGTCGTCACCGGCTCCACCAACCACCATGTCGCTGTCGCCTTCGCCATAGAGGGTGTCGTTGCCTAAACGGCCGTTTACCACATCCTCACCTGCCCCACCATGAATCTCATCCGCCCCTCGGCCACCAAAGATCAGGTCGGAACCCTGCTCGCCATACAGCAAGTCTGCCCCACGTCCACCGTAGATGATGTCCCGCCCACGTCCACCGTACACGGTGTCCGCTCCAGACCGAGCGCAAATCATGTCCCGCCCTTCGTAACCATTAATCACATCATTGTTCACCGTGCCGACAATCACATCCCGGCCGTCGGTGCCATTCAAAACCCCGGCATACGCTTGCCCCGCATCCGGCCCACCGACGATGAGACCCAGTTCGTTGACGTAAATGGTTGCTTCCACACCCCGGCAGAACGGAGCGGTATCGTCTACATAGTTGGCATCGGTGTTGGTGAAGGTGCAGGAAACATTATCCCGTACCCCCAGGTGAATTGTCACCCCACCGTCAATCGCGGTCACATCGCCACCACTGCATTCCACATTCAGCACATACCCTTCCGGTACACCCTGAATGACATCATAATCGTTCGGATACAGGTCGCTCACGGTGCGGCTGAACCCATGCGTTTGGGTGTAGACACCGGTGTCGCCAAAGTAGAAGAACTCTTCTGCCCCATTTTCAGGAACGGTCACGGTGGTAACGGTGATGGAACCACCGACATAGCTGTTGTCAAAGGTACAAACGATGTCTTCATTCGCTCCCAGGTGAATTGTCGTGGTCGTGTCCACGATGTCTACTGAACCACCCGTGCAGCTTACGTCTACCAGCCACCCCTGCGGTACGCCCTGTATTACTTCGTATTCGCCAGGATACAGGTCGGTGGATTGACGGCTGCCGCCTGCGGTCAGGGTGAAGAAGCCGATGTTGCCAAAGTAGGTGAATTCCAGCCCGTTGTCCAAGTCGGCATTGTTGACGATGGTGATGCTGCCGCCTACATCGGTGTTGTCAAAGGTGCAAACCACGTCTTCGTTGGCTCCCAGATGGACAATGATGGTGCCGTTGCCAATTTCGACGTTGCCGCCGGTGCAGCTAATGTCCAATGTCCAGCCGGCCCATACGCTCTGGTAAATCTGGTAGTCGCCAGGCAGCAGGTTGTCGCTGACCTTGCTGTCGCCGTCGTTCTGGGTGAAGCTGCCCATCGCCCCAAAGTAGTAGAAGTCGGGGGTGCCGGCCGGGTCGCTTGTCGTTACCAGGGTGATGGAGCCGCCCAGGTCGCTGTTGGTAAAGGTACATGCTACGTCTTCGCTGCTGCCCAGGTGGACAATCACGTCGCCGTTGCCGATGGTCACATCGCCGGTGCAGCTAATGTCTACCACGCCGCCGGCCGGTACGCTTTGGTAAATCTGGTAGTCGCCGGGCAACAGACGGTCGCTGGTGTGGCTTTGGCCGTCGTCGAGGGTGAAGCTGCCTGCGTTGCCGAAGTAGAAGTAACCGCTGCCGCCTGCGGGTTCGGAGACGGTGTTGATGGTGATGCTGCTGCCGATGTCGCTGTTGCTGAAGGTGCAAACCACTTCGTCGTTGGCTCCCAAGTGTACAATAACGTTGTCGCCGCTAACGGTGGCGTCGCCGCCCACGCAGCTGATGGACAGTTCCCACGCTTGGGGAATGCTTTGGTAAATTTGGTAGTCGCCGGGCAGCAGGTCGCTGCTGACTTTGCTCTGGCCGTCGTCCAGGCTGAAGCTGCCGAGGTTGCCGAAGTAGTAGAAGCCGCTGCCGCCGCCGCTGGCGTTCAGGATGGTGATGCTGCCGCCGACGTTGACGTTGTTGAAGGTGCAAACAACATCTTCGTTGGCATCCAGGTGGACGATGACGTTGCCGTTGCCGACGGTCACATCGCCGCCGGTGCAGCTAATTTCGACAGTCCAGCCGGTGGCGACGCTTTGGTAAATCTGGTAGTCGCCGGGCATGAGGTTGTCGCTGAGGCGGCTGTCGCCGTCGTTTTGGGTGAAGCTGCCCAATCCGCCGAAGTAGAATAGGTCGGCAGCACCAGCGGGGTTGCTGGCGGTGTTGATGGTGATGGAGCCGCCGATGTCGCTGTTGGCGAAGGTACAAACCACATCGTCGCCGGCCGCCAGGTGAATGATGACGTTGCCTGCGCCAATTTCGACGTTGCCGCCGGTGCAGCTGATGTCTACCACCCAGCCGGCCGGGAGGCTTTGATAGACCTGGTAGTCACCCGGTACCCGGTCTTCCTGATGGCTTTCGCCGTCGTCCTGCAGGATGCTGCCCAGTCCGCCGAAGTAAAAGAAGTCTACGGCTCCGGCTGGGTCGCTGGTTGTCACCAACGTGATGCTCCCTGTCTCGCTTTGCGCAGAGGCTG
>WBZL01002173.1_pt1 | contig 19384 bp, 10 predicted proteins | sample 5204291 | NCBI WGS metagenome assembly WBZL01 (sample SAMN12344345, study PRJNA552823) | activated sludge metagenome | biome: Activated sludge suspended growth; feature: Nitrification reactor; material: Wastewater; isolation source: activated sludge from nitrification reactor of wastewater...
AACCGGAGAGCAAACGACGCCGAACACCGTAGACTTATCCACAGCTCGCCTCGACCGAGACGGGCTTCCACCCCTGGTCAATGTTTAGTCGGCACGGGTGGTCAAAGTTCGGTCGGCGCGCACAGGCCTCACCCTTCGAGGGGATGCCGCCTCCCCCGAAAGGGGGTGTCACATCGCTGGACTGGCGGCGAAGACTTCCAAAGGAGCAAGTCGAACGAGCGCGGCGGCCTCGTCGACGGTGACGAGCAGCCACTGATCGACGTCAGCAAGTTCGATCGGCACATCACTGCGCTTGTCCTGCGACGCCCGGATGAACGGCCCCTGCGTTCGAGGAAAGATTGGCCCCGGCGGGAAACTCACCACTGCCCGGCGCGGAGGTCGCCAGCGCTGGACCACGTCATCCGGTCGAGGCGGTGCTTAGCGATTGCAATGCGGTCCGGACCGCCGATCTTCAGGCCGTAGGCGCCGGGCGCGGCTGTGGTTCGATTGGCATACGAGGTATCGGCCAGTTCAGCAACTCCGCCAGGCGACTGACGACCCACGCTGCTTCGTCGGGTTCGACCACCGAACCCGCGACCAGCAGACCGCGATGCACACGTTCAAGGACGTCTTCCGCCGTCACGCCCAGCTCGAACTGCTTCGTCCTGGAGTGCTCGGTGAGCATCTGTGCCATGTCCTCGCACAGCTCGTAGCGGGCGGCAATGACGGCACGGGATTCGCGTGGCTTGATCGCGCCTGCAGGCACGAAAAGATCGACGAAGGAGCGGGGGATGACCGACTGGTTCTCGTCTGACATTCGTAGGTCCGGAGGCTGGTGCGGATAGAGCGACGGGATCGATGCTGCTAGGCACGATAGCAGGCGGGTCGGCGCCCTGGGATCGGTCCAGAGGTACCGCGGCGCTGCGATTCGAAATACTGTATAAAAGATCATATGTCGAGGCACACCATCCCGATCAACTGCTGCCGCATGTGCGGCGCAACCAGCTATCGCAAGGTGGTCGCTCGTGACGAATCGGGCGCCATGAAGGCCACCGGGCTGTACCAATGCTCGGGCTGCAGTGTCGTGTTCGCGGATCCAAGGGCCTGGCGCGAAGGCGAGGGCGGTGGCGGGGACCTGGAAGGCCCATCCCCGAGCGCCATGGCCCGCCGCCGGGTGCAGTTGGCCGCCGGCGGCAGGTAGGCCGGCGTGTTGAGGCCCAACGGTGCGCCGTAGGTACTGCCGGTGTCGGGGCCCCACGGACATCGTTCGCTGCACAGAACAGCCATTTTGCTTTCAACGATGGTCAATAGCCCGCCTATGTGGATGGCGAGTCTTTGGCTGTCAGCTTCATATCGCATACCGGCCGTTCAGCGCCGCCTGCTGGCGGGCTCTTGACGGCCAGGAGCCGTCGTAGGTGAAGGACGGCTTCCTGGCAGTTCATCCGACAACGCTGACGCTGTGGGCGGCTTGAATGTGGCCGAATCCTGCGGGGACGATGAGGTGCCGCGCCTCGATTCCGTATGTAGCTTGAAGTTTGAACGGGGACAGGCAACTTCTATGCTTGAGATCCCATCGTCTTGATGGCTGCAAAAGCTTTGTCTCGAGTCATCCAGCCCATTGAATAGTGGTCAGCCGTAGCGGTGTAGTCTTCGTTGACGACAACTGTGAGGGCGGGGACTGCTGCATTGGCAGGCGCCCCATGCGACATCTCCTGCTCAGGCTTTGGGTTCATCTGATAGTAGTTCTCGTTGCGTCGCACACAAGGCGGTACATCACGACGCATAAGCCCCGACATCGGACCCGTCGCTGCGTCGACGGTCACCAGGAGATCGACGCAAGTCTCTCCGACTACTTCCGATGTTGGTTCTGAATCGAACCAGCCTTGCGCCCCGTTGTTCATGTAGTAGCGCTTGCAGCGAGTGATCGCGCGACACAGATTCAAGGCACAGTCTCCACCCGCACTGTTCCCATAGATGATGAGCCGCCCTCTTGGATCGAAGTTCGCTGCTATGAAGTCCCACGCCATCGTCAAGGTGCTTGCCATGATTGGCGCGATTGCGATGTTGTCCGCAACTGGGCATACATCGGTGTCATTGCTCCCCAAGATGCCATAGATTCCACTAGCAACCAGCTGTGCCCCGCCCGGGCCGACAACCGCCGGCCACACAGCTTCGCAGTCTTTCCATAGGCCTACCGCCGGAATGTCGGCATCTCTGGGCAGCAGCGTTCCATAGCGATACCAGTTGTGCACTTCCCACCCCGAGAAGATGACAAGAGTATCGCGTCTAACTCCAGGGAGTAGTGGAAGTACGCGCGTCGGGTGAAGTCGGACACTCATGAAAATGCTCCTTCTGTGTAGTTGAAGCCTAAGGACGGTCGGCACAAGGCGCTGCCAGCAATGGCAAGACACTGAAATCGTCGAGTTCGAACGGTACCGGCCCTGCGGCAACGAGCCATTCGTTGCTGTCGGCGTCGCTCTTGCGCTCCGCCGCGGTCAGCACATGGCCGGGTGGCGTGTCGACAAGCTCGAAGATCGCCGCACCTTCGGAGCTCTGCTACCGCGAAGTCGCTGCGGCCAAGGGAATGCCCGAACTGGCGGTGCGCTTCACCCATGTCGAGTCCCACCAGGTGTACGAGCACACCGAGACGCAGCGCGCCACGGGTCTCTACGGTCGTGAACGCCTGCAGAACCGTCTCGGCGCTTCGAGACCGCTCACATCGGCGTCGGGCGGAACGCTGCCAGGGACGCCTCATTCGTGCCTGCGGGCGATGCCGAAGCGCTCATCGCTTCCAAGTGCGACTTCCTGGGCGAATGCGGCGTAGGAGCTCGGATTGGTGAGCGCCGCCGGCGTCGTCAAGGCGGAATAAGCCCCGAGCGACACACCGGTGAACGGGTCGGTTGCGATCTCGAAGGTGTTGCCCGCGATCGTCGCGCCGGACCACTCGGGCACATCCGGCCCAGCTCCGAACGTGAAGTGCACCGTTTCATGGATCATGACCGCCGCGCGACCGTTGGGTCCGTGCAGCAGCGAGAACTGGTCGCCGATCTCCATCAACACGCCCTGCGTGGTCTGGGCGGCAAAGCGAAGTCCCGGCGTCCACTGCAACCGATTGGGCAACGCAAGCAAGCGATCACGAATCACGCCGAAATTGATCGTCACGGCAGCAATGACCGCCGGGCTTGCAGCGCCGCCGGTGCCAAAATGATGACCGAAGGCGGATGCAACTGCCGGTGATGGCGGTCCTGCGGCGAGCGTCTGGAGGGTTCGATCGATCCAGCTCACCGCCAGATCGATCGCCGCTCCCGCGTCGAGCATGGGCAGCAGCCCGGGCCATTTAGCGACGACGTCGGCCGGATCGTCTATCGTGAACTCGAACTGCTCGGAGTTGTAGTCGTAGCGGGCATACACCGGGGTCCGCACCAGCTTGCCGCCCGGCGCCAGGACACCCTCGTCATTCACCGTCACGCTCGCCGTGCGGAACAGGTAGGCTTTGGTGGCAAATCCGGCCTGGCCGGTGACGCTGCCATCAATCCCCGCAGCGAAGTCCGGCGTGGTATGCCAGTTGGGACCGAACGACTTGGGATAGCCTGGTGACAGCTGGTCCGCCGCCCAGTCGAAGCGGGCGTACTCGGCCCCCCGGAAGAAGTAGGCGAAGCCGCTCTTGGCGCCACCACCCGCAAAGACCGCGTCCACGTGCGTCCAGGTCGCGGGCAGGCCCCAGGCCGGCGCGGTCGGCGCGGGCGGACCGTCCGGCAGCCCGTCGGCAACCTTCATACGGAGATAGGCGTCCGGCCGGAACGCATAGCGGAATGCCGAGAAGGCGAGCTGTCCGGGAAGGACTCCGCTGAGGTCCCGGTCGAAGGGCGCAGGAAACCGGATGCGGCGCGGGACGTTGGCCGATGCCACCCGGTCGGCCACCCAGTCGTAGTCGACCTCCCAGCCTCCGGAAGTCACCGTGGACGAGTTGACCACTCCCGGCGTCGGAAAGGCGGCATCGATTCGTGCGGACGACGACATGTGAGACCTCCGGGCGGTTGCGTGGGTGCGGGAAGAGAAGAGCCTGGCCTCGCTACGGCAGAACCGCCAGCGGGCCCGTCCTGGACAACGGGTCCACCATGCGGGGCGCAGACCCAGCAGCGAATCAGCCGCAGGCGGGGGTGGCACGTACAGGTCCGGGAACTCGGAGGCCACGGGCCAGTCGGCTTCCAGGGACCGGCCGGCGCTGTCGCACACCGCATTGACCGGCCCACCCGACCACTGGTACCACAGGGCCAGCGTGAACAGGCCGATCGCGCCGACCGGTGCGCGCGGTGGGTCCTGAACCGCGAGCTGCAGCCGTCGCATCGCGGTCCCGTTCGCCCTCGAGACCCTGCAGCGTGAGCACGATCGATGGTTGGCACGACCCAATGCCGAAATGCCCACGGCGCCGGCGGCAGTACGCATCACCTCATGTCTTCAGAAGGGTGTCAATGTCAATGCCACCCGGATCCCAGTGGTTTTCGCCAGGCACGTGCTGATGGCCGCACCAGCCCGAGAAGCCTTTCCACTCCGCCGGGGTCATGCGGTTGCCCGGGGTGGCGTTCACGCCCGCTGCGTCAAGAAAGCGTCTGCTAGAGGTGCGAGGAATAGGGACCTTGTCCTCGATATCACGCATCACTTCTCGAATGAAGGCGAGCTGCTCGGGTGCCCATCCAGGGGTCTCAGCGGCCTTGCCCACGATCTCGATCTGAATGCAGCGCGCATGGTTGGCCTGAATACCATTGTCTGAGAGGGCTCGAGACCCGATAGACAGGGGAAGGTGCTGCACCACGCGAAGCCTCTTGGGATCGATGGTGAAGTGCGGCCAGAAGTTGTTGCCACGGAAGCTGTCGATGGCGGCATCCGCGGTGCTGCCCTCCGTGGTGTGCAGTACCCCCCGCCACGGAAACGCGTTGAAGCGAGGGCCGTTCACCGGGCTGCGCACCTGCTGCGCATCGGGAAGCCACATGCGATCAGGATCCAACCAGAGAAGATCAACGGCGCCCCGCAGATCTTGGGTAATACCGGCCTCAGAGAAGCCGGGCCAGTTGCCTGCTATCGGAAGTGGGTAGCCGTCGTCGGTTTGATCACCGGCGATGTCGTATCGCAAGTAGCGGTCGCCCTTGAAGAAATACGCCTTGCCATTGCCCCAATCAAGAGCGGACTGTAGGCCGCTGGCAAAGCCGGCCCCGGCGAAGCCAGGCCAGTTGTCCGCGATACGAAGGGGATAGCCATCGTCAGTGCGATCGGCAGCCATATCGTATCGAAGGTACCGGTCACCCTTGAAGAAAAACGCCTTGCCGTTCCCCCAGGCGACGGCGCAGTCCAGGTCCTGGTCGAAGCCTGCCTCCGCGAAACCTGGCCACTTGGCTGCGATGGACTGCGGATAGCCGTCGGCCATGCGGTCGTTCGCGATGTCGTAGCGCAGGTACTGGTCGCCTTTGAAAATGTAGAGACTGCCATTGCCCCAGTTGACGGCTGCGTCGATCGTCGTGAATCCGGCGGCCGCGAGCCCGGGCCAGAATGCGCTGATGGACAGCGGGTAACCCTCGTCTAGCCGGTCTTCGCCACGGTCGTAGCGCAGGTAGTTGGGACCGTTGAAGAAGAAGACCTTGGTGCCCATTGATCTCTCCTGTCAGAGACGGCCCTCGATCTCTTTCCAGCGCGGCTCTTGACGGTGGCTCAAGGCGCGATTCGTGAGGTCGCCGATCGTGATCCGGCCATCCCGGTCCATGTCCAGGTAGGCGTGATTGGACTCATAGGCGTCTCCGTTGATGCCACCGCGTTCCGCAAGGACCGTGTCCGGACCCTGGCCTGAGCGAGCGGTCGCTGGCAGGAAGTTGAACTGGTAGATCCGGCCCACCGAGTCCAGACCGAGGCCGGCATGAGGCAGGTAGAAGCGCTCGACGTAGGGCAACTGCGCCTCAGCGCTCAGCTGAGAGTAGGCTTGGGGCGTCCCCTGCCAGCCGACAGCCGCGAGGTTCGACGGCATGAGTTGGTTGATGCCAGCTGCGGACCCATGAGGATTTAGCGCGCTGGACTTCACACCGCTTTCGCTGTACCAAGCCAGGAGCAGATGCACGGGATGACAGCGCAGACGGCGCGCCATCCCTCGAAGACTCTCAAAGAAGCCATCCGACAGGTCGGCGGTCAACGCCGTGGCCCGTTGAGCGCCGTCAATCGAAACGGCCGCATCGACACCCTGACCGAACCCCGCCGATGAGAAGCCGGGCCAGTAGTCCGAAATTGACAGCGGGTAGCCTTCAGCACTGCGGTCGTTCACCATGTCGTAGCGCACGTACTGGTTGCCCTTGAAAAGATAGGCACTGCCATTGGTCCAGTCGATCGGTGCTCGCAGGTCCCGGTCAAACCCTGCCGCCGCCAGGCCCGGCCAGCTGTCCCCGATCAGCCTGGGGTAGCCCTCGTCCACCCGGTCTGCGACGATGTCGTAGCGCAGGTACTGGTTGCCTTTGAAGAAGTAGGCAATGCGTTCATCCCAGCGAACGGCTCCCGACAAGTCCCGGTCGAAGCCTGCCGCATTGAAGCCAGTCCAGCTTGCTGCAATGGACATGGGGTAACCGTCATCTACGCGGTCGGTCGCGACGTCATAGCGAACGTATTGGTCGCCCTTGAAGAAGTACAGCTTCCCATTGCCCCAGTTCACGGCAGCTTGCACGCCCTGGTCGAATCCGGCTCCGCGCATGCCGGGCCAGTAGTCTCCGATGGAGAGGGGGTAGCCCTCATCGCATCGGTCGGTGGCGGCGTCGTATCGGAGATAACGGTCACCACGAAAAAAGAAGACCTTGGCACTCATGGCTGTTCCTTGCTGGCAATGCGCGATCAGAAGGCGGTTACCACTCTACAGCAGCTGGCAGCCTAGCAGGCTGTTGAAATTTGGATCGATTGGCAGACCGATGCGCTTCGAGCAAGCCCGGCAGCGTGAAGTCGACGGCTTGAGGGCCGCGTTGCGTGCGCGGGGACCGCAGATGTCGCGGCGTTCCTGCTGCTTGCGCAGCACCCTGGACTGCTCATCGCAGCGTCCTGAGTGGCGATCTGCCCAGCATTCGAGCCATGCGCACGATGTTGCTGACCGTCATCGTGAGCTTGAAGTGCTGATCGACACGCCGCAGCCCGCGGTACACCGTCTGGCGGATGCGACCGACGGTCTTGCCCCAGCCGAAGTGTTCCTCGATGCGCTTGCGGATCGTCTGGCTGATGGCGTAGCCGGGATGCCGCATGGTGCGGCCGTCGATCGCGCTGCCGCCGAGGCGCGCGTCGTTGGCGGCCACATGCGGGGTGATGCGACGCTGGCGACAGGCGGCAATGAAGTCCCGGGTGTCGTAGGCCTTGTCCGCCGCGACCGTCTTGGGGTGGGTGCCCGGCACGGAATCGAGCATGGCCAGCGCCGCCGCGCGCTCGCCCAGACCGTCGGCATGCGTGACCATCGCCCCGACCACCAGCCCCGAGCGGTTCTCCATCAGCACGTGGCCCTGGAAAGCCAGGATGGCTGCGCCGTGGTGGCTCTTGCGGAACAGCCGCGCGTCAGGGTCGGTGGTGCTGGCGTGGGTGTCGTTGCTGCGCGGGCGGCCCTTCCAGTTGGCCTGGGCATTGCGACCGGTGCCGCCGTTGGCATCGTCGCTGCCGCCGTCCTTGGGCGCGAAACTCTTGTGGCTGGCCCAGGCCTGGATCAGCGTGCCGTCCACCGAGAAGTGCTCCTTGCTCAGCAGAGCGGCCTTGTCGGCCAGCGTCCTAGCGATCAAGGAGGAGATCCAACAATCCCTAAAGTGCTGTATGCCATGCTGGCAATTCACGGTTATGGTGCGCGCCCGACTCGTGCGGCGTTGTAGCAGCCGGTCGCATTACGCAGGCGGTCACGAACATGCCAACGCTGCGGAGCTTTCTTGACAGCACCGGTGCCACCGCGCGAGTCGTAGTCGCCGACGATGTGCAGCTGGTCATCGACCTTTTCGAGTTCGAACCAGCAGCGCCACTGCCTGCGCTGCCTCTGCCTGAAGGTCACGAGGTCGCCGGTCGCGTATGGCTGACAGCGGGTGGCAAGAAGAGCCCGATCCCCGGCCTCGACCTTTCCTTGGGCGTGCCGACAGGGATTGCGGGCGACGCGCCGGGACTGTTCCGCAAGATCGCAGGCGGCTTCCATTTCTACGTAGTGCTTGCCGATTCGCAGAAGACCCACTTCGTCTTCTCGCAGGTGCAGGGAGCGCCCGGCGCCTTCATGGTGTCGGCGCGCAAGGAAGTGCAGCCTGACGGCTCGGTGCGCTTTGTCGAGGACGCCGGCGCCGCAGCGCCGATCCTCGCCAGCCGTGGCGGCGAGAACGACCTCCTTGCGCCGTCTCTACTGATCGCCGGCACCGACACACGTCCTGCATCCGTGCGATTCACGCCCGATACCACCAAGGACGAGGGCATCGTGCCCTTTGGCATCACGCCGAAGACGGTGCTCATCCAGGGTCAGGAACTCGGGCTGGAGTTCTCGGGCGACCTGGTGTTCGACGACAGCGCGACGCTGGCTGCTGGCGACTCAGGTCCGCTCACGATGAAGATCGCGAACGACCCAACGAGGGCGGCGCCATGGCGCGGGATCGTCTGTCGTGAGCTGCGCCTGTACCTGCCGCAATCCGTGCCGCTCTTCGGGGGGCGGCCAATCGATTTCTGGCTTGCCGCAGGCTTCGAATGCGGTGTCAACGCGGCCGCGCAGACCTCGGTGGCCGCGACCGACCAGGCCCCGGCCTTTGACGTGCGCATCGAGTGCATCGACCCGACCGCACGCGGACTTAGCGGCCTCCTGCCGACGCTGATCTCGGCCACGATGACGCTGCCGATCGGGACGAAGCAGCTGACGGGCAGCCCGGCGCCGATTGACTTTCTCGGCGGCCGCCCGGTGCGTGCCCGGCTCACCATGAGCCGCGACCCTGTGAACGCGCCTGATGCCATGCGGCTGTTATTGGCCTTCGACGGCCAGGGCGACAACGGCCTGCTTGCAGTGCGTGCGACTGAGTCGGGCGTCGCGCACTCGTTCAACGTTGCCGCAGGCATGGCGACGGCATTGATTGCAAGCGGCAAGGCGGGCGACGGAACGCTCGCTGTGCTGGCAGGAGCCGGCGAAGCAGCGTCGGCGCTCTTCAAGCCGCAGTCTGAGTTCGTGCTGAAAGGCGTCGAGCTTGCGTCCTCTGGGCACGGCGCCCCCGTCGGCAACACTTTGCGCTTCGCACTGGACTACAGCGTCGCACTTCGGGTGAAGCAGATCGGCATCGATGGACTTGGTGTGTCGATGGTCGACAACCAGCCGATGCGCTTCCGGGTGCGTAAGGTTGCGCTGACCTATGGCGATGGAGGCGTCAGCGGCTTCAAGCTCGACTACGACGGCGCGGAGCTGGAGGTGGAAAACCCCGGCGCGTGGCAACTCGAAGGGCTGGACCGGCTCAAGGACCTGTTCGATGTCATTGGAAGCCGGACCGGTCGCGGCTCCATGTGGATCGAGGTCGACCTTCGCTTCAAGCTCAACCTCGGCCCCATTCGCGTGTCGGGCCTGACGATCCGCGTCACCGACAACGGCGCCGGCGCACCGAAGGTCTCGGTGACGCGCATGCTTGCGAGCCTCTCTATTCCGGGCGCCTTCAGTGGTGAGGGCGAGGTGCAGGTCGGGGGCAAGGAGGAGGGCTTCTCGGCGCATCTCTGCGTGCGCATCGATCCGCTGAACGTCGTGGCCGATGCGCTCGTGATCTACCGCCCGCCGATGACCGTGCTCGGCCTCGGTGTCGATCTGCCTGCTCCCATACCGCTGGCGAACTCGGGGCTCGGCCTTTTCGGTCTGGCCGGCCTGTTTGCCGCCAATGGCGTGCCCGCCTACGACCCCGGCATTGCCGATCCGGTCGCGCAAAAGCTCGCTTGGACACCGGACGGTCCCGAAAGCTTCGCCAAGCGCTCGGGCAGTTCGGCCTTCGGCCTGGGCGCGGTGATCGGCACGTTGCCCGACATGGGCTTCGCGTTCTCCGCAAAGGCAAGCTTGCTCATCACCGTGCCCGACGTCATGGTGCGCGCGGGACTGAATGCACGGGCTCTGGCGCCGCGCGTGTCCATCGCGACCAAGCAGGAGGAGGCTGGCTTCGGCTTTTCGGCGAAGGGCATGCTGAGCATTGATGGCGACGCCGTGGACTTTGCGGTCATCGGCAAGGCCGAGCTGCCTCCGCTGCTGAAAGTCGTGGTGCCGGTTGCCGGTCACTTCGACCGCAAGGACAGCTCCCAGTGGTACATCTACCTGGGCGCCGACGGGGCGCCGATCCAGGGCCGCCAGATCGGCCCGGTGTCGCTGAAGGTGTTGCCCAACATCCTAGACATTGGGGCGGACGCCTACCTGATGATGCGCGGCAGCGGTCTCACCGACTGGCCGCACGGGCGCTCGGTGCCGAACGGACCGTGGAGCGTCGCGGACGGCTTCGTGGTCGCTTTTGGATTCTCGGTCCACAGCACCTTCGGCCCCAAGCCGATCGCGTACGCCGAGCTGAACGCGAGCCTTGACCTGCTGCTCGGCACCGCGCCACCGACGATGGCGGGCTTCGGGAGCGCCTGTGGAAGCCTGCATCTGGGACCCTTTTCCATCGGTGTGCAGGCCAGCATCGCCTTCCGTAAGCAAGAGCAACTCGAGTACCTGTGGGCTGAAGTCGTCGCCCGCATCGAGCTGCTGTTCACCGAGATCGAAGGTCGCGTGACCATCAGTCATGGCGACGGCAAGGCCCCGGTGGCCATTCCCGAGCCCGATGGCCATCCCCTGGAGTTGCGCGATGCCGACAACGTGGTGGTCGGTACGACGCCCGCGCTGACGGACGACACCTACCGACTCCTGGCCTACCTGGCCGAGTCGCCCGCGGCCGCCCCGGTGGTGTGGCCCGACGTCATCGTGAGCCTGCCATTCGGTGTGATGCCGGCCGTCGCGCCGGGCAGCACGGCGCAATTCCCCGCGGCCGGCTCGCCGTCTGTCGGTCCGCCTCAGGAGGTGGGCGCTGAGATGCTGCACTACGTCTGGACGCTCGACAGGCTCGCGCTGCTGGACATCACCGACGCTGCGGACCCGATCAGCCCGACCGCGGGAACCGTGGTCGCCGGCAAGCTTGCGGCCGCGTGGCAGGCACCACGGGCCGGTTCCATGACGCTGAGCGAGTTGGTCCTTGGCTCGCACGGCCAGGCCCTCTTCGCGCGCCGCCTGGCCGACGGCGGCAAGTCGCTCGACAACCAACCTACCGATGCCGACGCACGCTACTGCGAACTCCGCGTCGAGCCCGAGGCGGGCTGGGCAGTGGGTGTAAAGGCCGTGTGCGCGGTGTCGGGCACACGCGTTCCCGCTGAGTCGGTCAGCCGGCGGCTTACCTTCAGCCTCGTGCAGGCCACGGCGCGGCACTACGCCGAAGGGCAGGCAATCAACCCCGCCACGGGGTATCCGCGCCGTCTGGACATGGACGGCGGCGCCCCGGTGCCGGCTCCCCACCGCGTGTCGCGCGCCATGGTGCACGTTTGGAACGGTCGCGCGGTGGTGGCGTTCCCGCCGCCCTTCGAGATGAAGCACGAGTTCGGGGGCCACTACTGGCCGCCGAACCTCACGCACGACCAGGACGATGCCAGCTTCTCGACGCAAGTCGTGGAGTTGACACTGGACCAGCCGATACGCGCTGCGCAGCTTCTGCTGCTCGTTCCGGCAGAACTGCGCCTTTGGGTCACGAGCCCGGGCGATGTGGCTTGGGACTACCAGCGCGGCGAAGCCTCGGGCCTGAAGTCGCCAGGGGGGGAGCCCATGTACTTCTTCGTTGCGCAGCTCGCCCGCGCTGACGTATTCGTCGATCGAATCTTCGTCCGCCGCACGGTTGCCCGCACCGGGGACCCTGGCGCTCGGACGGGGGCCATTGGCATCGTCGGGCTTCGGGGCGTGACCGCGTCGGCGGATGCTGCGGCCGGTGCAATCAACCAAGGCACAAAGGACAAGAACATCGCCTTGGAGGACCAGGTCGTGAACCAGCACAAGCCGGGCTTCAAGTGGGAAGGGCAATACCTCAGAACCATTCTCGAGCCAGGGCGTCTCTACCGGCTGGACGTCGACCTCTCGTGGACCGGCTCGGCATCGGAGCAGCAGGCGGACGGCAGCCGCGCCGTTGTCAACACCGCCACCGGCAAGAAGCCGAAGCAGTTCTTCTTCAGGACTGCGCCCAAGCCCGATGCACCAGCGAGGCCGCCAAGCAAAGCGGTGTTGCCATCGTGGCTGCGGTCCGTCGATCCGCCGTCCGGAGCGCCCGATGCCGATTCCATCCGCGCCAATCGCACAAAGTCCGTCGCTTTCGCGACGCGGCCCGACCGCTTCGACGGTGCGCTCGTCGAGCGCTACTTTGGCGGCTACACACCAGCCCAGAGCGAGCAGTTCCGCTTCACCAAAGACCCGATCGACGCTCACTTCACCCAGGATCACGTCGTCGCGCTGGTGAAGGCCTACGGCTTCGATCTTGACCTGGCAATCCGCCGCGTGGACCGGGTCGGGCCGGCTTACGACGGTCCACTTGCCCTGTCGATGACCTACCGGCCCCTGGAGAAGCCCTCGGTGCTCTCGACGGCGCAGCGCATCGTGTATGACGCGATCTCGGCATCCCCTTGCGTGCAACCCAAGCCTGGGATGACGGGTCGTGCGCAGGCGGACCTTGAGCCGAGCGCCTGGTACGAGCTGTGCGTGCGCGTCACCGAGGCCGCGGGACTCATGGGCGTGCGCGAAGTGGATCGCTTCCGCGGCGTCACCTTCCGCACCTCGCGCTGGACCGACCCGAAGGCCATGCTGCAGGACGTGCTGACCGGTACGGGCCCGGCGACACGGCCTTACCTGCACGGTGATCTGCTGGTGGACGACGGTCGTATTGCAGAGCTGCGGGCTGCAAACATCGTGCGCGACGATCGAGCCTTCGACGCCGCTGCCCTGGCCCTGGGCGCCGACGGCTGGCCTGCGGCGGAGGACCCGCGCACGAGCGCGCTGTGGGTGCGCGCGCCCAACAGCAGTGAGAACTTCCTGTTCGTCGGCCTGATGGTGGAATCGCCCGAGCCTCTGGAGCGTGATCAGCGGGTCGCTCTGTCGAGCAACGTCGACCTGGACATGGGTCCGCGGCTAAGCCGGGCAGGCGCACTGCGGCTTGCGCGCAGCGACCGCAGCGGGCACCGCCTGCTTTTCATCGCGGACGCGCCGATCCAGGTCATCACGGCCGAGTTTCTGCCCGGCCCGATGGGCCTTGGACGGCGCAGACACGCCATCTCACCGGCAGTTATCTTCCACGCCCAGGGCAGCACCGAGGGTGCCTTCGACCAGCGGTTTGCGTTGAAGGTCCTGCCGGCTTTCGCGGAAGTCAACGCATGAACGCCTTTCTTGCGCCGCCAGAGCTGCTTGCCGCCACGGCATTCCAGGTGGAAGGGGACGCCGACCTGCGATCCGGGCTGCACTTGCGCATCCTGGCCGGCGCTGGCGCCTCCTTTCCCGTGAGTCCCTTTGCTGTCTACCGCGTGCGGGGCGTGCCGACCGGCCAGAACGAAGGAGGGCGCGTCGACCTGGCGCTTCACCCCGGGGATCGACGCCCCAGTGGGTCGGTGCAGACCTTCGGACGGACGCCAGTGCGGCTCACATTTACGCCGACGGTCGCCGAGCCGGCCTCAATGCAGATGCTTGACGGCTCTCGCGTGCTTGCCACCCGCTCGCGCGGACCCTGGACCTTCTCGATGCCTGCTTGGCGGTGGGTCGCCAACGACGGTCCGCCGCAACGGCTGCTCGCGACCGGACTGTGCGCGCCAGACCTCCAGGCGCTTCACGGTGAACTCGGCGATCGTCTGGGCCCCTGTCTGGCGTTGCCGATATTGCAGGCCCCGCCGGCAGGCAATTTCGCGTGGTACATCGGTGCCGAGCGGCCGGCGGTGAAGGCAGAGCGCGTCGGGAACGGCTGGCCGCGGCGATGGGGGCCGCGGGAGCGGCACGTGTTTGGTCGTTGGGCGATTGGCGCCGACGGGTCGCTGCAGCCCCGGGCCGTGCCGCTCGACGACCCGGCGCCCAGCGCCGGCCATGAGGCCGACGAGGAGCGTTGGCGCATCGCCCGGCTTCTCGCCGAGGCGCCCGCCCTGGACGAGCTCGTGGTGCGGATGCTCGGGGACGACCGGGCGCCGCCCTGGGCCCAGCGCGTCGCCCTCCATGGCGAGGGCCGGCGGGAGGCCGAGCTCAACCCCCTGCAATTCCTGCAACTGGGTATGGCCGACTACGGCATCGCCCGCCATGCCGGCTATGCGCGCTGCTGGGGCGAGGGTGAGGTGCAGCTGCACCCCGACGACCTGCTCGCCGTCTTCGCCTTCATTGCCTTCGACCCGAGCCGGATCTCCGAGACCGACCCGGGCACGCTGCGATACACGCTGGAGCGCCTGCGCGAGCCCGGCTTGGCCGCGCAAGTCGAGCAGCAGCTCTTACGAGCGATCGCCGAAGACGGCCTGGCCGACGACCCTATCGGCGACCTGCAAGGCCTGCGAGGCGCCGCCAATGCACGGGGCTTGCTCGTCGCGCCCTTCGTCACCTACACCGCGCCCGTCACGCCCTACGACCCGCCGGCCATCACGCGGCCCCAGGTCGTACGCCGGCAGTGGGCGCCGCCCGTCGGCCGGCAGCCGAGCGACCACTTCAGCGCCGTGTTCGCGTTCCGTGAGCTGCCACTGTGCAGCCTTGGGCTGCTTGAGCGGCAGACCGACGCCGGGTGGGTGCCGCGCGCTGGCGCATCTGACGACGGCGCAGTCGCAAGCCCTGAGCAGTTGCTGCGACCGCAGGTCTTCGGCCGCGAGGTCGAGGCGGTGTCGCGTGCAAAGGAACTCAGGATCAGCGTGACGCAGTCGCGGGCTGCGCTGCTGGGCGACGCTGGGATTCCCGCTGCCGCACCCACGCAGTTCCGCGCCTCGGCGTCCGACTTGTTCGGCCGGTACGGTCAGGCCGTTGAGTTCGAGGTCAGCGCGCCCGAACCACGACCGCAGCCGGCGCCGCCGCGTCTCGCCCACCGCTACCTCGCTGCCGATCCGCCTCCGGGTGGGGACGGCGAGGTGTCGCCTGGGAGCCTGCACCTTAACGCGTGCTTCGACACCGACGATGACCATCCGGCAGGGCCGGCCGACATTGCGGTACCGAGTGTCGCGGCGCTCCCGCGAGGATCGCTTGCCATCAACACCGTTGAGCTTGCGTTGACCGGCACGGTGGATGCTTTTGGCGCAGCGGGCATGCCGCCTGTTGCACTGCCCCCGTCGGCGACCGTGACGCTGACCCGCAACGAGCCAAGCGCCACGCTTGCACTGCCGGCACTGGCTCCCATGGCGCGTGCACGGCTGACGCTGACGGGTCGCGTCGTCGACAGCGCCAACGTGTCGTCCGAGCCGGCTGCGCTCACGTTCTCGGTGACCGATCCGCGTGCGCCACAGCCCCTGAAGACCGGCGTGGGGCTGCTGTGGACCACGCGCCCAAGCGCCGCACCGACCGTGTCGATTGAGCTCGCTTGGGATGCGCCGCCTTTGTCGCGGCACCTTGTCTTCCTCGGCGATGAGCGCACGCTGTTGCCGCTCGACGACGAGCCCCAGGCCCGTAGCGCTCGGGGGGTGGCGCTCTGTCAGCAGGCCGCAGCGCATGTGGGGGCGCGGTACCAGCGCGTCACGGCCGACGCACTGACTGCTGGGAACGACGGCCGGGTGTCGTACACGCTCGAGCTGCCACGCACATTGGAGACGGTGCAGGTGGTGCGCGTGGTGCCCCTCGGCCCCGACGGTGCCCAGCCGCCATTTGGCTCTTGCACGACGGTCCCGGTCGCGGTGCCGAGTAGCAGACGGGCCGCACCTGCGCAGCTTAGCGCGAACATCGACCCGGTGACCGGCGTGCCGACACTGCGCCTCGTGGCAGATGGGCTCGACCTGGCTGAACTCAGGCGCGAGCAGCCCGGGCTCTTCGAACCGGGGCAGGCGGGCACAGCGGCTCCCGTCTGCCGCGTGCGTTGGAGCTCCGGTCCAGTGGTGCACCCGATGTACGCCCAAGTCCTGGCGGCACCAGCCGGAGCGGTCGAAGGCGACGACGCCGGCGGCGTGCGCCCACTGGCGCTGCAGCGAGAGCCGACACCCGGCGGCACGCGCGAGTGGTTTGAGGCCAGCTTTGAAGGCGAGGCACTCGTTCCCTATGTACGCCACGTCTTCTGGGCCGAAACCCGCCTGCCTCCCGAGCGCTGCGTACCAGCCGACACTGCGCAGGTGGCCAGTGGCATTCGACCGGCGCATGCAGAAGCCGCACTTCCGGCTCAACGCCTATGGGGCGAGGCCTCCGGGCCGCTCGTATTGATGCACGCACCGCCCGCGCCGCAGGTGCCTGCAGACAAAGTGTCCGTGGAACTCCTGGACGCTGGAGCGCCCCTGCCCAGGCTGAAGCTCCTGCTGGCCGACCCGCCCAAAACGTCGTCACTGGCGGTGGACAGCTTCCGCGTCGCCGTCTGGTACGGGTGGGGTGATGCACCGCTCGTACCGGTAAAGAGCGGCGACGGCACGCCGATGAACGGTCGGTGGCCGCAAGCCATGCAGGTCCCGGATCTCTTCGTTGCACACGCACCTTCTGCAGGGGTCGAACTTCACGTTCACGTCGCCTTTATCGATCCACTTGGTCGCTTGGGACCCCTAACCGTGGTCAGGGTTGCGGGTCTCTGATTCGAGTTGTTCCAAGCCCGGCTCAAGGGGCACATCGGAACCGGTGGGTCAACTTGCTGCAAGGAGGACCGCCATCGCTTGGCAAACGAAGGTTGGAAGGGAGCTGCGCACAGCGATGCACCGCGGAAGCCGGAACCGAACACGCGGCTGAATCGCAATGTTTAGCGGCGGCTTTCAGACTTCGAATTGGGAACCAGCTACGACGGCTCAGGGTCGCTTGCAGGTGTACGCGGTCGGCGGTCGAATGACAGCAGTACAACGCATACCGGAAGTTCAAGGTCAGACGACTGGAATGCGCAGTTCAGCGGTCGGCCGCAGCAAAAGGTGTGCGGTGCTTCGCTGCCAGATGCTGTCGCTCAATGTCGCGGATCGACTGAAAGCGATGGGAGACATTGCTGTCCTATGAGCTTGCGTGAGTCTTTTGCGAGGAGAGAGCAGCGCGCCTGCTGAACGTGCGCCTAGGAGCAAGCAGCCAACTGCCACCAAAGAGGTAGCAGTTCAATGACCTCGGCCCGCCGGTACCGATCGTCCAGGAGCCAAAGCCAGCCGCGATCTTCCGGTGTTCTGAGTACACGGCCCGCGGCCTGCACCACGCGCTGCATCGCCGGCACCAGATCGGCGTAGCCATGTCCAGCGCCAAACAACTTGTCCAGTCGGGCCTGCAGGTGGTCCTGCGTCACCGACACCGGGGGCAGGCCCAGGGTGGCAATGAACGCGCCGATCAACAGCGACCCTGGCAGGTCGACGCCTTCGGCAAACACCCCGCCCAGCACCGCAAAACCGATCCCCTGGCCCTGCGGCTGGAACCGGGCCAGGAAGTCGGCGCGCGCGCTGGGCTGCATGCGCCGCTCCTGCCGCCACTGCGGGATGTCAGGGCGCTGGGTAGCCAGCAACGAGGCCGCCTTCTCCAGGTAGTCGAAGCTGCTGAAGAAGGCCAGGTAGTTACCTGGGTGCTCGTCGAACTGCCTTGCGATCACGCCCACCAGACGCTGAAGCGAGCGTTCCCGATGGGCGAAGCGCGTCGAGATCCCGTCGGCCACGCGCACCGTCAGGTGCTCGGCCGGGAAGGCCGGCGGCACGTCGATCCAGGCCGTGTTCTCGGGCAGGCCCAGCAACTGGATTGCGTACTGCGGCGGTGACAGCGTTGCCGAGAACAACGTGACGCTGTGCAGGGCTTTGAACCGCTGACGCAGAAAGCAGGCCGGTGCCACGTTGCGAACACACAAGGCGGCATCACGCTCGTCTTGTTCCGCCAGAGCGTCAGCTTCCAGGCTGCTGCGTGTGCCGAGGAAGGTCTGCACGTCGAACAACGAGTGGTCGCTCAGGGCCTCGACCAGCTTCACGAAGCGCTGCAGTTCGAAGTGGAAGTTCAGCAGTGACCCGACGTTGAGCGGGTGCCGGTTGAAATGCTCCGCCAGCGCGCCGGCTGCGGTCTGCAGTGACTGCACGAAGGGGTCGGGGACAGTCTCCAGCATCTCATACGGCGCGGCGCAGTCGACCACCAGTTCCTCCGTCGACTGGACCAGGGCGTCCAGCGCGCCCCGAACCGCACCCGGCGCCGTTCGCGCAGCGATTCGGATCTGGCTGATGCGCGACTCGGCGCTGTACATCCGCCGGGTGCGCTCGACCAGGTTGTGGGCCTCGTCGACCAGCACGGCCAGTTTCCAGTCCAGCGCCTGCATCAGGCCCCAGAGCAGGCCGTTGCTGTCGAACAGGTGGTGCACGTCGCCCACCAGCACATCGCCCCAGCGCACCAGTTCCTGACCCAGGTAGTAGGGGCAGATTCCGTGGCGCAGCGCGACCTGCCGCTGCGCATCGGCATCCAGCCAGCCCAGTGCCACCGCTTCCTCCCGGGCGGCGGGCAGCCGGTCGTAGAAGCCGCGGGCCAGGGCACAAGCGTCACCGTGGCAGGCCTTGTCCGGATGTTCGCAGCCCTCGTCCTTCGGCACCATCGACAGCACGCGCAGAGCCCGGCCCGTGGTTCCCGAGCGCAAGTCGCCCAGCGCCTCCAAGGCCGTGAGGCGACCCGTGCCCTTGCAGGTCAGGTAGGCCACCTTGTCGATGCCCTGTGCCGGCAGGGCCCGCAACAGCGGGAACAAGGTGCCGATGGTCTTGCCGATCCCCGTGGGCGCCTGCGCCAGCAGGCAACGCCCGCTGGCGGCCGTGCGATACACCGCTTTGGCCAGGTCGCGCTGGCCGGCACGGAAGGTTTCTTCCGGGAAGGCCAGCTCCTTCAGTGCCGCGTTGCGTGCATCGAGGTGAGCGGCCTCCTGCCGCGCCCACGCCTCGAACGCTGCACAGCGCGCTGCAAGCACCTCCTCCAGTTCGTCGGCCCCAAAGACCTGCTGCAGTTCGATCTCGGACTGGCTCTCGACATCGAAGTACACCAGCGCCAGCGCGATCTCGGACAGGTCCCGTGCGCGGCAGAACAGGGCGCCGTAGGTCTGCAACTGCGCCCAATGCAGCTGGCGGCGGTTCTCGGGGATCTCGTCCGGATGGCCGCGGATCGTCTTGATCTCTTCCACCTGAATCCGTGACCTCACCTCGATAGGGCTTCACCCTGCGGGTGAGCCCGAGGTGAGTTTGGCAGCGGCGCTGCGGACAATTGCGCCCATGCGCCGCATCGACGTCAAGCAACTGGATTACGACC
>WBZL01002174.1_pt1 | contig 19377 bp, 18 predicted proteins | sample 5204291 | NCBI WGS metagenome assembly WBZL01 (sample SAMN12344345, study PRJNA552823) | activated sludge metagenome | biome: Activated sludge suspended growth; feature: Nitrification reactor; material: Wastewater; isolation source: activated sludge from nitrification reactor of wastewater...
CGTGCTGCCCGACGACGTCGACGAGGTCGAGGTCGGCGCCACGCTCGGCGTGAGCTTCGCGCGCACGGCCTCGCGCGTCGCCGAGGCCGACGCGCTCGGCTTCGTCGGCGGCTACTGCATCGTCAACGACGTCACCGTGCCGCACACGAGCCTGCTGCGCCCGCCGATGAAGCAGAAATGCCGCGACGGCTTCTGCCCCATCGGCCCTCTGGTCGAGGCCGCCGCGGTGCCCGACCCCGGCGCCCTGGAGATTCGCAGTTATGTCGACGGAGAGCTGAAGCACCGGGCGCACACCGGCAGCCTGCGTCGCCATGTCGCACGGCTGGTCGCCGACGTCAGCGAGTTCATGTCGCTGGCCCCCGGTGATCTGCTGCTGGTGGGCGTGCCGCACGGCGTGCCGCGCGCGCGTGCCGGCCAGCGCATGGCCATCGAGATCGACGGCCTGGGGCGGCTGGAGAACCCCCTCGTGCGCGCCCGGCCGGGCCCGGAGGGCCAGCCATGAGAACCGCCCGCGTGGTGTGGGGCGGCGCGGTGCACGAGGCCACGCCGGCGCCCGGCGCCACCGACGGCGCCGAGCAGCTGCGCCTGGCCGACGGGCGCCGGGTCCCCGAGTCCGAGGTGATGTGGCTCGCGCCCTTCGAGCCGCGCACGATCTTCGCGCTGGCGCTGAACTACGCCGACCATGCGCAGGAGCTGGCCGCCAAGTCGTCGGCCGAGCAGGGCCGCTTCCTGCAGGCGCAGCGCAGCGAGCCGGTGGTGTTCCTCAAGGGCGCCAACAGCGTGGTCGGGCACCGCGGCCTGACGCGCCGGCCGGCCGACGGCGAGTTCATGCACTACGAGTGCGAGCTGGCGGTGGTGATCGGGCGCGAGGGCCGCCAGATCCCGCGCGCCCGGGCGCTGGCCCACGTGGCCGGCTACACCGTGGCCAACGACTACGCGATCCGCAACTTTCTCGAGCCCTATTACCGGCCCAATCTGCGCGTGAAGAGCCGCGACGGTGGCACTGCGCTGGGCCCCTGGCTGGTCAGCCCCGACGAGGTCGGCGACCCGATGGCGCTGGCCCTGCGCACCGAGGTCAACGGCCGCGTGGTGCAGGAGGGTCGCACCGCCGACATGATCCACGACGTGGCCTCGCTGATCGAGTACCTCAGCAGCTTCATGACGCTGTCGCCGGGCGACGTGATCCTGACCGGCACGCCCAAGGGATCGGTCGACGTGCAGCCGGGCGACGCGGTGGTGTGCGAGGTCGAGCGCGTCGGGCGGCTGCTCAACACGCTGGTGGCCGACTGGCCGGCCGGCGCCGCCGCGGAGCCGCGATGAGCACCGCCGAGGCCCGGCAGGCCGCCGCGCTGCTGTGGGCCGCGCTGCAGCAGGGTGGCACGGTCGAGGCGCTGCCAGCGGCACTGCGCCCGGCCACGCGACACGAGGGTTATGTCATCCAGGCCGCCTGGCCCGAGGTGGCCGGCGACACCGTGGCGGGCTGGAAGATCGCCGCCACCAGTGCCGCCGGCCAGGCCCACATCAACGTCGGTGGGCCACTGGCCGGACGGGTGCTGGCCCGGCGTGTGCACGAGGCTGGCGCGACGGTCTCGCTGCGCGGCAACCGCATGCGCGTGGCCGAGCCCGAGTTCGCGTTCCGTTTCGCCCGCGACCTGCCGCCGCGAGGGCAACCCTACACGGTCGACGAGGTGCTGCAGGCGGTGGGCACGCTGCATCTCGCGTTCGAGGTGCCGGACTCTCGCTACACCGAGTTCGTGGTCGCCGGCGAAGCCCAGATCCTGGCCGACAACGCCTGCGGCAACCGCTTCGTGCTGGGCCCGGCCACCGCTGCCGACTGGCGCGCCCTGGACCTGAGCACCCATGCCGTGCACGCCGAGGTGCGCCGCGCCGACGGCTCGGCCTGGCAGCGGCAAGGCAGCGGCGCCGCGGTGCTGGGCGATCCACGCGTCGCGCTGGCCTGGCTGGTCAACGAGCTGTCGTCGCTGGGCGAGACCTTGCGCGGTGGCCAGTGGGTGTCCACCGGCACCTGCATGGTGCCGCTGGAGGTGCTGCCAGGTGACCGCGCCGTGGCCGACTACGGTGTGCTGGGGCGGCTGGACGTGCGCTTCGTGGACTGAACGCGTGCGGGAGCCGCGTCGCCGGCGCGCTCCGATCCGCCGCGCGGCACCCGGCCGCGCAGCCCCAGCCCCGACAGCCCGGCCGCAGCGACCTCGAACTGGCCGCCGAGGTCGGCCAGGCGGGCCCGGATGTTGGCCAGTCCCTGGCCACGCGCCGGCATCGACCCGGCGGCCAGGCCGGGGCCGCTGTCCTCGACGCAGAAATCCAGCTGGCTGGCGTCGCCCCGCAGCGTGACCCATGCGTGGGCGCCGGGCCCGGCATGCTTGACCACGTTCTGCAACGCCTCGATGCAGCTGAAGTAGACGGCCCGCTCGACCTCGGGTTCGGCGCGCCCCAGGTCCTGCAGGTCCAGCTGCACCGGAATCGGCATCCGGGCCGCCGCCTCGGTCAAGGCGGCGACCAGCCCGCGCTCGGCCAACAGCGGCGGCGTCTGGCCATGGGCCAGCGAACGCAACTCGACGATGGCCGCGTCGATGTCGCCGTCCATCTCGCCCAGCAGTTCTGCGGTGCGCTGGGCGTCCTGGTCCAGCAGCCGCCGGCTCACCGCCAGCTTCATGCGCAGCGCCAACAGCCGCTGCTGGGCGCCGTCGTGCAGGTCGCGCTCGATGCGCCGTCGCTCCAGCGCTGCCGCGCTGGCCGAGCGCGCGCGCTCGCTGGCCAGCGCGGCAAGGGCCTGGCTGGCCAGCATCGCGCTGTGCATCGTGCTGCACACCGCATCCAGCAGCGACGGCTCTTCGAGCAGGGCCGGGTCGTGGACCAGCGCGGCGGCAGGCCGGCCCGCGGCGTCGTGCAGGATGCGCGTGCCGCGGCGCTGGGTGTCCGCGCCGGGCACCTCCACCGCCGCGCCGTTGGCATCGACCCAGCGGTCGTCGGCTAGGTTCCGATAGGCGACGCTCAGCGACGGATCGTCGAGAGCCTCGGCCATCACGTTGCGCAGCTCGGCCGCCTCGGGCCGCTGGCGCAGACCCGTCACCAGCGCCTGCAGCGCACGCGCCGAGTACAGCCTGCCGCGCAGCAGCCCCAGCGCGATGGCCAGCGGCACGGCCCAAAACGTGACGGTCAGCGCCAGGGCGCCACCACCCCCGCTGGACAGCAGCACCGCGACGCCGAGCACGCGCGCCATCGAAGCCACCAGCACCGGCGCCAACGCGCGCCGCATCAACGGACTGGCGTGGCGCAGCCGTCGCCCCAGATGCAGCGATACGGCCACCAGCACGACGATGCCGGCCACGCGGAAGGCCCCCAGCAGCGCCGCGGCCCAGTCGGGCCGATGGGCGACGAACAGCAGGTTCTCGGGGCACTGCAGGCCGCAGGTGACGAACGGGCCCGGCAGGGCGATGCGCGGCGAGAACATCACCCCGGGCAGCCACAACAGCAGCACCATCGCGGCGGCCGCGCCGACCAGCGCCCGATCGGTTCGCGTGACCAGCCGTCCGCTCGGGAAGGCCACCATCACCCACACCAGCAGCACCTCGACCCCGGGGCGCGCCGCCCGCGCCAGCGTGAACAGCACGGCATTCGGCGACGAGGTCAGCGGCTGCAAGGCCGACCCGATGGCCAGCACGCACAGCAGCAACCACAGCGGACGCTCGGGGTAGCGCTGCCGTTCGGCCATCGCCACGGCCCAGACCAGCAGCACGCCCACGCAGGCCAGCGCCGCCTCGGTCAGCCGGCCGGGGCTGGGGCTCTCGAAGGCGACGAAAGCCACGCCAGCCGCCAGCGCGACGCCCGGCGCCAGCAGCCAGGGATTGCCCAGCCTCAGCATCGTCACGTCTCTTGCCGCAGCACGTGGCGCGAGAGGCCGCCGGGCGGCGCTTGCATCGCTGCGCCGCTCACGCCGTCACGCGCGCGCGTCGGCGGCCGACAGGTACAGCAAGGTGGCGTGCACGCGGCGGCTGATGGCCTCGTCGCTGCCGATGCCCAGCCGCCCGAAGATCTCGCTGACGTGCTTCTCCACGGCGCGCTGGGTCAACGCGCGCCGTTGCGCGATGCCGGCGTTGCTGAGGCCGGCCGCGATGTCGGCCAGGATCTCGCGCTGGCGCGGGGTCAGCGCCGCCAGCGGCGAGGCCTCGCGGCGCCGTCCCACCAGGCCGGCGATGATCTCCGGGTCGACGCGGCACTCGCCGGCCGCCACCGCGTGGATCGTCGAGACGATGTGGTCGAGATCGTGGATGCGGTCCTTGAGCAGGTAGCCGCGCCCCTCGGCGCCGCCGGCCAGCAGTTCGGCCGCGTACTGCGCGCTGCCGTGCTGGCTGAGCACCACCACGCCCAGTCGGGGATGGGTGCGGCGAAGCTCGGCTGCGAGCCGCATGCCCTCGTCGGTCTGCGTCGGAGGCATGCGGATGTCGGTGAGCACGACGTCCGGGGCCTCGGCCTCCAGCGCCGCGAGCAGGCTCGGCGCGTTCGCGTGCTGACCGACCACCTGCACCGCGGCGCTGAGTGCCAGCAGGCTCGCCAGGCCCTCCCGGATCAGGAAGCTGTCATCGGCGATCGCGACCCGCAGCCGCCGGACGTGGCGGGACGTGCCGGCGGCATCGTGGGGTGGCCTGTGCAAGGCTGCGTCGGTCGCCTGGTCGGTGGACATCGGAATCTCCGGTCTCATCGCAGTCTAGGCGCGCGCGGCGTGAATGCCATGGCGACAAACGAGCAATGGGCGGGCCTTCAGGCCGGGCCCGCGGCGAGTCGCGCTCAGCGCGTCAGGAACCTCAGCAGTCGATCGGCCAGTGCCCCATAGGGTGGCATCAGCAGCGACACGCTCGACCAGCGCGCCTGGTGGAACACCGGGCGCAGCTTGGAGAAGGTGCAAAAGCCCTCCTCGCCGTGGTAGTGGCCCATGCCCGACTCGCCGACGCCGCCGAAGGGCAGGTCTTCCTGGCCGACGTGCAGCAGCGCGTCGTTGACCGTGACGCCGCCGGACATGATGCGCTCGACCAGGCGGTCCAGCCGCGCGCGGTTGTGGCTGAAGGGGTAGATCGCCAACGGGCGCGGCCCGGCGTTGATGCGGGCGATGACCTCGTCCAGGTCGTCGTAGGGCAGCACCGGCAGGACGGGGCCGAAGATCTCGCGCTGCATCAGCTCGGTGTCCGCCGGCGCGTCGAGCACGACGTGCGGAGCCAGGCGGTGCCGGGCATCGTCGCGCGCCGGATGCAGCAGCGGCAGCACACGTGCGCCACGGGCCTGCGCCTCGTCCAGCGCCGCCGTCAGCCGCCGGTAGGCGCGGGCGTCGATCACGGAGCTGTAGTCGGGCGAGGCCAGGTCGGGGTAGCGCTGCGGCACGATGCCGCGCACGTGTTCGACGAAGGCCTCGACCTTGGCACGCGGCACGTGCACATGGTCGACCGTGGTGCAGATCTGGCCGGCGTTGAGGTACTTGACGAAGCTGATGCGTGACGCGGCCAGCGCGAGGTCGAAGTCGTCGCAGACGATCGCCGGCGCCTTGCCGCCGAGCTCCAGCGTCACCGGGCACAGGTTCTGCGCCGCGGCGGCCATCACGGCCCGGCCGGTGGTGCCCGAGCCAGTGAACAGCAGGTGGTCCAGGGGCAGCCTGGAGAACTCGATGCCGACACCGCCCGTCTCGTCGAAGACCTGCAGCTTGTCCGGCGAGAAGTAGCGCGGAAGCCGCTCGATCATCAGGCGCGCCAGGTGGCGCGAGTTCTCGCTCATCTTCACCATCGCTCGGTTGCCGGCGGCCAGGATGCAGACCAGCGGAACGAGGCTCAGGTTGATCGGGAAGTTCCACGGCACGATCACGCCCACCACGCCCAGCGGCTGCGGGATCACCCGGTTGCGGGCCAGTCCGAAGGCCAGGCGGTCGACGGCGCGGCGCTGCACGCGCATCCAGCGGCCGAGGTGCGCCTGCGCGTGACGGAGGGCAGCGAGCGCCGGGGCGATCTCGGTGAGCAGGGTCTCGTGCGTCGAGCGGTGCCCGTAGTCGAGGGCCACGGCGGCCACCAGCGCGGCCTGGTTCTCGTGGATGAAGCGCGCCAGCGCGCGCAGGTCGGCCCGGCGTTCGTCCAGCGTGGGGTGCGGACGGTCGAGGTAGGCGCGGCGCTGCTGCTGCAGGGCATGCCGCAAGAGCTCGGCGATGGCGGTCCCGCCGGACCCTGCCGCCGCGCCGGAGGCGGGCCACGTGTTCACACCGGCCGCAGGGTCCGCGTCAGGGGGGCGGGCCTTGGCCGTCGGCGGCTCAACGCCGCTCGATCTGGCACGGCACGGCGGTCTCGAAGGCCGAGGTGCTGAGGTAGCGCCCGCGCGGGTAGTACTCGCCCATGTCCTGCGCCATCGAGCCGTGCGAGCGGATGCCCTGCACCGCGAACCTGAAGTCGCCGGTGCCCAGCATGTGGCGCAGCTGCAGCACGGTCACGTCGTCGTCGCCGGCGCCGTCGCCGTCGTCGGCCATCGGCAGCCAGGCCACGCCGCATTGCGCCGTGGCGTTGCGCGGCCGGTCGGCGGCCCGGCTGACGACGAGCGTGTAGTAGCCGTCCGGCCCCACCGGAATGTGCTCATCGTAGGTGCACTGGTTGACGCGGGTGTTGGCGAAGCCCTGGTTGGAGCACCACGACCAGTAGCGCAGGTCACCGTCGCCCATGCGCGCCGCGCCCGTGTAGGTCTTCGGCGTGGTCGGCGCCTTGGCGCGCAGCACGAACACCTTGCCGAGCTTGCGGTTCAGGATGGTGCGGATGTACTGGTTGTCCAGGTTCGGATAGAAGCCGCCCTCGCTCTTGCGCGCATCGGCGCGCGGCGGCACACCGCGGTAGATGTCGTACAGCGCCTCGCGGTCGAGCTGCTGATAGAACGTGGGCGGGTTGGCCGCCGGGAAGGTGGGGCCCTTGGCGCGGGCGGCCGCCAGCAGCTCGTGGTACTGGTCCATCGGCACGGCCATGGCCGCCGGGTCCAGTTGCAGCGGCTGGCGCGTGCGCAGCGCCTGGCAGGCCTCGGCGCCGCGCAGCACCTTGCCGTCGGGCAGCGTCAGCACTGGCACGGGCAGGCCGCCGCCGCCGGTTTCGTCGGTGCCCTTGTCGGCGACGTAGATGCGGTACAGCACCGTCTGCTGGCCCGGCGCCTTGCCGTACCTGGGCACATGCAATTGCCCTCGCGTCTGACCCTTCAGGTTCATGCCGATCGGCTGGTTCGCCGGCGGCTTGGCGTCGACGAATTCGACGTGGTAGCCGCGCTGCGACGCCAGCCGGTCCGCTCCCGCATGGAACGGGTTGACCGCGCCGTCGTCGGGCTTGATCAGGTAGTCGGCCACCGACTCGATCGGCCGGCCGGCCTCGTCGTAGCTGATGAACGACATGTAGCGCGACTTCGGGAAGTTGCCCTCCATGTGCAGCCGCGCGCCCTGGGGCATCGTGAACACCGCCGCCCAGTAGTAGGTGGCCGAGTCGGGATAGGCGATGTTGATGTACGGGTCGGCGGCCGCAGGGCCCCGCGCCCAGAAGCAGGTGCGGGGGCCGGGAATCGGGTCCTTGCCGGCAGCGATGGCCTTCTGCGCGGCCTCGACGGCCGCCGCCTGGCTCCAGGGCTTCCATTCGCCGGTCAGCGGACCGGACTGCGCCAGCGCGAGGGGCGCGCACAAGGCGGCGATCACGGCCAGGCCGGACCGCAAGGGAGCGGCGTGTCGATGGGACATGGGGATCTCCGGTGGGTTCAAGCCGTGGCGCGCCGTCGAGCGGTCAGAAGTCATGCCGGATGCCGGCCGACAACATGCGCGTGGACGAAGTGGCCGGATCGCGCCCGAGGCCGGCGATGTTCACCGGGTCGAGCGCGTAGCCGCCGCTGAAGCGGTTGGAAGCAAGACCCAGGTTGAGCGAGGTGCGCTTGGATAACAGGTAGTCGCCGGCCAGCACCCAGGTCGTCTTGGTGCCATCGCGACCGGCCACGCCGTTGATCGAAGTGCCGCGGTCGCGGTAGTAGCCGGCACGCACGACGACCAGCTGGGCAGGCTGCCAGTTGGCACCCAGGTGGACGATCTGGTTGGTCTGCTCGAGCCGGCCCGCAGCCAGCGGGTCGATCTGGCTGTCCACGACGTGCAGGTACAGGCGTACCGGTCCGACCAGCACGTTGCCACCCACGCCCCAGGCCTTGTGCTCGGGCCTGGCGCCGGTGGCAGCCACCAGGTTGGGCGATGCGTAGCCGACGCTCCACGCCCCGATGGCATAGCGCGGGGTCACCTGGGCCAGGTCGAACGAATGGCTGCGCCCGGCGGCCTCCTTCAGCCCCACGCTGATGCCGCCCTGCAGCCCCAGCGGCCCGTTGAGCCGCAGCTTGATGCTGTCGTCGACCCGGTTGTCGTTGCCGACGAAGCGGTTGACGCCGAACAGCGCCAGTGGCGTGACATGCAGGTTGCTGCCGCCGACGTTGAACACGTCCAGCGTTCGCACCACGCGGTCGGTCGCCGCGTGGAACTGACGTCCCAGGGTCAGCGTGGCGACGGGGCCGGCACTGAGCCCGACGAAGCTCTGCCGGTTCCAGAACTTGGTGGCCGTGCCGACCGTGCCGCCCGTGCCGCCGGTGTCGATGTTGATCGCCGATTCGAGCCGGAAGACGGCCCGCAGTCCACCGCCCAGATCCTCGTCGCCGCGCAGGCCGAACAGCGAGAAAGAGAACGGGTTGTTGGCCAGCTCGGTGAGGCTGCCGCCAGTCTGGTTGGCCTTGTGGATCAGCGCGGCGGCCAGGGTGCCGTACAGCTCGACGCCGGCCGCCTGCTGGGCGCGGGCGGGCGGGGCGATGGACAGCCCTGCAGCGGCGCAAGCCGCGGCCAGCCAGGTCGTGGTTCGGGTGATCTTCATGGTCTTGTCTCCGAGGACGCTGCCGGGGTCTTCGGCGCCGCGAGGTCACGGCGCTCGCCGCAACGTCTGGCCGCCGGAGTCGTCAGTGTGCGGTTCGTCCACCGGCCGCGAAAGGGCGCAGGCACCACCGCGAGGGTTCGGGTTTCTGGTGTGGCGACGATGCCGGCCTGCGCTCGCGGCCGGGCGGCGCGGGCTGCGGGATTGCCGAGCCCACCGACGTCGATCACGCCCCGGCCTCGCGGCGCCGTGTCTGCGCCGCCGATCACGTCCGGCCGCGGCCCGTCAGGCCTGCGCCGGCGCGTCGACCAGCATGCGGTAGCCGATGCCCGTTTCGGTGATCAGATGGCGCGGGTGCGCCGGATCCTGCTCGAGACGCTGGCTACACCGAGTTCGTGGTCGCCGGCGAAGCCCAGATCCTGGCCGACAACGCCTGCGGCAACCGCTTCGTAGTCGGCCCAGCCACCGCTGCCGACTGGCGCGCCCTGGACCTGAGCACCCACGCCGTGCAGGCCGGCGACCTGGCCGTGTCGGACTACGGCGAGTTGGGCCGGTTGCAGGTGCGCTTCGCGGATTGACGCCGCGAACTCGTCGCCGCTGGGATCTCCCCGGTGCGGATCGATGGCCGGCGCGGACAGCCGCCGGAACCCTTCGACTCGTCCGCGGCCTCCCGGCCCCGCAGGGGGCGTGCGTGGATGCACTCTGAATTCGGTACGCAGGGTGCGGGATAGACTCCACGCCATGAAGCCTCTGTCACCCGCCCCCAACCTCGCCGAGCAGGTCCGCGACGCGATCCTGGCCGAGGTCGCCTCGGGCCGGCTGGCGCCGGGTGAACGCATCATCCAGGAGCAGATCGCCAAGTCGCTGGGCGTGTCGCGCCAGCCGGTGCAGCAGGCCTTGCTGCTGTTGCGCAACCAGGGCGTGCTGCAGGAGGCGCCCGGCCGCGGCCTGGTGGTCTCGGCGATGGAGCCCGACCAGGTGCAGCACATGTACGAGCTGCGCGCGGTGATCGAGGGCCTGGCCGCGCGGCTGGCCGCCGAGCGACATCCCGAGCGCGCGGCGCGCCAGGGCCCGGCACTCATCGAGGCCGGCCGCAAGGCGGCGGCGGCGGGCTCGGTGGCGCGCATGATCGCCGCCGACCTGCGCTTCCACGAGTTCATCTACGAGCTCTCGGGCAACCCCCTGATCGGGCCGGCCATGGCGGCGCACTGGACCCATGCGCAGCGCGTGATGGGCGAGGTGCTGCGGCGCGACGAGACGCCGCGCGACATCTGGGACCAGCACGCCGCGATGCTCGACGCCATCGCGGCGGGTGCCGGCACGCGCGCCGAGAACCTGGCGCGGCAGCACATCTCGCAGGCCGCCGGCTTCATGGTGACCCGCCTGCGCGGACAGGCTGCCGACGCGGACCGGTGAGACGGCCCGCCCCGGCCTGCGGGCCGGCGCGGGCACCCGGGGCGCCGGCGGGGTTCAGGCCTGGACCGGTGCGTCGACCAGCAGGCGGTAGCCGATGCCGGTCTCGGTGATCAGGAAGCGCGGGTGCGCAGGGTCCTGCTCGAGCCGCTGGCGCAGCTGGCGGACGTAGATGCGCAGGTAATGTCCCTGCTCGGCATGGGCCGGGCCCCACACCTCGCGCAGCAGCTGGCGCGAGGTCACCACGCGCCCGGCATGGCGCGCCAGCACCTCGAGCAGCCGCCACTGCGTGGCCGTGAGCCGGACCCGCTCGCCGTCGCGCCACACCGTCTTGGCCACGAGGTCGATGCTCACCGGGCCGATCGGCAGCGTGGACCGACCGGCCAGGCCGGTCTGCGAGGCATGGCGCAAGGCCACGCGCAGCCGCGCATGAAGCTCCGCCACGCCGAAGGGCTTGGTCAGGTAGTCGTCGGCCCCGGCATCCAGCGCCTCGACCTTCTGCGCCTCGAGCGACCGCGCCGACAGCACGATGACCGGCCGCTGGGTCCAGCCGCGCAGGCGCCGGATCAGGGCCGCGCCGTCGCCGTCGGGCAGGCCCAGGTCGATCAGGAACAGGTCGATGCGCCGGTTGCCGGCCAGGGTCTCGCCATCGCGTGCGTTGGTCGCCTCGTGCACGGCGTAGCCCTCGGCCTCGAGCGTGGTGCGCAGCAGCTGGCGGATCGGCGCCTCGTCCTCGACGACGAGGATCTGCGCGCCACCCGGGCGCGGCCGGACGGCCGGCACCGCCTCGGGCGGGCGCCGGGGCTCGCCCTCGGAGCCTCCCGGCGCGCTCACTCGGCCTCCCGCAGGCGCAGCGTCGCGTCGTCGGGCTGCGGCAGCGTCATCTCGATGCGCGCACCCCCGTCGTTGCGGGCGGCGATGCGGCCGCCGTGCAGCTCGGCCACCACCGCACAGATGGCCAGGCCCAGGCCGGTGCCGCGCGTGTCGGGGTCCTGCTGGCCGCGGTGGAACTTCTTGAAGACCTCGCCCTCCTGGCCCGGCGGAATGCCCGGGCCGTCGTCGTGCACCACCAGCTGCCAGGTACCGGACGACACCTGCACGCCGACGCGCACCGTCGCGCCGGCCGGCGTGTGGCGCACCGCGTTGTCGAGCAGGTTGACCAGCGCCTGGCCGAGCAGGCGGGGGTCGCACCACACCACGCTGTCGGCATCGATGTCGACGAGCAGCCGGTGCGCCTCGAGGCGGGCGCCGAGCGCGGCGCGGGCTTCGTCGACCAGCTCGTCGGCGGGGCACCACTCGGGCACCGGCCGCACCGCGCCCTCTTCCATGCGCGTCAGGTCGAGCAGGTCGCTGGTCAGCGCGTGCATGCGCCGCGCCTCGGCCAGCACGCTGCGCAGCAGCGCGTCGCGACGGATCTCGTCGATGGCCTCGCGCTGCTCCAGCAGGCTGGTGGCCGAGCCGACGATGGTGGTCAACGGCGTGCGGAAGTCGTGCGAGATGCCGGCCAGCAGCGTGCTGCGCAGGCGCTCGCGCTCGGCCTCCACCGCCGCGCGCGCGCCACGGCGCTCGAAGTGCGCACGCTCCAGCGCCACCGCGGCCTGGTTGGCGATGGCCTCCAGCAGGGCCCGGTCCTCGGGCGCCTCGGCCGCCTGCGTCGCCGGACCGAGCGCCAGCACCCCCAGCGGCAGCTCGCCGGCGCGCAGCGGGACGTAGCGACGCCGGGCCTGCGGCTCGATCGGGGTGCCGGCGCCGGTCTCGCGCCCCGCGTGCAGCGCCTGGTCGGCCGCCGGCCGTTCGGCTTCGCTGGGCCCGGCCCCGGGCAGCAGGCGGCCGGCGTCGTCGGCCACCAGCAGCTGCGCGGGCAGGCCCAGCACCTGGCGGATCGTCGATTCCAGCGCCGCGGCCACGGCCGGGCCCGAGCGTGCCTGGGCCAGCTGCAAGGCCAGCCGGTTGAGCGCCTGCGTGCGCCGCACGCGGGCATGCTGGGTGGCGGCCTCCTGGCGCGCGTTGGCGGCCAGGTGGCCGATGATCAGGCCCACCGCCAGCATCACCGCGAAGCTGAAGAAGTACTGCGGATCGGTCGGCTTGAGCGAGCCCCGCGGCGCGACGAACAGCAGGTCGAACAGCAGCGTGCTGCACACCACGGTCAGCACCGCGGCGCCGCGGCCCTTGCGCAAGGCCACGTAGACCACGCCGGCCAGGTACACGGTGATCAGGTTGGCCGGCTCGAAGACGGGCTCGATGGCGCCGCAGACCAGCGTGGCCAGCACCAGCACCGCGGCGGCCGTGCCCCAGCCCTGGGTCCAGCGCGCCAGGGCGCGGCGGGCGCGCGCGCCGCGCGACGGCCCGGCGGGCCAATGTGGGACCGGCGCGGCGGGCCGATGCGGGACCGGCCCGGCGGGCGCCGCGGACGAGGCCGGCGTCGCGCCTCCGACGGACACGCCGCCCGACCCGGCGGCGGGATCCTGTCGGCGCAGGCCGAGCGAGTGTTCCACGACGTCCATCCCCTGGTGGCCGGGCCGATGCGAGGGCCGGCTCGCGCGGGCAGTGTACGGCCCGGGCCTGCGCGGCCCGAGGTCCGAAGCGTTGCCGGCGGCGCAATCGATACGGCGTTTTTACGCCGCGGCGGGTTCAATTCGCGCGCTCGGTGGCAGGTCCCGCGCCTGCGTGCAGCCTGCCCTGGGCCCGAGAGGGAGAGCGCGCTTGATCCGACCTGTCATCCACGCCATCGACCAGATCAGCAAGACCATCGGCCACGCGTTCTCGTGGTGCGCGCTGATGCTGACGCTGGGCACCTGCTACGAGGTGGTGGTGCGCTACGTCTTCAACAACCCCACCAGCTGGGCCTTCGACCTGAGCTACCTGATGTACGGCGCGCTGTTCTTCATGGCCGGTGCCTACACCTTGTCGCGCGGCGGCCATGTGCGTGCCGACATGTACTACCGGCGCTGGCCGGACCGCACGCAGGCCGCCGTCGAGCTGGTGCTGTACGTGCTGTTCTTCTTTCCCGGCATCCTGGCGCTGATGATCGCCGGCTGGCGCTACGGGATCGAGGCGATGCGCATCCGCGAGGTCAGCGTCAACAGCCCGGCGGGCATCCCGATCTGGCCGCTGAAGATGATGATCTCGGTGGGCGGCGCGCTGATGGCGCTGCAGGGCGTGGCCGAGGTGCTGCGCTGCGTGCTGTGCCTGCGCGAGGGCAGCTGGCCGCCGCGGCTGCACGACGTGGAGGAGCTCGAGAACCAGATCCTCGCCGATGCCGCGCGCCAGCAGCAGGCGGCATCGTCGTCCGCGCCTGCCGTCCCGCAGGTGCACGGATGAGCGATCCGGCCGTCGCCCTGCTGATGCTGGGCATCCTGGTCTTCACCATCCTCATCGGGTTCCCGGTGGCCTTCACGCTGATGGCCCTGGGCGTGGGCTTCGGCTACTACGCCTACTACCAGGCGGGCCAGTCGTTCTTCGACAACCGCGTCTTCGACCTGCTCACGCAGAACACCTTCACGGTGCTCAACAACGACGCGCTGGTGTCGATCCCGCTGTTCCTGCTGATGGGCTACCTGGTCGAGCGCGCCAACATCCTCGACCAGTTGTTCAAGAGCCTGCAGATCGCGCTCAAGGGCGTGCCGGCGTCGCTGGCGGTGGCCACGCTGGCCACCTGCGCGCTGTTCGCCACCGCCACCGGCATCGTCGGCGCGGTGGTCACGCTGATGGGCATGCTGGCCTTCCCGCAGATGCTCAAGGCCGGCTACGACAGCCGGCTGGCCGCCGGCGTGGTGTGCGCCGGGGGCTGCCTGGGCATCCTGATCCCGCCGTCGATCATGCTCATCGTCTACGGCGCGATGGCCAGCATCTCGGTGGTCAAGCTGTACGCCGCGGCGATGATGCCGGGCCTGCTGCTGGCCGGCATGTACATCCTGTACGTCGTGGCCATCGGCATCTTCAAGCCGGCGATGGCCCCGCCGCTGCCCAAGGCCGAAGGCCAGGTGCCGGCGGGCGCGCTGCTGGCGATGCTGGCCCGCTCCTTCCTGCCGCTGGCGGTGCTGATCCTGGCGGTGCTCGGCGCCATCCTCGCCGGCATCGCCACGCCGACCGAGGCCGCCGCCGTCGGGGCGCTGGGGGCCGCGTTGCTGGCGATGGCCTACCGCACCTTCAGCTGGCAGGCACTGCGCGAGTCCATGGTGCTCACCGCGCGCACCTCGGCGATGGTGTGCTGGCTGTTCGTGGGCTCGGCGACCTTCGCGTCGATCTTCGCCTACCTCGGCGGCAACGTGCTGATCAAGAGCTTCGTGCTCGGCCTGGACCTGAGCCCGGTGACCTTCCTGCTGCTGTCGCAGGCGATCATCTTCGTGCTCGGCTGGCCGCTGGAGTGGACCGAGATCATCATCATCTTCGTGCCCATCTTCCTGCCGATGCTGCAGCACTTCAACATCGACCCGATGGTCTTCGGCATCCTGGTGGCGATCAACCTGCAGACCGCCTTCCTGTCGCCGCCGATGGCCATGGCGGCCTACTACCTCAAGGGCGTCAGCCCGCCTTCGGTGCTGCTGTCGCAGATCTTCAGCGGCTGCATGCCCTTCGTCTACATCGTGCTGATCACGATGACCATCATGTACGTCTTCCCGCCGATCACGCTGTGGCTGCCCGGCGTGCTGTACAGCCGCTGAGCCCCACGCCCGGAGCGCCCATGCCGATCCGCATTCTCGCCGCCTGCATCGCCGTCGCGCTGCTGCTGGGCTATGTCGGTCCGCTGGTCTGGAAGATGGGCGACCTGCCGCTGGCCGCGGTGATCCTCGTCGGCCTCGTCGCGATGCTGGTCGACCTGTGGCAGACGCTGAACGACGCGCGCGACTGAGCCTGCCGAGGGCCGGCACCGGCGCCGCCGGTGCTCAGCCGCCCGACGACCCCAGCCCCGACGCCTGCGCCAGCAGGCCGCGCGCGATGACCTTCAGCGCCAGCGTCTCCTCGGCGCCTTCGAAGATCGACAGCACGCGCGCGTCGACGAAGTAGCGGCTGACCGCCATCTCCTCGGCATAGCCCATGCCGCCGTGCAGCTGCTGCGCCTCGCGCGTGACGATCTCGGCCGAGCGGCAGGCCAGCAGCTTGGCCAGGCTGGCCTGCAGGCTGGCCTGCGCGCCCTCCGCAGCGTCGAGCTGGCGCCCGACCCCGTAGGTGAGCTGGCGGCATGCCGCGTAGCGCGCGGCCATCCGGGCAAGCTTCACCTGCGTCAGCGCAAAGCTCGCCAGCGGGGCGCCGAAGACCCGGCGGTCCTGCGCATAGCGCAAGGCCGCCTTCAGCGCCGCAGCCATCACGCCGCTGGCGCGCGCCGCGGTCTGCATGCGCCCGCCGGTCATGCCGGCCATCGTGAGGTAGAAGCCCTGGCCCACGCCGCCGGCCTCGCCGATGAGGTGGCTGTCGGGCACGAACCAGCCCTCGAAGGCCAGGTCGAACGAGTGCATGCCGCGGTAGCCGATGGTCGGGATCGCGCGCCCCGCGAGGCGGCCACCTCCGGGCTGCACGTGCTCGAAGGCGTGCGCGTCGTCGGAGGGCTTCTCGACCAGCAGCAGGCTCAGCCCGCGATGGCCGGCGCGGCGGTCGGGGTCGGTGCGCGCCACGACCATCAGCAGCCCGGCCTTGCCGGCGAAGGTGCACCAGGTCTTGGCCCCGTCCAGCCGCCAGCCGCCATCGACCCGGCTGGCCTTGAGCGTGAGGCTGGCGACGTCCGAGCCGTGGTCGGGCTCGGTGATGGCGATTGCGCACAGCGGGTCGCCGGCGGCCAGGCGCGGCAGCCAATCGCGCTTCTGCGCCTCGGTGCCGCCGGCCAGCAGCGCGCGGGCCAGGATCTCGGGCCGCGTGATCAGGCTGCCGGCGGCGGCCAGCGAGGCCTCGGACAAGGCCTCGGTGACGGCGATCATCAGCAGCGCGTCGCCGGCCCCGCCCGACGCGCTGCCGCCGTAGGCCTCGGGGATGCCCAGGCCGAAGACGCCCATCTCGCGCATCGGCTGCAGCAGCGACTCGGGTACCGTGAGGTCCTCGCGGTGGATGGCCTCGGCCGCCGGCGCCACCACCTCGGCGGCGAAGCGGCGGAAGCTGTCCTGCGCCATCACCAGCTCGTCGTCCAGCGCCACGGCGCCGATCTCGTGCGGGCTGTCGAGCAGCGCGCGGCCCAGCTCGGCCAGCGCGGCATGGCCGCCGTCGGCGGCGCGCAGCAGCCTGCTCTCGGCGCCGACGGTCAGCGCCTGCAGCGGCTGGCCGTCGACCTCGGCCTCGTCGGCCACCGCTTCCAGGCGCTGTCGAACGTTGCCCAGGGCCTCGGCGACGAAGGCCCGCGCCAGCCGCGCGTCCAGCCCGTCGACGGCCGCCGCACCGGCCTGCAGCGCGGCACGCGCCGCGGCCAGCTCGGCGCGCGCCCAGGCCAGCTCGAAGGCGGCCGGCTGCTGCGCGTCGAGCCGCTCGCCGTCGAGCCGGCCGTCGCGGAGGCAGCGCCGCGCCACGGCCTGCAGCACGGTGTCGAAGGCGGATTCGGCGCGATCCAGCAGCGACTGCGCGACGGCATGCCGCTCGGCGGGCGGGACGGACGGAGATGCAGGCATGGCGTGAAGCGGGCGCCCGGTGGTCAGTAGGTGGCGCGACCGCCCGACAGGTCGAACACCGCGCCGGTGCTGAAGCAGCAGTCCTCGGTGCACAGCCAGGTGATCAGCGCCGCGGCCTCGTCGACCTGCAGGAAGCGGCCCATCGGGATCTTGGACAGCATGAAGTCGATGTGCTGCTGCGTCATCGAATCGAAGATCGCGGTCTTGGCCGCCGCCGGCGTGACGGCGTTGACCAGCACGCCCTTCTGGGCCAGTTCCTTGCCCAGCGACTTGGTCAGGCCGATCAGGCCGGCCTTGCTGGCGCTGTAGTGCGACGCGTTGGGATTGCCCTCCTTGCCGGCCACCGAGGCGATGTTGACGATGCGGCCGAAGCCGCGCGCGATCATGTGCGGCACCAGCGCGCGGCAGGTCAGGAAGGGCGCGACCAGGTTGACGTCGACGACGCGGCGCCAGACGGTCGGGTCGAGCTCCCAGGTGGGCCCGTTGCCGCCCGTGATGCCGGCGTTGTTGACCAGGATGTCGACCCGGCCGAAGGCCGCGATCGCGGCCGCGGCAGCCGCCTGCACCGCATCGGCGTCGGTGAGTTCGACGACGGCATGGCCCACCCGGGCGCCATCGACGCCGTCGGCACGCAAGGCCTCGACCGCGCGCGCCAGCAGCGCGCCGTCGATGTCCCACAGCACCACCGAGGCGCCGGAGGTCAGGCTGCGTCGCGCCACGGCCAGGCCGATGCCCCGGGCGCCGCCGGTGATCACGGCCACGCGGCCGTTCAAGTCGAGTTGGTTCATGCGTGGGGTCGATTCGGTGGGGTGGATTCGATGGGTGGGAGCGGCCGTGCCATCGAGGCGGGACAGATCAGCCCAGGCGATGTCAGGCGGCCGCCGCGGCTTCGCGCGCCAGGGCCCGCTGCACCTCGGGTCGCGCGGCCAGGCGTTCGGCATGCGCCGCGACGCGCGGATACCGCGTCTTGTCCAGGCCCGACTCGGTGCCGCGCGACCAGACCCAGAACAGGTACGGGTCGGCCATGCTCCAGGCCTCGCCCATCAGCCAGGGGCCGGCCTCCAGTCGCTGCTCGGCCACCTGCATCTGCGCGGCCAGCTCGGCCAGCGCCAGCGCCTTGATCTGCGCGTGCGTCGCGGCGTCGTCGTGGATGCGCGCGGTCATGCGCACCCGGTAGATCATCGGGTGCAGGGTCGACGCACACCAGCTCATCAGCGACAGCGCCTGCACGCGCTGCCAGGGGTTGTGCGGCGGCAGCAAGCCGGCCTGCGGGTGACGGCTGTCCAGCCAGGAGACGATGGCGACGTTCTCGCTCAGCAGGCCCAGCGAGGTCTCGAGCAGGGGCACCTTGCCCTTGGGGTTGAGCGCCAGGTAGGCAGCCTCCTTGTTGGCGCCCTTGGCCAGCGGGACGTGGTGCAGCTCGTAGTCGGCGCCGCAGGCCTCCAGCGCGATCAGGCTCACGCGCGAGCAGGCGCCGGGCGAGAACCACAGGGTGTAGTCGGCAGGCATTCGGGTCTCCGAAGGGGGTGCGGTTCGGGGCCGGTGCGCCGGCGGACCGGCTGCACGGCCGGCGATCGGTGGCGGACCGGAGCCGCATGCTAATCGCTGCCCCGACGGGCCTGCCCGGGCGCGCCCGCGGCCCGGAGGCGGCGCGGGCCGCGCGGCCGAGTGCCAACTTGTTCTCGCCGAGCGCGACGCCGCGGGTCGGCAGGGCCTCAAGCCCGCCGGCGAGGTGCCGATTCGAGCGTCATCGCGCCCCTCCCGCGGCGCCTGCAACCGGAGCCTGCCGTGGCCGTTCGCCTTGCCCCCTTGTCGCTGTGCGCCTGCTGTGCACTCCTGGCCGCGCCGGCGCTGGCCCAGACGGTGACCCGACCGGGCGTCGTCGCTGGCCCCACGATGCAGGCCGCACCGGCCGCCAGGCCGGCCGCGCGCGTGCCGGTGCAGACCGTGGCCGCCAGCGGCCGCATCGGCGTGTCGGCCGCCCCGACGACCGTTCAAGCCGCCGGCAGCGTCATCGTCCTGGCCGACGGCATCGTGGCCAACGCGACGATGGCGCAGATCGCGCCGCCCGCCCCGGGCTTCGAATACGAGCGCTGACCGGGCCGCGGCGCGCGGCTCGCGCCGCCCGCCCCTGGCGCGCGCCGGCTACGGCTTGAACGACTGCACGGTCTCCCAGGCCACCGTCTGCAGGTGCTGCGCCACGTCGGCCGGCAGCCCGGCGGTGTAGGCGTTGCCCACCGGCGACTTCTTGAACACGGTGGCCATCACGACGGCCGCCCCGAGGTAGGTGCCGGCCAGGCTGGGATGGCGCTTGTCGGGCGCGTACAGGTTGATGTCGGGCCGCTTCGCGATCGAGGCCGCGAACGCCGGCCCCGCCGGCACCACGCGCATGTTGTTCGCGCGGCCGGCCTTGACGTACTCGGCCGCCAGCTGGGCGGTCATCTCGGGCTTGTCCTTGTAGGCCCAGC
>WBZL01002176.1_pt1 | contig 19367 bp, 15 predicted proteins | sample 5204291 | NCBI WGS metagenome assembly WBZL01 (sample SAMN12344345, study PRJNA552823) | activated sludge metagenome | biome: Activated sludge suspended growth; feature: Nitrification reactor; material: Wastewater; isolation source: activated sludge from nitrification reactor of wastewater...
TATGATCGTGCGGGGGCCCGTCACGTCATGCACAATGTCGCGGTTCCCACCCTGATCATGTCCGCCCAGGATGACCCATTCATACCGCCCCCCATATTCGACACGCCTGGCATCCGCGGCAATAAGTTCGTCACGACGGCGATGCTCCGGTTTGGGGGGCACTGTGGGTTTTTTCAAAAACACACCCAGGAAGAAGATCGGTTCTGGGCGGAAAATAGAATCGTCGAGTGGCTAGACTTGCACGGCTAAACCATTCGACACAGAATGTGTGCTTGGCCGCCACGTTCAAGCAGACGTGCTGCCAGCCCCAACATTGCGCAGCGCACCGCATCAGGTATCGGAAACGAGCCGGCCGCTTCAGGTTCTGGCCTTGACTGTCGGGCCAGGCTTGCCGAATTGTTCATCAAGCCCCAAGTGAGGTCTGGCCAGGAATGATCCCGCCAGCTTTCGGCCATCATCATACGCGGGCTGTGCAGCCTGCCACTCGGCCAGCGGCGGATTCACGGGGAGATTCACCATGAACTTCGTTCCATGCCCCAGCTCACTCAGCACCTCCACGTACCCACCATGCTCTTGCACAATTTGGTGGGCAATCGTCAGGCCGAGACCGGTCCCCTCACGCTCGCCGCTCTCGTGCTTGGTCGTATAAAACGGATCAAAAATGTGATCAAGATCCTGAGGCTCGATTCCAGGCCCGCTGTCTTCTACTTCAATCTGCACCCACGGCTCGTTCGCCGGCTTGACCAACCTCCTCGTTCGCACCGACAGTCGGCCCCCCTGCTCACTGCCGATGGCTTCCATGGCGTTAATGAACAAATTCAGCAGCACCTGTTTGATTTGCTGCCGGTCCAGTTTGACATACGGCAGATCGGCCTCGAGCTCCTTCTGAATCGTAATGGCTTTGCTGCTGGCCTTCACCTCGATAAAATACAGACAGGAGGACACCACGTCATTGAGATTCTCCTGCGTCAGCTTCGGCGTCATGTAGCGGGCGTAGTCCAGAATTTCATGCACCAATCGTTCAATCCGCTCCACGTCTTCACACACCACCTGACTGAATTGTTCCATAAACTCCACGTCGTCCCGTCGATCCGGCGCCAGTTGCACGAACGTCTTAATCGAGGTTAACGGGTTTCGAATTTCATGGGCGAACCCCCCGGCCATGGTCTCCAGCGACCGCAGCCGGTCTGTACGACGCATCAACAATTGCGAACGCCGGAGGTCCTCGTACAGCAAGGCGTTGTCGATCGCTATCGCGGCATGTTGCGCCAGGGTTTTGAGCAGCGCCAGCTCTTCGGTGGAATACATTCCATGATTCGCACGGCGCCCCAAATTGCAGAATCCGACGAGCCGCTCCTTGCTGACCAGGGGAATACACACCTCCGACTCCAACCCCTTCAAGGTATCCAACAGGCCCAGGTGGTCGGTATCGGCCTTGTCATATTCGATTTCTTCCCGGACCAGCGCCGTCTCCGTCCGGAGCAACACGCGCGGGAATTCACTCTCCATTTTAATGGGAGGCACTGCGACATCACGAGTCACAAATCCATAGGACGCGGTCAGACTGTAGACACCTTGCTCCTTATCGAGCACATACACCGACGCGGTCTTGATGTTCATGACGCGGGCGAGTGTTTGCACCAATTCCTTCGTGAGCGACTTCAGTTCCAGAATCGCCACCAGAGATCGGGAGAATTGCACCAACGTATCGTAGGCGTCATACCGTTCCCGAAAGAGCGTCTGTCCGATCGCACGCTCCACCCCTTTCTGAAGGTTCGCCAAACCGCTGGATACGATGACAAACAATCCGAACAGCACGCCGGCGAGTAAATAGTGGAACGTGCCGGTGAAAATTCGAATGACGAGCAAAATCATCATGTAGGCGGGAATCAGCCCCATCAATTTGATCGACAGCATGACCTTGGGACGGCTCGGGACGAACGAGATGTCCATGAGGTCGTATCGAGCAATCGCATACGCCACAACCGTCACCGACAACCCCGCGAGCAAATACCCCACCGGATAGAAATTCACGCCGTAGTTCTGAAGAAAATCCAACGAGGCGAGAAATCCCAATGCCAAGGCGACGAAGGTATATTTGAGTTGCGCGCCAAGGAGCGGGGTAGAGGCGAGATGGAATCGGTAGCCTTGATACAGCCGGTAGGCAGCGAGACCGCCCCCCGTGACCACATAGGCTACCAGCCATGGATGGAGGACGCCGGCTTTTGGATACCGCCCCCACTGATAAAGATACTGGCCATCTACCAGATACGGCGTGAACAGCAGGCCCCAGAACAGCGCTCCGACCAGATAGTTCCAGAGAATGAATCGATCCTGCACCGCCCCCCAGGCGAGCCGCTGCGCGAAGTGATAGGTCAAGGCGGGCAGAAACACGACTCCTGTATAGATCACCCGCACCCAGAACAGCGCCTCATCCTCGCGGGACGCCGAGAACAGCATGAAACAGCCGAACAACCACAGGCAGGCCGCCCCACACACTGCACTGAAGACCGTATTGGAAGACGAGCGAGGATTGTTGCTCAGGACCCAAAACGCACAAATCAGAAATAATGTCCCGGCTAACAGGGGGGGGGTAGATTGCCCCGTAGCACGATTGCTAAGGATGGCCCCGATCGACGTCGCCACGACGATGATCGCCAACACGATGGCATACCCGAGACCTTTGTTCAGCACCACACTGATGTTCATCAGGCGATACCGGACAATCGTATAGGCCATCAACGCAGTGTAGACCGTGATCAGCACCGTGCCGTAGGGCAGGAGAGGAATCCCGTACCAGAGGGGGAAGTTCGTTGCGCCGCCCGCGTAGCCGATGACGCTCGCCACCAGCATGTACGCGTACTGATGACGCCGGATGCCGTTGGCATCCCGCAAGGCCACGCCGACCAGCGAGGTGGCGTAGACGACGTACCAGAGGAAATACAGCAGAAACGGGTGGAAAAACGGGCCCGGCACCGGCCAGAAGGAAAAGGACATCGCCGGACGCACCCCTGCGACAAACCAGGGCGTCGTATCCGCCAGCAGGAAGAGCCCGGCCAAGGCATAGCCGAGCTTCAACGCTCTGGCATGGCGTGCCGTAATGTCGAGAAAGGTGACCGTGTGGTGGAAATACAAGACAGGAATGAGGGACGCGCCCGCCATCACCAGGCGCAACAGGCTGACCGCGAGGTCTTTCGACTCGGTGAGCTGCCAGCCGCAGTAAAAGATGCTCCAGAAGGCAATGCTCAGACAGTACAGCCCGTAGATGCGGTTGCGGGCCGCGGCAGGATCCCGGAAATAGACAAACAGTCCGAGCCCCGTCGCAGCCAGCGCATTCACCAGCGCGCTGAATGCGAGCACTTTCATATCAGGTACTCTGGCATGGCCTGAGTCGAGTCATCATGCGGCAATCGTGACATTGGCCCGGCCCTTGTCGGCCACGGCAATAAGCGCTTGATTCCCGAACGTGGAATACACATGCGGGCGCGACACACCCGCTGCGCGTAAGAGTCCTTCGAATTCAGCCTGGTAGTGGAACTGAAACGTGCCTTCGCCTTCGCGTTCCTTGATTCTACCAGAATTATCAAGGAGACGACGACCTTCCTCGATCTGATCCGGCGTCTGTGCCGTCTCCACAAAATTACGATAGATCGCTGAGAGGTCTGCGTAGGGTTTCAGATTGGAAATCACCAGCCGTCCGTGAGGAGCCAAGACGCGCAGATACTCTCGAAGCGTCGACAACGGATCGCGCACATAGCCGAGCACGAGGTTGCAGACGACACGATCGAAGGACTGGTCCGGAAACGGCAGCGGGCTTTCCAAGTCCGCCTGGCACAGGCGCATCGACATCGGCACATAAGCCCGCAACCCTTCGTAAAATTGTCCCTGCAGCGCCGCGGCCACTTGCTCGAAGTTGACCTGCGCCTGCGACAACGCCGCAGGCACAAAATCGAGTCCCACGTATTCAGGTGAAAGGAAGTTCCCGCGACGCGCATATCGCTGCCGGAACGCCTCATTCAGCTGGAGAAACACGCCGAAGTTGCCGTTCCCGCAACCCGCATCCAGAATCCGTTCTCCCTGGTGACACTCGCCCATTAAACGATAGAGATGATCCATCAGCCGCCAGAAGTCGGCCACATTCGGGATGGTCTGAAAATTGTGCAGATAGTCCTGCCAGAAGGCCACGTGGTCGGACTTTCTCATCGGCCGGCGCGTCTTGCTCCGCTCACGTTCGACCCGATTCTGCGCCCCGATCTCCCGATGCGAGGGTTCCACGATCCGTTCCTGACGCCGCCCCGGCCACAACTCCTGCTGACAACACAAGGCGATTTGGCGATAGACGGTCCGGGCCTTTCGCGGACTTTCCTGGAGGCGATGCAAGGCACCGGGTACCTCAAAGGAGTGGCGCAGATTCGGACCCATTGCCTCAGCCACGGCAGCGATGGACGCCGGATCGACCCAGGCATCCTGCTCGGCATGGAACAACACGACCGGAGTCCGCAAACGCTCGGCATCGCGCTGTGTCGTAGCGACATCCGCATACCCAGCCTGAACCGCATGCGCAAGCCACCGATCGGCATCGATCGTCAGCCCAAGGATATTCACTACGCCCTTGCGCACACCGCCCAGATGCTCGCCGATCAGATCCTCTTGGTGAACCGCCTGCAACGTATGCCGGACATCCATAATGCCGTTGATCAACATCAGCAAGCGCACGTGGGGGACACGCCCTGTGACCTTGAGAGCCACACGTCCGGCGAGGCTGGTGGCCACAAGACCGATGGGGCGACCAGGCCATTGACCGGCCACATAGTCGAGCACGGTCTCCAAATCAGTCTCCATGTCCTCAAGACGGAATTGCGTGACCAGGCCGTCACTCTCCCCGACATGATTGACATTGTCATATCGCACGACATGAAAGCCGTTGCCCGCGAGGTAATACGCCAGCGGCACATAGTCGCGCTTGCTCTCCCCATATCCGGGAGCCAAGATCACAATCGGCGCATCGTCGACCGAGGCCGTGCGCGAACGGTCATGGCACAGCACGATTCGGTCTCCTGAAGGACGGGCACATTCCGAAAACTCACTGATGACGGAAGGACCTTCCGATCGAGACTCCACGCCTCCGGCCGGGACCTGCGCCAATAGATGTTCGATGACATCTTCGGCCTGCTTCGCAACCGGAAGAAACCGCACTCCCGCCAACACGGTCCGCCCTGCCACCGGCACACACCCCGGGCGCGCATCGGCCGAACCAGGCTTCGTCCAGACGACCTCACCCACCACCGAACAGAGCCCGGACGGCATGACATCCCCGGACATGCCCTGAGGAGCGCTGGCTGATGTCCACCGCAGTTCAAGCTCAGAGCCAAGCACATCCTCGTCGACCGAGAGGCGGACACAGGCGCCGTTCGATGTGAGATCCGTCGTCAATGCCTCGGAACACAGTCGCCCCCCCGCTTGATTTCTAAGGCTGACCTCCGTGCTCAATCCGACGACCACCCGTGGTTGACGTCGCCGTTCGTGGCGAGGACGCTCAGCCCCCCGCACCAGCGCCAAGCGAGCCGGAGCGATCGGTGCGGGGGACGCGCCGGCTTCGATCAAGGCCTCCTCCTGCTCCTGGGCAACCAATACTGCGGTCACACGAAGTTCCTTTATCCCGGTATGCCCCTCGCTCAGCAATCCCGCCAACACCCGCTCGTCGGCGGCGCTCAGATGAATAAACTGGATGGCCAAGGTCATCTTGGCGCGCACCGTCCCCAACCCGGGCGCATCTTCGGAGGCGCGGATACCGCAGACCATGCCCACACTCTCGACCCCGGCGGCTTCCCGGCCGAGGCTCAGCATCATCTGCTGATTGAGCATCGCGGGAATCTCCGAGGCAAACTCCATCGAGAGTCCACCGAGGCTGATGCTCCTCGTCGTCCCCTTCCACATCTGTCCTTGGAATCGAAGCTGGGTAGGCACACGAAGCGTCAGACGGCGCGAAGCACGTCGCTCAACGATGGAGAGCGACCAGGCCTCACTCGTTTTTTTCCTCTCAGGGGCCGGAACGATTTGGCCATCCTCAGGCCCGCAAGGGCCGATCACAACTTGTTCACAATTACGCGTCGCGACCTGATTCGACATACATCCTCCCCGGAAAGATTGAGCGCTGGTCCATCCATCGCCTGGTGATGCAGGCTGAGTGATCATCATCGCCCGTTTACGCATTGAGCTCCGGGCGAGGCTGGACTCTTGCAAGCGCACGAACGATTCCAGAGAGACAGGATGATGTCGAGCAATGAAAGCGGGGAAGGGTCAGCGGCACGCACAGCCTCAGTGTCGGCACACAGCGACCACTCAAAGTGGCGTAGATTCGAAGGTTATTCTAGGGAATTAGACATATTTGTCAACTCATCCGGCGGAAAACGTTCTGCAGGCTACTACAAATAACCTAGTTGTTCCCTACAGGGCCGTCCGCCTGTACCGTTGTCGGCTTTCGCGCCGTTCACACCATCTCCGCCAGTCAGCCCACTGACGTGTGTCACGATCCTGACACACATGGCGGCACATCGGTCGTCTCATCCCCCGCCGATTCCCGCTGAGTTCATGCTGAAAGACAGACGGGTCTCGCCGACTGCAGCAGGAACCCACGCTGGTTGCTTTGAGCCTGTGGTTGTGCTACCCACTGTGCCTGACTTCTACCTTATGTCCACCATCATGCGGCCTTCACGCTTCAGGCGCCATGCGACGCTCGTGATCCTCCTGGCTACCGGCCTCCAGCTCGGCTGCCAGGGCGCCCTGCCGGTCACCGATGGATTTCCCCGCCAACAAGGCCTCCGAGGCAAGTCCAAACACGAGGTGGTGGCCTGTGCGGGAACTCCGCTGCAGGAGCGTGAAGAAGGCCCCCTCACCACCCTCCGATACTATAAGGAAGCACCGCTCTTGGAAGAGTCCATGGTGAGCTCGAAGAGCAGCCGTCCGACCGTGCATCATGGCTGTTGGGCGACCGTCCTTCTGCAGAATCAGCGAGTCGACCAAGTCCGCTACCGCTTCGTGCCGAGTTCAGTCGATGCCTCAAACGATTGCGAAGCGATCTTCGCCAACTGTCCCTGATGATGCAGCGTCAACACCAGAGGCGGCATCTTCTCTGGTCGGTACTCCTGACCTGCTGCCTCCCATTCCTGACCTATGGACCACCACCTGCCCATGGACTCGAAAAGTATGGTCGACCGCTCCCGTCCATGGACGAACCGAACCACGAAGCCAGGGAGGAAGAGGAAACGCTCTTCGGCGGATACCTGCTGACGGGTGCCTTCGTCAAAAACCCCAGCTTTGCCGCCAGACCGGACAATACGGGCCTCGTGGGAATGCGCCACATGCTGCATCTCGAAACCGATCTCTACAAACAATACCTCACGTTTTACACGGATCAGAACTTTTTCTCCGACCGCACCGACGGCTGGATCACGCTGTCGGAATGGGATGCCACGTTTGCCTTCACGGGGGTCATCGACCGGTTCAACTGGCGCCTGCAATACGAGCGTGATGCCCCCCTCGACCGCCGCGGCCTCAAGCAGGCGTATGCGGACGCGCTGGTGACCGCGCGCTATCAGGCCACCCAGGATTCCACCTGGTGGCGCCGCACGTTTCCCAATCAGAACCTCACGGCCTACGCCGGAGCCGGCTGGCTGTTTCACAACAGTCAGTACTTTGCCCGCCCGAACAACACCGGTCGTGCCCTGTTCCGCTACGTTGCCCATGCCGACCTGGATCTATACAAGAACAGGCTCGTGCTCTATGCCGACACGAACCTCTTTACCGACCGGGAAGCGAGCAATACCCTGAACCCGACGGAACTCGACTGGATCGTCGGCATTGCCGTGCGTTGGAGGGACACGGAGCTGGCCTTCTATCGGGAAGAAGACCGGCCGTTGGATCAATCCGGTCTCGTCCAAAAGTATTATGCGGTGCAACTGCGATTTGCGTTCGATGTGTCCAAGGGGGCGATGGAACGGGTGGGTCTCAGGAGGTAAGGTACGGGAGGAACCATCGCGCGCGCTGACTTACGGCATGCAGGGGCACAGCCCTTCAAGACGATCCAGCCGCCGCTCCTCCCGCATCGTGTGGGTCCGGCAACACCGCTCTCCCGGCAAGATGGCTGCGCACATCCTGCACATAGGTCCTGAACGGATCGGCCATAAAGAAGGGCACGGCACCCCGCAACTTAAAATTCGACCAGTTAATAATGTAGTCGTACGACGCGTGGTCGTCATATTCATGCGGGGGCTCCTGTTCCGGTTCGGCCCCGCCGCCGGCCAAGAGGTGACGGATCAACTCCCCGCGGCCGAACGCGCGAGTGTTTCGAGGCGGATGCTCCTGCGCGAGTTGGACGACCTTCTCCGTCGTCAACCGTGGCGCGCGCCCCTCCTCTTCAAGCCCGTAACAGAGCCCCCGCTCCGGATGCAGATTGTGGTATTCGAGATCGAGACTCTTCAACATGGGATCATCCCAGGCGACCTGCTCCGCGTCCCGATAGGTGTCCAGCAACCACAACTTCGAGGCCCAATCGATCCGACCCACCAGCGTCTCGTATCCGCGTCGCAAATCGGCCAGCACCGATTCCCACTGAGCGAGCACCCAATCTGTTTCTTCATCCTGCCCCTGACAATGGCGTTGCGCCGCGGCAAGAAATTGCTCCTGCACATCGATGGCGGAGATGGACTGCCCCGACTCCAGTCGCACGATCCATCGGCGCTCAGGATCACGTGAAATGTCCTGCAAGGCCTCAACCGGCTCGCTGATCCCGAGTCCGCGTGGCGCCTGCCCGGCTTCGATCAGTTGCAACACCAATCCCGTGGTTCCCATCTTCAACGCCGTGGCATACTCGGCCATGTTCGAATCGCCGCACAACAGGTGAATGCGTCGATACTGATTGGGGTCGGCCAACGGTTCGTCCCGTGTGTTCACAATCGCCCGGTTGTGCTGCACCCATTCGAAGAAATCGTTCACGATGTAATCGGCCCGTTGGGAGATCTGAAACGGGACGATGGACCGGTCTTGAGCATCCCGCAGCCCCGGCCGATGCAAAATGAGCCCTCCGACCTGCACCCACTCATTGGGATCACTGGCACAGCCGATCCGCCCGGCGCCGGTAAAAATCTGTCTGGTCACTAAGAATGTGACCAACGGCCCAAGCCCGCGCCGGGAGAAGGGAAACTGACGACTCACCAGATAGTTCTCATGCGAGCCGAATGTTGCGTCGGTTTCGTGGTCGATATTGTTCTTGATCAGGGATACCGTAGCGTCCAAACCCAAGGCGGTGATGGTTTGCTGAATGATCCGATCGCCGGCTCGATCCGACGCCACTAGATCCGCCAGCGTGGTGCATTCCGGCGACGCATATTCCAGATGCCCCATGTCGATATAGAGCCGCCCGGCATTGGTCAAAAACCCGCCGTTGCCAGGCGGTTCATCGTGACCGCGATGATGGAGATCGAGCAGCCCCCGCCGGTCCACATGAAAAATGTGATCGCGAATCCGTTGGGCGACCCACGAGGGAGAGTACTCAGGCCGATCCTGGTTCACCAGGAGGCCATACTCTGTTTCGAGTCCAAAAATACGATTCAACATAATAACCGATCAGGCAGGGCTCCCGGCCCTGATGCCGGACGGCAATAAGCCCCCCAACTCGTCGGGACGGAGCGCGCGGTATTTCGACGAACCGGGCCCATTACGCTCAAGGAGAATACATTCTAAGGATTTCTCGGTCGCGATCTGCTGCACATGGGCCAGCAACGAGGCCTTGTCCGGCAAGGTCGACGCGTCACTCGCCGCGGTCTCCACCGACCTGGGACCTGGTGGCTCTTCCGCTTCTGCAGCACCAGCGGCAACTTGCGCCAGAGAACCGACGGCCCACGCACAGAGCGCCGTCTCAACCGCCTGCTTCAACGGGGCCTGCTCGAAGCCGGCTTGTGCATCCAGGTATCGCCCCATTTGCGCCTGGACGGCGGCGGTGGCACCCAACGCCGCCCAGCGACGACTCTCCTCAAACGTACCGTCGTAGTTGATGGTCAGGAACAGGTCACGCTCCGGCCTGGTCCCCAACTCAGCGAGAAGAATCTTCACGATAAACGGCGCCTTGTAGATTTCCTCGAAGGCCTGTTTAATGGCAGGGGCCAGCCCGTACTTCATCAATCGAGCGCCGGTCACATCGGACGGGGATCGGTTGAATCCCTCGATGTGCGCCATCTCCAGCAGGGAGAACCGCAATTTCTCCAGATCGGCCGGATGCCCCATGCCGCCAAGGGCAATGCGATCGTAGATTTCATACAACTTGGGCGTGCCACGGCTCGCCGTCAGCATCAGAATACCGTCGGCATAGGCACAGGCCACGACCGGCGCGCCTTTCGTAAACTGCTCATCGAGATACTGCCGTCGGTTACCGACCGCCTCGATCCATCGATAGGGTTCTTCGTACATCAGATGTCACCTTTATCAATCGGCACGCCGGTGCCGTCGCGCTGGATGAACCTCGCAGTTTACCGCGCGCGCACCACGTCCTGTTCGTAGAGTCGTTTCAACTCGCCATCCGCAACCACACGGACACCGGCCTCGGTGATCAACTTAACCACCGGATAGAGGTTGAGTTCCCGATTGACCCCGCCCGTTGCCGAGTCGAACTCCGCGGCGCTGGAGAGCAAGCGTAACGCCTGCACCGTCGCCTGTTCTTCCGGCAAGGCCGCCAGTGGCTGCGGGCCCCAGGTGTTCTGGTAGTGCAGGATGCCACGGATCGTCGGTGAGCCGGACCCGGACACCGCATACTCCACCGCTTCGAACTCGGCGCCGAGAATGTCGTAGAAATAAATCTTGGCCGCGCCCTGCTCATGGTCATACCCCGCGAAGACGGGCACGACGGCCCCGGTGCCCGCCAACGCGGCCGGCACATTTTCCTTGAGCAACTTGGACACGGCGCGAAGCTTGCCCTCAAAGCTCAACTCCTGCAGCTGCGTGCGCCGGTAGTATTTGAAGGAATGCTCCAGCACACGCACCATCTCATAAGCCGTGGCCGGAACCCCGGCAATAGCCATGACACTGTATCGATCGATCTCCAACACCTTATCGGTGCGGTCGTACATCACCATGTTACCGGCGGTCGCCCGGCGATCCCCTGCGACCAACACCCCGTCGCGATACTTCAGCGCAAGAATCGTCGTGGCAGTCGGCACCTCAATGCCGGCGGCGGCCGCCACCGGATTGCCGAACTGATAGCCTTGCTCCTTCAGCAGCTGAAAAAAATCCCCCTGCATCCCCATCGCTCTATCCTTTCCGACTCGTTCGCTCCCGTCATGTCTGGCGGACACGGAGATCAGGGCGTTCCTGCGCCCGTCCAACGAAGGCCTTCCGAGGCCGTGCATTGCGCGAGCACAAGCCCTGACTCGGCAGCCGGGCTCACTCTCCCGTCCGTTGCCGATATCGTTCCGCCTGCTTCGGATCCACCTTGCGCATCCGCTTCAAGAGGTTGTCCTTATCCGGCGAGCCGGTGTCCGGGCGTCTCGGCCCCCCGCCTTCCTCCGACGGGGTCGGAGATGTCGGCATCGGATCGCCGGGCGCTTCACGACGCTCCGGCATCAACAGATATCGCATGGTTATGATTCCTTTCGTTTCGTCCAGGCATCCAGGGCGTCGGCCGGCGAGGCCGCGGATTCCAACAGCGCCGCACAGGCCCGCACGGCTTCCGGCTCAAACAGGTCGCCCATCTCCAACGTGCGCGATCGCAGGCCTCCGCTGAACTGGACCCGCTCCCACTGCATGCCGCTGATCTCTGTCGAGAACCGTCTGACACACAATCCACGCAACCCTCCGCGGGTATCCGCAGGTCCGGCAACCGACGCCTCCGCGATGTCGCGCTCGGTCGTCAGGCGCCAGGTTTTTCCTTCCGCTTCGAGCCCCAGAAACAATCCACGCTCGGGGTTCACATTATGATATTCCAGATCCAAGCTGGCGAGCCATGGATCCTCCCAAGTCAACCGCTCTTCGCGCATGAACGTCTCCAACAACCACTGTTTGGTCACCCAATCCAGCTTGCCGACCAATTGGGCGCGATCCTGTTTCAGCAGTCGGAGCGTCTCATGCCATTCGCGCAAGACCCAGTCCGCATCGGGATCACTGCCTCCGCACACCCGGCTGGCCGCATTCCAATATTCTTCCTGCATGGCCAAGCCCGACCACGCCCGCCCATCCTTGAGTCGCACCGTCGCCTTCAGCTCTGGATCGCGCGACAGTTGCTTGATCGCCGCCACCGGTTGTGCCAACTCCATGGTCGGAGCCGCGCCGCGCCGGAGCAGATCGAGCACCAGCCTGGTGGTGCCGACCTTGAGAGCGGTCGCATATTCACACATGTTGGCGTCCCCGAGGATCAGATGCAGGCGCCGGTACTTGGTCCGATCGGCGTGAGGTTCGTCGCGTGTGTTGAGGATGGGACGATTGTGCATCGTGTCCACTCCCAATTCCGCTTCCATGAAGTCGGCCCGTTGCGAGAGTTGGAAAGAACCAGGCACATGCCCGGACTCCTGCGCTTCCATCCCGACCTTCCCGGCCCCGGCCAACAATTGCCGGCTCACCAGAAACGGCATCAGCCCGCTCACCAGGTGAGGAAAGGGCAACGAGCGCGGCACCAGATAGTTGTCATGGCACCCATAACTGTGGCCGTGAAAATCCGTATTGTTTTTATAGAGCTGGACGTGCGCGCCGCCGAGCTGTGCGTTGCGGCGGTCCGCCGCCCGCTGCACAATACGCTCGCCGGCCCGGTCGTGGGCCAGCAGATCCTTGAGCGTGCGACATTCCGGGGTGGAATACTCGGGGTGGGTATGGTCGTTGTAAAAGCGGGCGCCGTTCGGCAGCACCAGGTCGCTTTTCATCTCGTGAAACGAGTAGGGCCGGTGGGCGTCCAGCTTGGCGAAGTCATCCTCTTCCTTATCCTGCTGCAGACCGGAGACCCTGAACCCACGCGCATCTTCATGCGGATCTTCGCCCCGGTAGTCCCACCGCCGTTCAAAGTTCTCAGACAGATGCGCACGCACCAACTCCATCGACTCTTCGACCGGATCCACCGCGTCGAGGTCTTCTCTGGTAATGCCGTACTCCGTTTCAATGCCGAAGAGGTGCATAGTCCGTTAGATAATCTGATTCACCAACCGCTCTTCAGAAGGCCGGCCGCGCCGGAAGGACGACACCCCGACCACCTGCTCCGGATGGTGATCCAGCAATTTCAACCATTCCTCTGCCGCATCGTCAGGCGGCAGCATCTCCCCTTCACGATATTCCTCCTGCACCGCATCGAGCAGATCCTGCGCACGGATGCCGTCACCGGATGGCGCGGCAGCCTCCGCAACCGCTCGTTCAATCGCCTTCTCCTTCGCCCGCTGCACGATCGAGGAAAGAATCGCGCCGCTGACCAAATCGCCCCGGTACAGCACTTTGTTCTGCCCGTTCCGGAGCCGAATCGATAACACGCGATTCTGGTCGCCACGGGAGAAGAGATGGTCCACCACCTGTTCGATGACCGCACGACGGGCAACGGCATGATCCTGGTGGTGCCGATCCAGCAGCGCCTGATCAAGCGGCAGCGCCGCGGTGAGATAGACCGACAGAATCTCCACGGCCGCGTCGCGGTTCGGACGCGCCACCTTGATCTTCCGATCGATACGGCCCGGCCGCAGGATCGCCGGATCGATCAAATCCGGCCGGTTCGACGCCAGAATGATCACCACATCCTGCAGCGATTCAATCCCATCCATTTCGGCGCAAAACATCGGCACGAGGGTGTTGTTGATATTGAACGATCGCATCGACCGTCTGGTGCCCAGCACCGACTCCGCCTCGTCGATAAAAATGAACGGCAAGGCGCCTTCCTTGCGCCTGGCGCGCGCCTTCGCAAACAGATCGCGCACGATCCGCTCCGATTCGCCGAGCCACATGTTCAGGATTTCCGGGCCCTTGATGTGCAAGAACGCGCCGCTCGTGACAGGGGGGTTCTTCGCCTTGCCTTCAGCCCCGGACTGCCCCTGCGACTCCCGCACCAATTGTGACAGGCTGGCCGCCGCCGCCTGGCCGATCAGCGTCTTCCCGCATCCCGGGGGCCCGTACAGGAGAAACCCCTTCGGCTGCGTAAACTGGTACTTCGAAAACGTGTCGGCATGCAGCAACGGATATTCAATCGCTTTACGAATGGCCTCGATCGCCTGATGTTGGCCGCCGATCTGTTCCCAGGTCACGCTCGGCACTTCATCCAGCAGATGCGCGCGGGCCTGCCGGTTTTCGAATTTTTCGATGGCAATGCGGTGCGTCGGCTCGACTCGAACCTCATCGCCCGGCTTGAGGTCCGCCTCCAGCAAATCGCTCGAGCGCTGCAGAATCAGCGCCTGCCGGCCCATCTCCTGCTCGAAACGAATCCGACCGTCCGGCAGGAGCTCGGCGACTTTCAACACCGGCCCATTCCGGTCGTACCCGAGCGCCTTAATCACCGTATAGGCCTCGTTGACCAGGATCTGCGTGCCGATCTTCAGGTCCTCCACCGAAAGCCGGGGATCGGTATTGGCGTAATATTCCGCTCCGCCGACCACGATTCGGGCCACCCCCTCCCCCGGCAACTCCACGAGAAGGCCCACGCGATTGGCAGGCGCCGTCAATTTGGCAACGACCTCGTTCAGTTTCTTCAACTCACCATCACGACGGTCGTGCGTCACCGATTGCGCCATCACCACATGCCGCAATCGGTAGAGGAGCTTTTGGCGGGAATCGCCCTCGGGACATGCGGCCAGACATTCATCTATCAGTTCGATCGGATCGGCCGACGCCGAGGCATCACGGGGCGGCGATTGATGCCCCCCGGCGGCAGGCTGATCCGGATTGCGATGGTCACTCATACTCTTCCTCCGGCTGGTTCAACTCCGGTCATCCTAACAGGTTGTTGAGAAGCTGCGCCAGCGACAGACCAGCCTCTCTTCCATCGAGTGCGGGAACCGGGTGAGACGCCCGCCGTTCAATTCACAGCCTGCAAGGTCACCGTCGCCTGCAGACGCCGATTGCCGCGCGCATATTCGATCGTGACCTGATCGCCGACCTTATGTTGCTCCATCGCATCCATCAGCTCCTCGACGGTCTCCACCGGCTTGCCGTCCAGGGCCAGAAGAATATCGCCCAGTTCGACGCGCCCGCCCATGGTTTCCCGCGCACCGCGCAACCCCACACGCTCCGCGGCGCTCCCGCGGCCCACCTTCCCGATAATCACGCCCTTGACGCCCCACCGTCTCGCCATCGCGTCGGGAACCAGGGAAATGCCCAGCCCGGGCCTGATCAGTTTGCCATGTTTGATCAGCTCCGGCACGATGCGATTGACCGTATCGACCGGCACCGCAAACCCGATCCCGGCAAACGCGCCGCTGGGACTGACGATTTGAGTATTCACGCCGATCAGTCGTCCGGCGCTGTCCAGCAGCGGCCCGCCGGAGTTGCCCGGGTTGATGGCGGCATCGGTCTGGATCACCCCTTCAATGGTGCGGTTGCTCATCGATTTGATGGTCCGTCCCAACGCACTGACCACCCCGGTGGTCAGGGTATGGTCGAGACCGAAGGGATTGCCGATCGCTAAGACTTTCTGCCCGACCCGCAACGCCTGAGAGCTGCCGATCGTCACCGGCGGAAGCGCCGACTCCGGCGCCTGGATCTGCAGCACGGCGATGTCGTGGTCCGGATCGACACCGACGACCTTCGCCTTGGTTTCCGTTCGATCCGCCAAGGTCACCGTGATCGAATCAGCGCCGTAGATCACGTGATAGTTGGTCACGATGTGCCCCTGTCGGTTCCAGACGAAACCTGTCCCGGACCCTTGTGGCACCTCAAACACGTTGAACGACCAGGGATCGCGTTGCATGGCCGTGTTGGCAATGAAGACGACCGATCGAGCCGCCCGGTCGAAGACGGCAATGGTGGCCTGCTCCTCCGCACTGAGCTCGGTCGGAGCCACCGATTGCGACGCCAGGAGTCCGTTCGGTTCCCCGGCATGGACCCGTGTGGACGGCACGCACAGCGTCGTCAGCATGCCGGCGAACACACCCAACCCCACCCATCGCCCGGCGCCCCACCCTGTGAGCCGCGCGGCGCGCCTCGCTTTCACCATCATCTATTCACCAATGACCTGCAGCACCAGTTCTCTGGTCCGCGCGCGGGTGTCGAAGTCCAACACCACCACTTGCTGCCATGTCCCTAACACCATGGCGCCGTCGTTGAACGGAATGGTGAGGGACTGACCCTGCAACTGCCCGCGCAAGTGGCTATGACCATTGTCCTCTCCCGCATTTCGCTCATTGTGCTGCCACGTCGGGTCGGCCGGAATCAACCGTTCCCATATCGTTTTCGTATCGGCTCGAATGCCGGGCTCATCCTCGATGATCAGGACGGAGGCGGTCGTGTGCCTGACGAAAATCGTGAGAATCCCCGCGCGCAGCTGCGTTGCTTTCAGCGCGGCTCGCAGCCGGTCGGTAATGTTTTCCACCTGGCAATGGCCCTGCATCGAGACTCGCAACGACACGGACTTAACCGCCATCGAGTCACTCCTTATCGGTACGGCGCAAATAGGCCCGCTCGCGCGCGGTGAGCGCCCGGCCCCTGGCCTGCGCCAACACCGCGTCGAACGCACCCTCCGCCGCAAGATCGTGCAGCGCCCGCACCACCGGCGGGCTGAGGATCTGTTCCTGCTGCAACCGGTGCAGATAGGCAACCGCCTCGGACAGCTCTTCGCGCCGCCGCGCGTAATAGTCGCGCCCCCGGCGTTGATTGCTGTATGCCTCGAACTGTTCGCAGGCGACCAGGATCTCCGCCAGCTGCCGCACCCAGGATTGCGCGCCCTCCAACTTTTCAGGGTAGTAGTAGTACAGCATGACCCGGCCCATCCACGGCGCCCAGGCCACCCCGAGTTCACGCAACACCGGCTTCACGGCCCGCAGCCGCGCGGCCAGCCTACGCGCATACCCCAACCGCATCTCCACCTGCTCGCAGGCCCACGAATCGAGCGCGATGCCGTCCTCCTCCATGGCCGTGCGATAGCGAGCGACAAACGCCTCGGTCTCGCGTCCATACCGGGTTTCCGGATGGACGGCTCTCCATTCACGGGGTCTGGTCGGAATGCCGTGGGCGCGGGCCCAGGACCAGATGCGACCGAAGAGGCGCCGGTCAAGTCCGGCGCGTCCCAAATCGTGGAGGAGACAAGCGATCTGATACTGCCTCACGCGGGCGAATGGATGCCCCAATCGCTCAGCCACCGCCGCGCACATGCGGGCCGTTCTTACCGCATGGGGACAGTCGTAGCCCTTGATCGTTCGTCCGAGGCGGCGCGGGTCGGGGTAGTCGTAGAGTCGCAGCAACTGAGAGACAAGCGTCCGCGGCACAAGCAACGGAGGGAGGGTGAGACGTGAGTTGGCCATGCAGGTGTGGGACCGCGAGATCGACACGTTAGCGCTCGGCAGAATATCGTTCACCAAAAGAAGGTGTCAAGCAGACCGCCGCGCAGGCAGAGGATTTCCTCGCACTGGCGGTGAGGCTTTGCTATTCTGGCTTCGAGGCCGATCGACCAGGGGAGGACACCATGCGGATGAGTCGAACCATGCACATCCTGGCCTGCAGCACGAGTCTGTTGTTGGCGGCCACCATCGCCCCCGCGTTCGCGCTCGATCAGCTGGTCGATGTGACCGGCAAAGTCACCCCCTTTGTCACCCTACGCAGCCGCGACAATTTTTCGAGTGAGTATCGGTACGACGTCACGGTCCGCAACATGTCTCCCGATCTGTTCGTGGCCGACTCCCTCATCGTCGTGTTGGATCACATCACCAACACCGCCGGTCAGGATCGGGAGAATTTGACGGGAGAATCGCTCCTCACCAGGATGGAGATCATCGGCCAGGACGGCACGACCGAGGACGGCAAGCCGTTCTTCCGTGTCCCGCAGGGATCCGGACCGGACCTCACCCCGAACAGCGAGAGTTTGCCCGTATCGGTCCGCATCCGGAATCGCGACTATGTCGCCGTCTTCACGCCGGCCTTCCGCGTGATGGGACAAAAGCGCGAGCCACCCAAACAGAAACATGCCACCGGCGCCGCCGCCACCCAACCACCGCCGAACAAAGCCACGACCGACAAACTCATTCAACTGCTGATCAAAAAGGGTGTGATCACGGCGGAAGAAGGACGGCTCCTGCACCAACCATGACCGACGCCGGCTGCACAGCCTGTCTCGGCATCTGGCCTCGACAGGACCATTTCATTGCCGACTGCGGCCTCACACGGGCCTATCTCCACGACGACCAGTTCTTTCCTGGCTGGACTGTGCTCGTCCTGGCGCACCACGCGACGGAACTCTTCCACCTCTCCCGCGACGCCCGCAGTCGCCTCATCGAAGAAGTGGCCCAGGTCGCCGCCCTCCTGCACAAGGAGTGGCACGCGGTGAAGATCAATTATGAATTGCTCGGCAACCAGCTGCCCCATATCCATTGGCACCTGATCCCGCGCCTCAGTCAGGACCCCGCCCCGCTCGAACCGGTCTGGCGCATCGCGCATGAACCGGTCCGGTTGGAAGGGGATGCCCTCGCCTCCGTGATCGACCGCCTGAGAAGGGTCTGGCCGACACCAGATGGCGACAGCCCGCCGCAGGCCTGAGGCGATCCGCGCACACCGATGTCCCCACCGACACTCACGCCGGATACGACGACGACCCGGACGTTTTCGCAGATGGTGATCCGAACCGTCCCACTGCACCTGCTTGCGTCGATCGTCGTGGTCGGCGGATGCGCACTCTATTCCAGCACGTCCATGGCAGGGCATGGCCTGTGGGCGCTTGTAGGCAGTTGGTCGCTGGCGGCGGTATCGCTGATACTCGCAGGGACCGGCGGAATCCTGGCGGGACTTTTGGACGCGGCTCAACAGACGGTCGAACGAGTTGAACAACAACTCCGTGCCTGGTTGCATACCCTGCCTGCCGCAGCACGAGCAGACGGCGCAACGGGCCGTCCTGTCGACAGCGTGCGCGCGGAGTACGAAACCCTGGTCGAGCAATGGACCACTCGAACCGGCGAACGCCTGCGACTCCCACGCTGGTTGGAGACGCTCATCCGCAAAGCCCTGCGCGGGATCATTGTGGATCGATTCATTGCGTCGTGCACGGAGCGCGGGATCAGTCTCGTCGCCCCTCAGGAGTTTCGAAACTGGTTGCTGGCCGAAGGGGTCAGCTTGGGATTCATGCCGATTCAGGATCAACTGTCCTGGTGGCGGTATCTCCTGGTGGGCCTGTTGGGACTGCTCGCCTCGGTCAACCTGCTCCTCACGCTGCTCAC
>WBZL01002178.1_pt1 | contig 19351 bp, 17 predicted proteins | sample 5204291 | NCBI WGS metagenome assembly WBZL01 (sample SAMN12344345, study PRJNA552823) | activated sludge metagenome | biome: Activated sludge suspended growth; feature: Nitrification reactor; material: Wastewater; isolation source: activated sludge from nitrification reactor of wastewater...
GAGATGCCGGCCAGCGGCGGCATGCCGTAGGTGAAGGGCAGCAGCACGGCGATGGTCACGCCCGGCCCCACGCCCGGCAGCACGCCCACGACGATGCCCAGCGCGGCACCGGCCAGCAGCGCCAGGGCGATCGGCACGCTGGCCAGGGCCGCCAGGCCGTGCAGCAGCGTCGAGAGGATGTCCACGCTAAAACAGCAGGCCGTGGCCGAAGGCCACCTTGAGCAGCACCACGAAGGCCAGCCACATCGCCACCGCCAGCGGCACGGCCAGCGCGAGGCTGGCGCGCCAGCTCAGGCCCACGGCGCGGCCAGCCGCCAGCACGAACAGCGCCGAGGCCACCGCGAAGCCCAGCCGTGGCACGGCCAGCGCGTAGGCGCCGAACAGCAGAACCACCCACGCGGCGCGGGCCAGGTCGGCGGCGCTGGAGTCGAGCTCCTCGCCGCCGGCGCCCTCGACCGCCCGGCGGCGGCGCCACCACTCGGCCAGCGCGCCCACCACCACCAGCGCCAGGCCGGCGCGCGGGAACATCGCCGGCGACTCGTACCACGCCCCCTGCGCGGGGAAGGGCACGATCAGCCCCGGCGTCAGCGCGAGCAGCGCCAGGGCCAGCCCCGCCAGCACCAGCAGCCACAGCCGGTCGAGCCGCATGGTGCGGGCCCGCGCCGGCCTACTTCTTCTTGGCGAAGCCGAGCTCGGTCATCAGCTCGGCGATCCACTTCGTGTCGTCGGCCACGCGCTGCGTCATCTGGTCGGCGGTCAGGTAGAAGGGCTTGACGCCCAGCTTGGCCAGCAGGTCGAGCATCGCCTTCTCCTTCATCACCTCGCCGATCACAGCGCTGAGCCGGTTGACGATGTCCTTGGGCACGCCGGCCGGCGCGGCCATGCCCGACCAGATGAACAGGTCGCCATAACCCTCTTCCTTGGCGGTGGGCGTCTGCGGCACCACCGGGTTGCGCTCGGCCGACCAAGCCGAGATCACGTGCACCTGGCCGTCCTTGGCATACGACGACACCATGTCGGCGCCGGTGGTCGACAGGTCGGCGTCGCCGGCCACCAGCTCCTTGGCGCTGGGGTTGGGAAAGGCCACCACCTTGTAGGCCCAGCCGTCCTTGCGCGCGATGCGCGCGGCCATCAGCGCCGGCACCGCCGCCGGCGCGTAGCTGCCGATGACCACCGGCTTGGCCTGCTGCTTGGCCCAGGCGCCGAACTCCTTGAGGTTCTTGGCCGGGATGTTGCCACGCGCCGCCAGCACGAAGTCGTTGGGGTGCAGCGCCGCCACCGCCTGGTAGTCGCTCTGCTTGTAGGGCGTGTTGCCGGCCACGATCTGGCTGATGCCGGGGCCCGGCTGCCAGGTGCCGATGGTGTAGCCGTCGGGCTTGGCCCGCACCATCTCGGCAAAGCCCACCACGCCGCCTCCGCCGGGCTTGTTGATCACCTGCACCGGCACGCCCAGGCGCTTGCTCATGCCTTCGGCCAGCAGGCGCACCACGGCGTCGGTGTCGTTGCCGGGCGGGAAGGGGTAGATGATCTCGATCGGCTTGCTGGGCCACTTGTCCTGCGCGGCGGCGGCCAGGGGCAGCGTGGCCGCGGCCGCGGCCAGCAGCAGGGTCAGGGTGCGTCGTTGCATGCGGGTCTCCTCGTGGAAGGTGAAGCCGGGGGTCGGGGGTCCGGGCTCGGAACCGGGCGCGTCCTCAGGAGCGCTCGGCGGCGCCGAAGGCGGCGTGCAGGGCCGCCATCATCTCGTCGACATGCGCCGGCGTGAAGACCAGGGGCGGCGACAGGATCAGCCGGTTGGCCTGCACGCGCACCACCGCGCCGGCCTCGCGCGCGGCCGCCACCAGGGTGTGCACGTAGGTCGACGGCGCCGCCAGCGGAGCCTTGCTGCTGCGATCGGTGACCAGCTCGACCGCGGCCATCAGGCCCCGGCCCCGCACCTCGCCGACGTGGGGGTAGCGCATCAGCTCGCCCAGCCGCTGGAGGAACAGCGCGCCGACGCGCGCGGCGTTGCCGGGCAGGTCGTTGCGCACGACGATGTCGAGGTTGGCGTTGGCCGCCGCGCAGGCCAGCGCGTGGCCCGAGTAGGTGTAGCCGTGCATCAGCGCGGCCGGCACGCCGGGCTGCTGGAAGGCCTGGGCCACACGCTCGGACAGCAGCGTGGCGCCCAGCGGCACGTAGCCCGAGTTGATGCCCTTGGCCAGCGCCATCAGGTCGGGCGCCACGCCCCAGCCGCGTGCGCCGCACATCGCGCCGGTGCGGCCGAAGCCGGTGACCACCTCGTCGCTGATCAGCAGCACGCCATGCCGGTCGCACACCGCGCGCACCAGCGGCCAGTAGCTCTCGTGCGGCACGATCACGCCGCCGGCGCCCTGCACCGGCTCGGCGACGAAGGCGGCCACGGTGTCCGGGCCCTGGTACTGGATGGCACGGTCCAGTTCGTCGGCGCAGCGCCGCGCCAGCGCCGCGGGGTCGGTCTCGCCCCAGGGGTTGCGGTACAGGTAGGGCGACTCGACCTGGAAGCAGCCGGGCAGCAGCGGCTCGTAGGCCACGCGGAACAGCGGGTTGCCGTTGATCGACGCGCCGCCGAAGTGCACCCCGTGGTAGCCGTACTTCAGCGAGATGAACTTGGTACGCTGGGCGCGGCCCTGCAGCTGCCAGAACTGGCGCGCGAGCTTCAGCGCCGTCTCGACGGCGTCCGACCCACCCGAGCTGAACAGCACCCGGGTCATCCTCTCGGGCGCGAACATCGCCACCAGCCGCGCCGACAGCTCGATGGCCGGCGGGTTGGAGGTGTTCTGGAAGGTCGACCAGTAGGCCAGCTTGTCGAGCTGCGCGGTGATGGCCTGCTTGAGCTCGGGCCGGTTGTGGCCGACGTTGACGTTCCACAGCGAGGCCACGGTGTCCAGGTAGCGGCGGCCGTCGAGGTCGAACACGTGCACGCCGTCGGCACGCTCGATGATCAGCGGCGGGTTGGCGGCCACCACCTTGGGATCGATCATCGGATGGAACATGTGCCGCGCGTTGGCGTCGCGCAGTTCCTGGGCTTGCATGCAGCGCTCCTGTCGTCGCGCCGACGATGCTAGGAGCGAGCGGGGTGATGTCAAAAGTCCACTATCCTCCGGGCGATCCCTAGGAGGCCTGCATGCCCCGCCTGTCCGACGCACGCTGGGTGGCCGACGCGATGGGCGAGCCGCGCCTGGCCGACCCGCAGGGCGTGACCGACCTGCTGAACTACCAGCTGTTCCTGATCCTCGGCTTCGCCAGCGCGCCGGTGGTGCGGCTGTGCGAGGACGAGTTCGGCATCACGCGCCACGAGTGGGGCTACGTCGGCCTGCTGGCGGCGTTCGGGCCGCTGGCGCCGTCGGAGCTGGCGCTGCGCTCGGGCATGGACCGCTCGCGCACCTCCAAGGCGCTGATGCCGCTGGTGGCCAAGGGCCTGGTCGAGCGACGCGCGGTGCGCGGCGACGGACGCCGCGCGACCGTGGCCCTGACGGCCGCCGGCCGCCGCCTGCACCAGCGGCTGTTCGCGCGCGTGGCGGCCATCCACCACCAGCTGGTCGACGGGCTGGACGCCGCCGAGCTGGCGCTGCTGGCCCGCTTGCTGACCCGGCTGCGCGCGCGGGCCGTCGACCTGGCGTCGGGCGCCGAAGCCCCCATCGGCCCCGCCGCGGCCGACCGCTGACGGTGCGCGGTCAGCCCGGAGGCCGGGTCAGGCCGTCCAGCCCGCTGCCCGGCCCCGAGGCTTGCAGCCGCGCCAGGCAGGCGTCGAACCAGCGGCAGGCCGCGGCGTGCTGCACGGCCAGGTCGGCCAGGTCGTGCACGAAGCTCAGGCGCTCCAGCTCGCGCACCGCCGGCGCGGGCAGGTCGCGTCCCACGTAGCGCGGCCCGAACACGCGCGTGTGCGGCGCGTGCAGCAGGCGCAGCGCTTCGATCAGGGGGCGCATCGTGTAGGCCTGGTAGAAGGCCAGCGCGTCGACGGCGCGGCCGCGCAGTCGGTCCTTGGTGACCAGGTGCTGGAACATCGCGAAGGCGCTGGCCAGCGCGTCCACGCGCTCGCGCGCGGACGCCGCGTCGGCAGCGGCGTCGAGGTGCGCGTCGACGAGCAGCCCCTGCGGGTCCTTCCACACCGGCCCGCGGCCGTGCAGCTCGACCTCGCGGAACCGCAGCGGGTCCGAGCGGCGGATCAGCACCAGGTCCACGACCGCGAACTCGCCGGCGTCGCGCAGTCGGTAGAAGCGCTGCCGGAAGCCGCTGGTGCCGGCCACCCGGTGCACCTGCGCGAGCGGCGACAGGGTCTCGAGCGCCTGCTCGGCGGCGGCGAAGGTGGCGTCGACGGCCTCGTCGGCCACCACCGCCACCGCATCGACGTCCGACCAGGCATCGACCCGGCCGAACGCGGCGCTGCCGCCCTCCCACGCCGCCAGCACCGCGGGCAGCGCGTCGAAGGCCTGGCGCAGCACGTCGACGATGTGCGTGCGGGCGATCGTGGGTGGCGCGGACGGAGGCGGTGGCGAGTCGGACATGTCGGTGTGCACGGGTTTGCAAAATCCAGGTCGAAGTCCACGGCACGCGCCGCTACCCCTGTGTCGGATCGAAGCGGGTCACCCCGATGAGGAGCGGGCCGGCCTGATCGTGGCTGGGGCGCGCGACAGCGCACTCGACGGGGTGGCTCACCGGGCCTTGTGTCGACGCGGCCTTGGCCCGATGCCCATGCGCACGCCCGCGATGCACCTCGACGAAGGGGTCGAGGACCTGGGCCCGGATCCCCCGCAGCCATGAGGACGTCCCTCCCCGCGTGACGAGGCGGATGATAGGGTCGAGGGCGGGCCCGTCCGGCATGGCGCCGGGGTCACGCATCGGCCACCCGCAGTGGCTCGCGAGCGACCGCATCGCGCACCTCCTGCTGCGGTCGGACCGTGACCAAGCCTTCGCGAACCCGACCAGCCGCCACGTGCCTCGCACGCAGGCTCTCCAGCCACGTGCCGCCGTACGGCCTCAGGGCTCCCTGGATCCTTGCGGTTGCCGAGGGTGGTCAAGGAATCTCATGCTGCCGACGCGTGCGACGTCGGACATGCGGGCCGACCGGGTCCAGGGGGCGCATCACGGCGCTGTCGGCTTGCTTGACGTTCGGCAGCGCCCTGACGGGCGAGCTGTGGGTGCGGTCTTGATTCCCGGCGACTTTCCGGCGACGGCGTGAATCTTGCGGCGGTCTCGCCGCATCGGTGCGATGATGCTCAACGCGGGTCCCGCTCTCGCCCGACCGTGAAATGAGGTGCAGCCATGGCGATGACGCGTATCGGTTCCCGGGGCTTCTTGCTCATCGAACTGCTGGTGGTGGTCGCCATCACCACGGTCCTCATCGCGCTGCTGCTTCCCGCGGTGGCCGCCGTGCGCGAGGCAGCCGCCGCTCAGGCGGCGGCCGAACTGGCCCACAAGTCCTACGCCGCGGCGGCCCTGTGCACCCCGCCGTACTGCAACGGGCTCGCCGACCCCCTTGCCGACTCGCAGTCAGTGAGCCTGAAGTACCCGGCGATCCCGGCCGACCTCGCTGCCGGCAGCGTGCTCGCATCGGGTCTGCTCGTCACCTACGACCGCCAGAAGCTCGATACCCAGCCTTTCGGCATGGAGCTGTGGACCGACCACAACACCCACGACCCCGGCATCGTCGTCCTCGAGGCCCTGGCCTATGCGCTGACGGATGTCGACTACGCCATCGACCAGGTCGACTGGTTCGACGACGGGCTCGACTTCATCGTGCGCCAGCCGGCCGGCGGCCAGAGCTGGAAGCTGCATGCGCAGGTCGAATCGGACCCGCCGTCGGACGCACCTCTGGTGCGCGTTGTCGCCGAGGCGGTGCCGGAGCCGTCGAGTCTGCTGCTCGTCGCCGCGGCGCAGCTGGGGCTTGCGATCGCCTCCCGTCGGCGCGGCGTTCGCCACGCTCGCAGCCATGGCGTGGTGCCGCGTGGAGCACCTTCGACAGGGACGCGTTAGGGCCCGGACCGGAGTCGGCGCTGCCACGCGCCCTTGGCGACATGGCCACGGGTGCCTTCGAGGACGGTGTTCCCCCGGCGGACCCGCGGCGAGGTCATCGGCGAGGCGCCGGGGCCTGCTGGCGGAGACCATGGGACAGACCGTCCTCGACCAGCCGCATGCCGACGGCGTGAAGGCGCACAAGCTGCGGCCACTATCGACCGCTGCAGTCATGCGCCTCAGGTACTTCACCTGATGCGGCAGGCCACTGCCCGTGCAGGCCGGATCCGGACACAGGCCCCTAACCATCAAGAGCGCCCGCAAGTGGCCTGGACGACCCGTTCGCAGCGTGTGCCGGCAGTTGCCGCTGAGTCAACCGACGATCGCGCCGACGGACTGCTGCCTGGCTTGGCCTCCGACTGGATCCGGCCAGTAGCGGACATCCGGAGCTCCGTCAGGAAGCGGCCGTTGCCGCCTAGGGACTTCCATCGACATGGGAGGGACGCAACGCGCGACGGACCGATGGGAGGCGCAGCGGACTTGGCTGGTTGGCGAGAGGTCCACCCCTGCGATCCACGCGGCGGAACGGCACGCCGATGTTCCTGCACGGCCCATATGCCGACCGTCCGAGGGAAGGCAAGACAGGCGAGCGCCAGGCTTTCGGGCTCGGTCGAGCGACGTCGCAGATCGCGCGGTCGCCAAGGCTTCCCCGTGCCGCCTCAGGTGCGTGCTGCTTCACCGTGAACCCACGATAGAAAGGCTTCGACAGCCGGCCGGCGAGCGTGCTTGGCGGGGTAGACGACGAAGTGCGCCTTCACGCGGATGGCCTTGTCGAATCCGAAGACTGGCTTGAGCTTTCCGGTAGAGAGCTGCAGGCCCGCGTTGATGGCACTCTCCAGCGCGACGCCCAGACCCTGCGTGGCGGCGTCGATCGACATCTGGGCCCTGTCGAAGCGCAACGTGAAGCGGTCCGGGGCCGGCCTGCCGTCGAACTCCTGCAACCAGTCCGACCACTGCACGACGCTCACATTGCTCTGAATCAACGGCACCTCGAAGAGCTGATCGATTCGCCTGAGGCGGTGCTCCCTGATGAACCTGGGGCTGGCCAGCGGCACGATGCGTTCTTCGAAGAGGGGCTCGACGACTAGATCACCCCATTGGGGAATGCCGTAGCGAATGTCCACGTCCGCCTGCCCCAGCGCGAAGTCGCTGGGCGTGTGGGCCGCGGACAGGTTCAGCGAGATGTCGGGATGGGCCTGGGCGAAGCCGCGCAATCGCGGCATCAGCCACAGGCTGGCAATGCTCGGCGCCGAGTGGACGTACAGGCTGTTGCCGACGCGCTTGCGCACATCCTCCGTTGCGGCCGAGATGGCTGACAGCGCGCCCGCGACCCGCTCGAGATAGCGCGCACCTTCGCTACTCAAGCGCACCGCGTGCGCGCTGCGTTCGAACAGACGCACGCCCAGGTCCGATTCGAGCCGCGCCACCTGATGGCTGATGGCCGATGCGGTGACATGGAGCTCGGTGGCGGCCAGCGCAAAGCTGCGTCGACGAGCGACCGCCTCGAAGGCCAGAAGGTTCACCAGGGGTGGCAAGGACGCCATAGGGTTCACCCGGTCGTTGCATGACGGATCGTCATCCTAGCCTGAAGAACGATCGTTTGCCTTCAGGCTGACGGCCTTCGATCATTCGGGCCAGCAACGAACACGAGCAGTCGCGGGCAGCGGCTTCGGCCCGCCGAACGACATCCGTCGATCTCGCTGGCTTCGTGTTCGCGCCATCACCACTGCCTCATGGAGATCGATCCAATGCTGCTCAAGGACAAGGTTGCCGTCATCACTGGCGGCGCCGGCATCAACGGCCTCGGCTTCGCCACGGCCCGCCAGATGGCGGCGCACGGCGCTCGGGTCGTGATCCTCGACCTGGCCCGCGCCGAACCCGCGGCGGCCGCCGCCCGTCTGGGTGAGGGCCACCTCGGCCTCGTCGCCGACGTCACCGACAAGGCCGCGTGCGAAGCCGCCGCCGCCGACGTAATCCAGCGCTTCGGCCGCATCGACATTCTGGTCAACAACGCCGGCATCACGCAGCCCGTGAAGACGCTGGAGATCACGGGCGCCGACTACGACCGCATCCTCGACGTCAGCCTGCGCGGCACGCTGTACATGTCGCAGGCCGCGCTGCCGGCCATGCGCAAGCAGCAGTCGGGTTCGATCGTCTGCATCTCGTCGGTGTCGGCGCAGCGCGGCGGCGGCATCTTCGGCGGCCCGCACTACTCGGCCGCCAAGGCCGGCGTGCTGGGCCTGGCGCGCGCCATGGCACGCGAGTTCGGCCCCGACGGCGTGCGCGTCAACTGCATCACCCCGGGCCTGATCGAGACCGACATCACCGCCGGCAAGCTGTCCGACGAGAAGAAGGCCGAGATCAACTCGACCATTCCGCTGGCACGCCTGGGCCGTGCCGACGACGTGGCTGGAGCCTGCGTCTTCCTTGCCAGCGATCTCTCCGCCTACTGCACCGGCATCACGCTCGACGTGAACGGCGGCATGTTGATCCACTGATCTTGACCTCCACGAACCTCAGCTCTTAGGAGACACGACACCATGCAACGATCCCTCTTCATCCGCTCCATGCTCGCCACCGCAGCGGCCGCTGCGCTGCTGCCGGTCGCCGTTCACGCGCAGACCATCAAGCTGACGCTCGGCCATGGCGCCGCGGTCGGCAATCCCCGTCACGAGGCCTCGGTCAAGTTTGCCGAGGTCCTCAAGGCCAAGACCGGTGGCCGCATCGAGGTTCAGGTGGCCCCGTCTGCGCAGCTGGGCGATGACGCCGCGATGGTGACGGCGCTGCGCACCGGCGCGCTGGATCTCAGCGCAAACTCGCAGGGCGCCGTCTCGAACGCCGTGCAGGAGTACGCCGCCTTCGGCATGCCCTTCATGTTCTCCAGTCCCGCCGCCGCATTCAAGCTGCTGGACGGCCCGCTGGGCAAGGAACTCGCCGACAAGTCCGCCGAGAAGGGCCTCATCCTGCTCGGCACCTGGGACAACGGCATCCGCCAGATGACCAACAGCAAGCGTCCGATCACCAAGGTCGACGACATGAAGGGCCTGAAGATGCGGGTGCCGCCCGATGCGACGCTGGTCGACATCATGACGGCGCTGGGTGCCGAGTCGCAGCAGATCAAGTTCGCCGAGCTCTACGTGGCTCTGCAGCAGGGCGTGGTCGACGGCCAGGAGAACCCGCTGGTCAACATCCACGCCAGCAAGCTCTACGAGGTGCAGAAGCACCTGGCACTGACCAACCACCAGTTCCAGATGACGCCGTTCCTGATGAGCAAGCGCAGCTGGGACAGACTGGCCGCCGCCGACAAGAAGGCCGTGCAGGAAGCCGCTGCCGAAGCCACCGCGCTGCAACGCAAGCTCTCGGCCGAAGCCGACGAGAAGCTGCTGGGCGAGCTGAAGGCCAAGGGCGTCCAGGTCACCACCGTCGACAAGGCCGCGTTCGCGAAGGCCACGGCATCGGTCGACGACAAGTGGATCGCCTCGCCGATCGGCGCCTACGTCAAGAAGGTGATCGCCGCGGCCCGCGCGCAGTGACCTGAACGCAAGGCCGCAACCCCACGAAGACGTCCCCCGGGCCGACGCACGCGCCCCGGCGGGACGCAATCGGAGACAAGCATGGAAAGCGTCAAGCGCAACTCACTGGAAGGCACCATCGTTGCGGTGTGCAGCATCGTGATGTGGGTGACGACGGTGGTGATCTTCGTGATCCTCACGGCCAACACCATTCTTCGCTACACCGGCGGCACGGGCCTGCCGTGGGCCAACGAACTGCCGGAACTGCTGTTCCCATGGCTGGTGATGGCTGGCGTCGTGCTGGCCGCGGAGAAGGGGGGCCACATCGCCACCGTCTTTCTGAAGGATGCCCTGCCTGCCCAGGCGCAGCGCCTGCTCGGCGTGATCGGCTGGTTGGTGGTGGTGGCGCTGTATGCCACGCTGTCCAAGGCCACCTACAGCATGCTCGAGATCGTCCACGACGAGAAATCTCCCATCCTGCAGGTGCCGGGGTCCGTCACCTACGCCTGCGTACTCGGCGGCATGGTGATGCTCGCGGTGCTGGCCCTGCAGTCCGCCTGGAGAGCCTGGCACGCCCGTCCGTCGGCCAAGCCGCTCGGCAGCGGCGACGTGCAGGCCCCCCACTGGTAAGCCGAGGAGCACCGCGCCATGAGCATCCTGATCCTCTTTGTCTTTCTGGGCGCCGCCGTCGCCGCGGTCCCCATCGCCCATGCCTTGCTGATCGCCGCCATGGCCGCGGCAGCGACCACCGACCGCGTGCCGCTGGACCTGCTCGTGCAGCAGATGGTCGCCCAGGTTCAGAGCTTCCCGCTGATCGCCATCCCGTTCTTCATGCTCACCGGCGCGCTGATGATGGGCGGCAAGCTCGGCGAAGCCATCGTCGGCACGCTGTCCGCCCTGGTCGGCCGCTGGCACGGCGGGCCGGCACAGGTGAGCGTGCTGTCGTCCACGCTGTTCGGCGGCGTCTCGGGCTCGGCGGTTGCCGACGCCTCCGCGATCGGCTCGCTGCTGATGCCCTGGCACCGCCGGCTGGGCTACCCCATGGCGTTCTCGGCGGCAGCCCTGGCTTCGGCGGCAACGATCGACATCATCATCCCGCCGTCGATCCCGATGATCCTCTTCGCGCTCACGGCGAACGAGTCGATCGCGGCCTTGTTCTATGCCGGCATCCTGCCGGGGCTGCTGCTGTGCGGCGGCTTCATGGCGGTGTGCTGGTGGGTGGGCAAGCGCCGCAACCTGCCGCGCGAGACGGGCAAGGTCGATCGGGCCATCCTGCGGCGCAACCTGGTGCTCTCGGCGCCGGCCATCGTGCTGCCGGTGGCGATCATCATCCTGCTCCGCTTCGGCATCGCCACGCCGACCGAAGTGGCGGTGCTGTCGACGCTCTACGCCGCCGCGGTGTCGGTGGTCATCTACCGAGACCTTTCGATTCGCCGCCTTCACGCCGCGATCGTCGAGGCCGGTCTGGCCACCGGCGTCGTCCTGCTTGTCATCATGGCCTCGGCTGCCGTGGGCTGGCTGCTCACGTTTGACCAGATGCCGCAGGGTGTGGCTCAGTGGGTGCAGCAGAACGTGCATGCCAAGTGGCTCGTGATCCTGCTGATGAACCTGATGATGTTGCTCATCGGCATGTTCATCGACCTGCCAGCCGCCATCCTGCTGCTGACGCCCGTGTTCCTGCCGCTCGCCAACGCCATCGGCATGGATCCGGTCCAGCTCGGCCTGATGATGGTCCTGAACCTGGCCATCGGCCTGTACACGCCGCCGGTGGGGACGACGCTGTTCATCACCAGCTCGATCGCCAGGGTGAAGGTCGGCGAGACCGTCCGCGCAATGGGGCCGTTCTATCTGGTCGCGTTCGGCGTGCTGGCTCTCATCTCGTATTTTCCGGCCAGCGTGCTGCGCTGACCGAGTCCCGCAACGTCCAAGGAGTTTTCGATGGCAATCACGAATCAGGCGCTGGCCAAGCTGGCCCTCAGCGCTTACCGCATCCGGCGCTTCGCCCTGCGCATGGGCGAAGTACAGGGTCAGGGGTACATCGGTCAGGCGCTCGGCTGGGCCGACGTGCTCGCGACCGCCTACTGCCACGCGATGAACCTGCGGCCGAACGAGCCCGAGTGGGAGGGCCGCGACCGCTTCCTGCTGTCGCACGGCCACTATGCGATCGCCCACTATGCGGCGCTGGTCGAAGCCGGGGTCATCGCCGAGAGCGAGCTCGACACCTATGGCAGCGACGACAGCCGGCTGCCGATGTCGGGCATGGCCACCTACACCCCCGGCATGGAGATCTCCGGCGGGTCGCTCGGCCAGGGCCTGATCATCGGTGTGGGCATGGCGCTCGGGCTGAAGCAGAAGAAGAACCCGGCCTTCGTCTACAACTCGATGTCCGACGGCGAACTCGACGAAGGCTCGACCTGGGAAGCGGCCATGTCCGCGGCACACCACAAGCTGGACAACCTGATCTGCCTCGTCGACATCAACAACCAGCAGGCCGATGGCCCCTCGGGCAAGGTGCTGGGCTTCGAACCCCTTGCCGACAAGTGGGCGGCCTTTGGCTGGCATGTCCAGCGCGTCAATGGCAACGACCTGGCGGCCGTGGTCGACGCGTTCGACGCTGCCCGATCGCTCAAGGACGCGAAGCCGCGTGTCATCGTCTTCGACACGCTGATGGGCAAGGGCGTGCCCTTCCTGGAGCAGCGCGAGAAGAACCACTTCATCCGCGTCGATCCGCCCGAGTGGCAGAAGGCCCTCGAGGTCCTCGACCAGTCCCAACCCTACGTCCAGCCCGAAGGAGCCCCGGCATGAGCACCGCCACTGCAGACAAGAAGCCGCGCCTCACGACGTCGGCGATGATTGCCTCGATCGCCTCCGAGGGGCAGAAGGTCAAGGCCGCGCCGTTCGGCAAGGCGCTCGTCGAGTACGCCGCGAACCGGCCCGAGGTCGTGGGCCTGACCGCGGATCTGGCCAAGTACACCGACCTGCACCTGTTCGCCCAGGCCTACCCGGAGCGCTTCTTCCAGATGGGCATGGCCGAACAGCTGCTGATGGGCGCTGCCGGCGGGCTGGCCAAGGAGGGCCTGGTTCCGTTCGCCACCACCTATGCCGCCTTCGGCACGCGTCGCGCCTTCGACTTCATCCACCAGGTGATCGCCGAGGAGGACCTCAACGTCAAGATCTGCTGCGCGCTGCCGGGACTGACCACGGGATACGGCCCGAGCCATGCCGCGATCGAGGACATCGCGATGATGCGCGGCATCCCGGGACTGACGATCGTCGACCCATGCGACGCGCTCGACATCGAGCAGGCGGTGCCGCAGATCGCCCAGCACAAGGGGCCGGTCTACATGCGGCTGCTGCGCGGCCAGGTGCCGCTGGTGCTGGACGAGATCGAGGGTTATCGCTTCGAGCTGGGCAAGGCCAAATTGCTGCGTGAAGGCGACGACGTGCTGGTCATCTCGAGTGGCCTGTTGACGATGCGCGCACTGGAGGTGGCCGCGGACCTGGCCCGGGACAAGATCGGTGTGGGCGTGCTGCATTGCCCGACCATCAAGCCCCTGGACGAGGCTGCGATCGTCGAGGCCGTGCGCCACAAGCACCGGCTGGTGGTGGTGGCCGAGAACCACTCCGTCGTGGGCGGTCTGGGCGAGGCGGTCGCGAGCACGCTGCTGCGTCACGGCGTGCAGCCGGCCGGTTTCCAGCTGGCCGGCCTGCCCGATGCCTTTCTGGATGCCGGCGCGCTTCCCACGCTGCACGATCGATACGGCATCAGCCGTGGCGCCCTGGCGGCGCGGCTCAAGGCCTGGCTCGGCTGAGCCTGAGTTCCCCTTCCCCCACCCTGCCATCGAGGAGACCCATGATCAATCGACTGCTCCGTGTGCTTGCACCGCTGCTCGCGCTGTGCGCCCTTGCCCCCGCGCCCGTCGCGGCCCAGCCCGCGTCGTCCGTGCCGTTCACCGTGATCTCGCGCGTGACCGAGGCCAATCCGCGGGTGGTGGCGCTGGCACTGGACTTCGGCCAGGAGCTGCCGATCAACTGGACGCTGGCGCAGAGCTTCCGGGTTCAGGCCGAACTGCTGCCGGTGAAGACCTACGCCGGAGACCTGATCGCCAACAGCGCGGCGGCCAAGGCCCCGCGCACCATCACCCGGGCCTATACCAGCGCCCAGCCGCAGCCCGGCAGCCCCAGCGCCGGCCGCCACGTCATCATCGAGATGGACGCGGACGACTTCAACGCCTCCTCCTGGTACTTCGGCTGGAACCCGGGCTTCCGCCAGGCGCTGCCTTATGGCGCGAACATGCGCTACACGGTCGAGTTGCTGCATGACCTGAACCTGGTCACGCCCAATGCGTCGCCGACGCGGCCGGGTGACTCGGTCGCCGTGGTCAAGGCCGGCACGGCCTTCCGCCAGGCCGGCGAGCGCATCGCCACCGCCGACGACTTCCAGCCCGGCGTCTTCCGCCAACCCGGCAATGCGCAGACCCAGGCCATCGCCTACACGCTGCGCGTGCCGCCTGGCCTGGCCGCTGGTGCCAAGGCGCCGCTGGTGGTGTTCCTGCACGGTTCCGGTCAGAGCCACGACACGAAGCACTTTGCCAACGACATCGCGGCCGACGTGCGCTCGCCGCTGTTGGCCAACCAGGGCGGGGTGGCCTGGGTCGAGCGGGCGCCGGAGGCGGCCTTCGTGCTGGTGCCTCAGGTGCCGGCGCGCGACACGGCCGACGCTGCCGGAGAGATCGGCTGGCGCGCCGCCGACACGCAGAAGCTGCTGCTGGGTCTGATCGACCAGTTGATCGCGCAGCACCCGGCCATCGACAGCCGCCGCCTGTACCTGACCGGCCTGAGCCTGGGCGCGATGGGTTCCTGGGCGATCCTGAACCACGCCGATCCGGCGATCAGCCGCAAGTTCGCCGCCGCGGCGCTGTTCAACGGCATCCCGATCCCGGCGAGCCACCTGCGCGGCAAGCCGGGCGAGACGCCGGCGCAGAAGGAGGCGCGCATCCAGGATGTGATCCGCGCCACCGACCTCAGCCGCGTCGCCGTACCGTTGTGGCTGGGCCATGCGGACACCGATCCGGTGGTGACCAGCGCCGGCTCGCGCCTGCCCTTCGAGCGATTGACCGGCCAGGCGACCAGCCCTGCCGGTGGCGGCAGCGACCCGCTGGTGCGCCAGTTCCAGGGCCGCAGCCCACGGGGCAGCGAGGTGCGCTACACGGAGTACCGCTACGGCGACGGCCGGCGCTTCCGCGATCTCGGCATGGTCACTCGCAATGGCCACTTCTCGTGGGAGAACTCGTACAAGGACCAGGCGCTGATCGACTGGGTGTTCCGCCAGGTCAAGACGGACTGAGAACGCCCCGAGCCGTCGTGGCCAACGATCGAGCCGCTCGACGAAGCGGCGATTGTCGAGGCGGTGCGCTGCAAGCACCGGCTGTTGGTGGTGGCGGAGACCATTCCGTCGTCGGTCGCCTGGGCGAGGCCGTGGCCAGCACGCTGCTGCGCCACCGCGTGCAGCCGGCGGCTTTCCACTTGGCCGGCCTGCCCGATGCCTTCCTCGACGCCGGAGCGTTGCCCACGCTGCACGATCGATACGGCATCAGTCGGGAGGCGCTCGGCGCGCGGATCAAGGGTTGGCTCGGGTGATTGTGATTAGCGGCACGGTGGCGGCGCCATTCGCTGCCTGGCCATCGACGCCAGGCGGCGAGCGGCATGGGTCTGGAGCAGACGGTTCTTTGCGACGCGCCCAGCGGCTGCATTCAAGATTCCCGTCGGACCGCTTTGGGTCGTTTGCGGTCTCCCACCGTCGAGCACCATCCGCCCCTGCCGGCCCGCCGATCGAGTCCCTGACGCCCGACGCGCGAGGTCGGCGGTAAGGGCGCCCGGATTCCGGGATGATCGAGGCCATGCACCTCGCGCTAGCCCGTCGACTTCGCACCTCCCGCGCCCGATCCTCGCAAGACCCCAGCGGCGCGCCCGGGCCGCGCCCCTGCCGATCACCGCGCGCGACCCGCGCCACGCCGGGCCACGCCGGCGCGGGGCGTTCTTGCTGAGCGGCACGCCGTCCGCGTCGCCTTTCGCGGGCGCCGCGCGCAAGCCGCCGCGGCTGGCCACGCTGGCGCTGCTGACCGCGCTGTCGGCGCTGACGCTCAACATGATCGTGCCGTCGCTGCCGGCGATGTCGCGCGACCTGGCTGCGCGCGACTCGCTGGCCGCGCTGGCGGTGTCGGGCTACATGCTGGCCTCGGCCGTCTTCCAGCTGACGCTGGGACCCTTGTCCGACCGGCTGGGCCGCCGGCGCGTGATGCTGGCGGCGCTGGTGCTGTACGCGCTGGCGTCGCTGGGCTGCATGCTGGCGCCCGACATCGGCACGCTGCTGGCCCTGCGCGTGATGCAGGGCGTCATCGTCGCCGGCACGGTGGTGACCAGCGCGGCCATCCGCGACCAGTACTCGGCCATCGAATCGGCCGCCAAGCTGGGCGCCATCTCGTCGGCGATGGCGTTGGCGCCGATGCTGGGCCCGGTGCTGGGCGGCCTGCTGGACGCAGCGCTCGGCTGGCGCGCGGTGTTCGGTCTGTACACCACCTGCGGGCTGGCGCTGCTGGTGCTGGTGTGGGTGGACATGGGCGAGACCCGCCGCCCCGGCCTGCCGCCGCCGCGCCTGCGCGACTGGGGCCGGCTGCTCGGCTCGGCGCGCTACTGGGCCTACGTGCTGTGCGTCGCCTTCTCGGTGGGTGCGTTCTTCGTCTTCGTCACCGGCGTGCCCTACGTGGCCACGGCGATGTGGGGCCTGTCGTCGACGCGCGTGGGCCTCGGTGTGGGGTCGATCACCGCCGGCTTCCTGGTGGGGGCGGTGCTCACCGCGCGGCTTGCGCCCCGGCTGGGCATCGCGCCGCTGATCGGGGCCGGGCGCCTGGTGGCCACGGTGGGCCTGGTGCTGGCCCTGGTCCTGCTGGCTCTCGGCGTCACGCACCCGATGGGTCTGTTCGGGCTGACCGTCTTCGTGGGGCTGGGCAACGGCCTGACCATCTCCAACGCCAACGCGGGGGCGATGTCGGTGCGGCCGGAGTTGTCGGGCACCGCGGCCGGCCTGGCCGGCGCGATGTCGGTCGCGCTGGGTGCGGTGTTGAGTGCGCTGACCGCGATCGCGGTGGAGCGATCGCCCACGCCCGGCATGCTGCTGTCGCTGATGCTGGGCTGCGTGCTGCTGTCGCTGGCCGCCGCGCTGACCGCGATCCGGCTGGATCGCGGCCGCTGAGGAAGCGGGCAAGCACCCGGCGTGCGAAGCCTTCGTGCGGGTCACTCCTGCGCCCCCCCAACGCCCGCCGCACGCCCCTTGGCGGGCCCACCCGGCAGGGCTCGGGACGGTCTGGTACCCATGGCCTGTCGGTCATCTCGAGCTTGCCGGCCGCCTGTTGGCCCATGGATCGCTCGCCGCTTCAGCGACATCCGGCCCGTGCACGGGGTTGGGTTGCCCGGGACCGCTGAGCGATGGCCTTCGATGCACGCTGCACGCCCAGGTCGGTCGGCGGACAAGGAGGCTCGCACGACAGGGACGGAGGCAGCGTGCCCCGGCACGGCACCGGTGCCACGCTGCGGCGATGGGCGGACCTCGACGCCGGGGACACCCTGCCGCCGGCCAGTGCGACCCGTGACCGCCGTCTTGTAGCGTTCATCACATCATGCAATACTTGTTGCATGCCCACTCGCTGGCTCGTGCTCGCCGCCACGCTTCCCACCCGTCCGAGCGGTCTGCGCGTGCGCGTGTGGCGCGCGCTCAAGGCCACCGGTGCCGGCACGCTGCGTGAAGGCGTCTACGTGCTGCCGGAGCACGCGCCCAGCGCGCCGATCCTTTGGGAGCTCGAACGCACGATCGCCGAGGCCGGCGCCGACGCGCACCTGCTCGTCGTCGAGGCGCGCGATGAAGGACAGGAGCAGTCGTTTCGCGCGCTCTTCGACCGATCGGAGCCCTGCGCGGCGTTCGTCCGGTCGGTGAAGGAGGCTCGGGCACGGATCAGGACTTCGTCGGAAGCCGACCTGCACAAGACGCTGCGGACCCTGGAGGCGCAATGGCAGGCCCTGCAGCTGAACGACTTCTTCCCGGGCCAGTCCACCCGCAAGGCTGCCGATGCGCTGAGCGCACTGCGCCGGCAGATCGAGCTGCACCTCTCTCCGGACGAGCCGGCCGCCACCCAAGCGGAGATCCCAAGCCGTGCCATTGCCGACTACCAGGCGCGCACCTGGGCCACGCGTCAACGCCCCTGGGTGGACCGCCTGGCGACGGCCTGGCTCATCCGGCGCTTCATCGACCAGCAGCCCCGGTTCATCTGGCTGTCCGACCCGAAGAAGTGTCCCCGGTCGGCCCTGGGCTACGACTTCGACGGCGCCACGTTCACGCACGTCGGCGACAAGGTGACCTTCGAGGTGGTGGCCCAGGGCTTCGGCCTGATCGGGGACCCGGCACTGCAGCGCATGGCCGCCCTCGTCCGCTATGTCGACACCGGCGGCATTCCCGTCGACGAAGCGCCGGGCTTCGAGATGCTCATCCGCGGACTCCAGGCTCGTCACCCCGCCGACGACGATCTGCTGGCCGCCGCGCTCCCGGTCTTCGACGCCTGCTACGTCGCCTTGCAGGTGCCGCATGACCACTGAGACCGCCGCCCATGCGGGACCGGACGCCCCACCGCCGCTTCCACGCGCCGAGGCCTTTCGCTTCTGGCTGAAGCTGGGCTTCGTCAGCTTCGGCGGGCCTGCCGGTCAGATCGCCATCATGCACGAGGAGCTGGTGGAGCGGCGCCGCTGGATCTCGGAGAACCGCTTCCTGCACGCGCTGAACTACTGCATGGTGCTGCCGGGGCCCGAAGCCCAGCAGCTGGCCACCTACATCGGCTGGCTGATGCACCGCACCTGGGGCGGCATCGTCGCGGGCGGCCTGTTCGTGCTGCCCTCGCTGTGCATCCTCATCGCGCTGTCGTGGGTGTACATGGCCTTCGGCAACGTCCCCGCCGTCGCCGGCTTCTTCTACGGCATCAAGCCGGCCGTGACAGCGCTGGTCGTGCACGCGGCCTGGCGGGTGGGAACACGGGCCTTGAAGAACGCCTGGCTGTGGGGCATCGCCGCCGCTGCGTTCGGGGCCATCTTCGCGCTCGATCTGCCGTTCCCGCTGATCGTCGGGATCGCGGGCCTGATCGGGCACTTCGGCGGCCGGTACGCACCCGACCGGTTCAAGACCGGCGGCGGACACGGGCCGGCCTCGAAGGGTTTCGGCCCCGCGCTGATCGACGACCAGACGCCGCCGCCGGCCCACGCGCGGTTCACCTGGGCCCGCTTCACGAACGTGCTGGTGGCCGGCCTCGGCTTGTGGGCCGGGGCGCTGGGCACCTTGACGGCCCTCCACGGCTGGAGCGGCGCGCTCACGCAGATGGGCTGGTTCTTCACCAAGGCCGCACTGCTGACCTTCGGTGGCGCCTATGCCGTGCTGCCCTACGTCTACCAGGGCGCGGTCGACCACTTCCAGTGGCTGACCGCGCCGCAGATGATCGATGGCCTGGCCCTGGGCGAGACCACGCCCGGCCCGCTGATCATGGTCGTGGCCTTCGTGGGCTTCGTCGGCGGATGGACCCAGGCCCTCTTCGGCAGCGAGTCGCTCTTCCTGGCCGGGGCGGTCGCGGCCTGCGTGGTGACCTTCTTCACCTTCCTGCCGTCGTTCCTGTTCATTCTGCTGGGCGGCCCGTTCGTCGAGTCGACGCACGGCAACCTGAAGTTCACGGCCCCGCTGACCGGCATCACGGCGGCGGTGGTCGGCGTCGTCGTCAATC
>WBZL01002179.1_pt1 | contig 19347 bp, 16 predicted proteins | sample 5204291 | NCBI WGS metagenome assembly WBZL01 (sample SAMN12344345, study PRJNA552823) | activated sludge metagenome | biome: Activated sludge suspended growth; feature: Nitrification reactor; material: Wastewater; isolation source: activated sludge from nitrification reactor of wastewater...
CAACTTCTCAGAAGAAGTTGAACTTCTAAATGGGCAACTGATCAGGAAAATCAGGTAAATCTGCGTCCTATTTTCGTAGGAGATTGATGCAAGAGAGCATTAACAATTTAAACGGGTAAAAGCAGAGATTGGGAGATTAAGAGACTGGGAGACTAACCACGGCTAATCTCTCAATCTCCCAGTCTCTTAATCTCAATTCCTATTTGCCCGTTTAGTTTGTAAACACACAAGAGCATCAATCTCCTATCTCCAACCTCTACAGCCCCAGCATAAACTGAAAAATCAAATCCGAATGCCCCGGCAGGTTTTCATGCCCAAAGTCGGGGTAAATTTGCAGTGATTTGGGGGCGGTGATGCGGTTGTAGCCGGAAAACTGGGTGGAGGGCGGGCAGATGGTGTCCATTAACCCCACAAACCACAGCGTTTTCCCTTCAATACGTGGAGCCAAATTCGCCACATCTACATACCCCAACTGCATAAACACATCATCTTCCCGTTCATGGCGCGGGTCAAAGCGGCGGAACCAATCCTGTAGCTCCTGGTACGCATCCTTCGCCTGATCCATTTCCCAAACGCGGCGGTAGTCGCTAAGGAAGGGGAAAACGGGAGCCAGCCGCTGGATGCGCGGCTCCAGCGCGGCGCAGGCCACGGTTAGCGCCCCGCCCTGGCTGCCACCGGTGGCACCCACCCGCGTTTCGTCCACGTCGGGCATTGCCATGACAATGCGGGCAAGCTGGGCAGTGTCGAGAAAGATGTGGCGGAAAAGTAGCTTTTCCGGTTGCCCAGCCAGGGCATCGGCCAGCCCGCGCACAATGTGGCCGCGCAGCGTCCAGCCGCCCACCTGCCCCCCATCTTCCGACAGCCCACCCTGGCCGCGACAGTCGAGGGCGGCGACGGTGTAGCCGGCCGCTACATACCCCAACTTATCCTGCCAATCACCAGAGCTGCCGCTGTAGCCGTGGAACATGAGGACGGCGGGGTGGGGCGTGGGGGCGCGTTTGGGGCGCAGTAGCTTGGCGTGAACCCGCGCCCCGCCAACGCCAGTAAAATAGAGGTGGAAGCAGTCGGCAAAGGGTGTCTGAAAGGCGGCGGGAACCAATTCGATTTGGGGGTCGAGGGCGTGCATTTCGGCCAGGCTGCGCTGCCAAAAGCCGTCAAAATCGGCCGGTTTGGGGCTGCGCCCCTGATAATTGTGCAGTTGTTCCAGGGGAAGGTCAAAGGTTAAAGGCATGGGAAGGTCTCCTTTTTATGGGTGCTGTCTGATACTGAATATGGTCATAAATTGACATTTTGTAGAAGAGATTAGGAGATTAGGAGACTGAGAGATTGAGAGACTAATCTCCTAATCTCTCAGTCTCCCAATCTCCAAAAAATGTCAGTTTATACCTTTTGAGAGTGCAAGATGGGATTCTATCATGGGAACGGCCGTTTACCAGCCTCGTGTTTGTTGCTATAGTTACACTGTATTGACCGAATCAACGAACTTATGCATCGAGAGGTATCAGATGACAAAAAAACACCCCCCTATGGTTTCCGGTGCGCTGCCCGTTCTTGGCCACGCCCTGGAATTTCATAAAGATCGGCCAGGGCTGGTTCAGCGCGGGTTCCGGGAACACGGCAACGTGTTTGCCCTGAAGCTGATGCAGCAACAGGTTGCGGTCGTCATTGGGCCAGAGAATCAAAAGCAGTTCTTTATGGAGACGGACAAAAACCTGAATATTCAGGAGCCGTATCGCTTTTTGCGGGCGATTTTTGGCAATGTGCTGTTTTTGGCTGACCATGATGAATATATGCGACAACGGCCGTTTGTGCAGGAAATGTTCAAGCGGGAGAAAATGCTCCACTACGTGGACGTGATGCAGGAAGTGGTGCAGGGTTGGCTGGATTCGCTGGGCGAAGCAGGCGAAATGGAGTTAACCGAGCAAATCACCTGGCTTGTGCAGGAAGTGGCCGGTAACTGCTTCCTGGGCAAGGAAGCCCACCGCGAAATCGGGCGTGAATTTTGGGAACAGTACAAATATCTCAGTGAGTCGCTCGATCCCCTGCTGCCGCCAAACCTCCCCTTGCCCAAATTCATTCGCCGCGATAAAGCCAAGGCTCGCATGACCGAAATTTTGCAGCCCATCATCGCCCAGCGGCGGCACAGCCCGGCGCAGTATGATGATTTTCTCCAGGACATCATCATGAAAGAGGATAAGGACGGGCAGCAAATTGACGAGCAAACCATTCTCAACATGCTGCTGGGCTTTATGTTTGCCGGGCATGAAACCACCGCCGGGCAAGCGGCCTGGACGATTATCACGCTGCTGCAGCACCCGGATTATTGCCAGTTGGTGCTGGATGAGCTGGAACGGGTGGCACCATATCCGGTACACATTGACCCGCGCCGCATGGTTCAGCTTGACCACATCAGTTGGGCGATCCGCGAGATAGAGCGGCTGCACCCCTCGGCCGATCTGCTGATGCGGACGGTAAAGGAAGATACGGCTTTTGGTGATTATGTGGTTCCGGCTGGCTGGCTGGTGCAGGTGGCGCAGGAAGTGGGGCATACGCTCCCCGCTTTCTTTAACCAGCCGGAGCGGTTTGACCCGCTGCGCTACGCCCCAGATCGCGCTGAGGACAAACAGGATCGCTTTTTGCTCTTTGGCTTTGGCGGCGGAACCCACAAATGCACGGGCATGAACTTTGCCAACAATGAGATGACCGTCATCACCGCCCTGCTGCTGCGCGAATACGAGCTGGAATTGGTCACGCCTGAGCCGTACACCGTGCGCGGGCTGGGTGCCAACCACCCATCGCCAACCATCGTGCGCTATCGCCGCAAGCAGGCCGCCGCCAAAGAGCAAACGGCCGTTTTAGCGGCTGCCCCAGTCCCATAGCCCCATCACCGTTTGGGCACTGAGCTTGTAGCCCATTTCGGCCAGCGCCAGCCCGATTTCCCCGTGGTGGTACGCTTCATGGGCAATGAGGTAGCTGATGAAGGCAGGCGTGTGTGGTTTAAAACCCGGCACCCGCTTGCCTTCGGCCAGCCGTTGCGCCACCATCTGCCCAATGGCCGTGCCCGATGCTGCCAGCGATTGCTGCAGCAACACCTTGTCTTGCTCCTGCCCTTTTTCGATTTTTGCCACCCCTTCCGGCAGTTCCTTGCTGGCGGCCTGTAGCCACATCAGCCGCACGTTGTGGATGTGGGCCAGCATTTGGGCAAAGTCACGCCCTTTTTTGGGCGCGGGCGCGGCAAAGGCGGCGGGGTCAATGGCTTCCAGCAGGTAAAGGTTGATGCGGACGTGAATCTGCCAGCTTTCCAGGAGTTGTTGTTCTAACATAGTGCCTCGCTATTTTACTGTGAGCGGACATAAACTGACATTTTGTTTCTTGGCTCCAAGTGGCAAGTAACAGGTAGCAAGTCTGGTTTGCTGACAAGACTTGCGACTTGTAACATGCTACTTGCAAGCAAAAGAATGTAACTTTATGACCTTGATGCGTATAACCTGGTTTTGCGGTTCTTGGAGATCTTATGAGGTTGACAGAACAGCTTGTAGTGGCGAGGCATGCCTCGCCACTACAAGCTGGGGCGACTCCCACGAATGCCTGAAGAACCGATTTTAGTAGAGTATACGGCCGTTTATGCTCACAAAAAAGAGGCGATGTCTCATGCTTCTGTTTCAACAGGCGTTTGGGCGGGATGACCGGGGATAAGGCTGGCAACGCCGCAAACTGCTTCCCCCGGTCGTCTTGCCCTTGCCCCACCCGACAAGAACGTGTTGGGTAAACACAAGGGCGAGACGGCGCGGAGACAACGCCATTTATTTGTTAGAACCGATGATTGCATACATAACGGAGGCTGCCATGACACAACCGGGCAAAATTATTCTCATCAACGGCGCATCCAGCGCGGGCAAATCTACCCTGGCACGGGCGGTGCAGCAGCAGTTCCCGCTGCCCCTGCTCCACATCTCCTTTGACCTATTTATTGATGGCGACATCCTGCCCAAACCCCAAATTCGGGACGGCACCTTTTCCTGGCAGGCAATGCGCCCCACCGTTTTTGATGGTTACTTCCGCTGCTGGGCGGCACTGGCCCTGGCTGGCAACCATCTGGTCATTGACCACATCATCGAAACCGAAGCATCGTTGCGCTATATTTTGCAGTTGCTGGCGGGTATAGATGTCTTTTTTGTCGCCCTGCACTGCTCCCTGGAGGAGTTGGAGCGGCGGGAGGAGGCGCGGGGCGACCGCCGCAGCGGCGATGCCCGCACCGATTTAGCCATTGTCCACCGCTACACCCGCTATGATTTGGAACTGCATTCCGACAAGGCCACGGTTGCGGAAAATGTGGTGCGGTTGATTGCCGCCTGGGGACAACGGCAACACCCCACCGCCTTTAAGCAAATGACGGCTGAAATGTTTGGGTAATTTTCTCAACGCGCTTACAATAGTTTATGCAAAAACGACACCAGAATGCCATCCGCCTGCTGATCGTTGATGACCATGCCGTTATGCGGCAAGGGTTGTCCATTTTGCTAAACCAGCAGCCACATTTGACCATTGTGGGCGAGGCCGGGACGGGTGCTGAAGCTCAAAACGCCGCCCTACGCTTCCAGCCAGACCTCATCCTGCTTGATCTGCAACTGCCCGACAGCACCGCCGAATATCTTTGCCCCGAACTGCGCCGCCTCAGCCCCCACAGCAAAATCCTGGTTCTTAGTGGCATTGAGGCCAGTGACCCCGTTTACCGCGCCGTGGATGCCGGTATTGACGGCTATATTCTCAAGGGGGTGGATATGAGTGAGCTGATTGCCGCTATCGAACAAGTGGCCGCTGGCTATTCCTATCTACACCCCACCATTACCCGCCTCATTTTGCACCGCGCTGCCCGGCAGCAGCAAAGTGCGCCAACGGCCGTTTCTGCCGATGCCTACCAACTAACCAAACGACAAAAGCAGGTGCTGATGCTCATGGCCTCCACCGCCACCAACCGCGATATTGCCGAACGATTGAGCATCAGCGAAGAAACCGTTCGTTCCCACGTCAAACACATTTTGCGGAAGCTCAACCAGTCCAGTCGCACCCAGGCCGTGCTGGAAGCGGTGCGAATTGGCTTGATTACCGTCTGAACGAGAGCGCATGAAACCAAAATGGCAGCGCAAACGAGATCGCCTTGTCGTCCTGTTTCTCCTGGGCGGCTTGCTGTTTAACTACCCCATTCTGGCACTGTTTGACCGCGAAGGCATGGTTGTTGGTATTCCCATTCTCTATCTCTTTCTCTTTTGCTCCTGGCTGTTTGTCATTGCGCTGGTGGCCTGGATCGTTGAAAGGTAGGTATGGCATCCTGGGTTATTGTTCTTGCTTCCATTCTATATGCCGCTGTTTTGTTTGCCGTGGCCTATGTGGGCGACCGTTGGGCAGGTACCCGGCGCAGGCTGACCAATAATCCAACGGTTTATGCCCTGTCGCTGGCTGTGTATTGCACCGCCTGGACGTTTTATGGCAGCGTGGGGCGGGCAGCGGTAACGGGGGTGGGCTTTTTGCCGATCTATTTGGGGCCGACATTAACGGCCGTTCTCTGGCTCTTCGTCCTCCGCAAAATGATCCGCATCAGCAAAGTCAACCGCATTACCTCCATCGCCGACTTCATCGGCTCGCGCTATGGCAAGCACGGCGGGTTGAGCGGCCTGGTGACAATCATCGCCGTCGTCGGCATCATCCCCTACCTCGCCTTACAGCTCAAGGCCATCACCACCAGCTTTAGCGTGCTGGGGGGCGCTTCAGAGGCAACAGCCGAGCTGTCCTTTTTCCCCGACACCGCCCTGCTGCTCGCCCTGCTCATGTCCGCCTTCATCATCCTGTTTGGCACGCGCCATCTGGATGCCACGGAGCATGATGCCGGGCTGGTGCTGTCCATTGCCTTTGAATCCATCATCAAGCTGGTGGCGTTTATGGCCGTGGGGCTGTTTGTCACCTATGGGTTATATGGCGGCTTTGGCGATTTGTTTGCACAAGCAACGGCCGTTTCCCAACTCCGCCCCCTCTTCACCCTCAACGAAGCTGGCTCACCCGGCGACTGGGTTTGGCTCACCCTGCTATCCATGCTCGCCATCATGTTCCTGCCCCGCCAATTTCAAATGGCCGTGCTGGAAAATGTAGACGAACGCCACCTGCTCAAAGCAAGCTGGCTTTTCCCCCTCTACCTCCTCCTCATCAACATCTTTGTCCTGCCCATTGCCCTGGCCGGCAACATGCTGCTGCCCAACGCCGACGCCGACTTCTTTGTACTAACCCTGCCGCTGTCCGCCGGACAAGGCGGTGTAGCCTTGCTGGCCTATGTCGGTGGCCTTTCCGCCGCCACCGGCATGTTGATCGTCTCCACCTTCGCCCTCAGCACCATGGTTTCCAACGACCTCGTGGTGCCGCTGCTGTTGCGCTGGCCCGCCCTCCGCCTCAATCAGCGCACCGACCTCACCGGCGTGCTGCTCGTTGTCCGCCGCCTTTCCATCCTCGTCATCCTGCTGCTTGCCTACGGCTATTTTCACGTCGCCGGTGGCAGCCCCCTTGTTTCCATCGGCCTCATCTCCTTTGCCGCCGTAGCCCAATTTGCCCCCGCCATTCTGGGCGGCATCTACTGGAAGCAGGGCAATCTGTTTGGTGCCATGACAGGGCTAATCGTCGGCTTCCTGTTCTGGTTTTACACCCTGCCTCTGCCCTCGCTAGTAGATTTGGGTGGGCTGCCCGCCAGCTTTGTTAGCGACGGCCCCTTTGGCCTTGGCTGGCTGCGCCCCTACGCCCTGTTTGGCGTGACCGATCTCACGCCGTTAACCCATTCGCTGATGTGGAGCTTGTTGCTGAACGCTGGCTGCTATGTCATCGGCTCGCTGCTGACCGAGCAAACGATTTTGGAACACACCCAGGCTACCCGTTTTGTGGATGTGTTTGAACGCTCCGAGGAGATTGACCGGCTGCAAATGTGGGGCAGCACCATCTCCTTTGGCACCCTGCGAACGCTGGTGGTGCGCTTTTTAGGCGAACGCCGCACCCGCGACTTTTTACACAGTTGGCCGGTAGATTGGCACGACGAGCAGGCCCTGAGCCAGCCGGCCGCCCCCGAACTGGTCAATCAGGTGGAAAAGATGCTGGCCGGTGCCGTTGGTGCCGCCTCCGCCCACGTCATCATCGCCTCTGTCACCGAACCTACCCTAACCTTCAGCGAAGTAATGAACATGCTGGACGAAACCTCGCAGGTGTTGCGCTACAGCCGCGAGCTGGAGCGACAGTCGCAGGAGCTGGAGAGCAAAACGGTGGCCCTGCATGAAGCCAACGAACGGCTGAAAGAGCTGGACAAGATGAAGAGTGAATTTGTCTCCCACGTCACCCACGAGCTACGCACGCCGCTGACCTCCATCCGCGCCTTTAGCGAAATTTTGCTCGACAACCCGTCGCTGGGGTGGGAGCAGCGTTCCCAGTTTTTAACCATCATTATGGGAGAAAGCCAGCGGTTGACGCGACTGATCAACAACGTACTGGATTTGTCCAAGATTGAATCGGGCAATGCCGACTGGCTGTTGTCGGATGTGGACATGGGCGAAGTGGTGCGAGAGTCGGTGGCGGCGGTGGGGCAGCTTTTCCGCGAACGCGCCATCCAGCCAGAGCTGATGCTGCCGTCCGTCGTCCCCATCGTCCGTGCCGACCGCGACCGGCTGGTGCAGGTGATGCTCAATTTGCTGTCCAACGCCATAAAATTTAGCAACCCGACGGCCGGCCGCGTATGGGTCTGTCTTGACGTGGTGGATAACAGGGTGCAGGTGTCGGTGCGCGACAACGGGGAGGGGCTGCACCAGGACGATATGGAGGCGGTCTTTGACCGTTTTCGGCAGGTGCGGCGGAAGCACGACGGCAATCCAACTGGGACAGGGCTGGGGCTGCCCATCAGCCGCCACATTGTGGAGCATTTTGGCGGGCGGCTTTGGGCAGAAAGCGAACCCGGCCATGGCGCAACTTTTTGCTTTACGTTGCCGCTGCCGCTGGGAGAGACCGTTTATGGGTAAAGATGTTCTTATTGTTGATGATGAACCCAATATTGTGATCTCGCTGCAATTTTTGATGCAGCAGGCGGGGTTTATGGTGCGGGTGGCGGCCGATGGCATGGCGGCGATGTCACTCATTGCCGAACGGCCGCCTGATTTGGTTCTGCTTGACATTATGCTGCCCTGGCTGGATGGGTGGGAGGTGTGCCGCCGTATTCGGGCGAACCCGGCGTGGCAGGGGATGAAGGTGCTGCTGCTGACGGCCAAGGGGCGGGATGTGGATGTGGAAAAGGGGCTGGCACTGGGGGCGGATGGGTATGTGACCAAGCCGTTTTCGACCCGTGAACTGGTGCAGATGGTGCAGAAGATGCTGGTGGAAGAAACGGCCGTTTCTCCCCCTCCTCAGGAAAACCCTCAGCCATGACCAACCTCCCCGACATCCACAGTGCCGTGCAAACCCGGCTGCAAGAGTTCCCCCTCACCACCCCCCTGCGCGAGGTTGTGAGCGGCTCCGTGATGCAGTTGCCGCCCACGGCCACCATTCGCCAGGCGGTGGTGCAAATGGGTCAGGCCAATATTTCCTGCCTGGTGGTGGCCGATGCCGGTGAAGTGGTGGGGATGTTTACCGACCGCGACATTCGCAACCGGGTGGTGGTGGCCGGGGCAGATTTGGACGCTTCGCTGGGGACGGTGATGAGCAAACGGCCGTTTACCATCACCGCCGACCAATACGCCTTCCAGGCTCTGTTGCTCATGAGCCAGCACAACATCCACCACCTGCCTGTGCTGGACAACGGCCAGCTAGTAGGCGTGGTCTCCACCACCGACCTGATGCAGCTTCAGGCCACCACCCCCGTCTATCTGGTGGGCGACATTTGGCGGCAGCCCGATGTGGCCGGGCTGGTCGCCGTCAGCCGCCGCCTGCCTCGGCTGGTAGCGCGGCTGGTCACGGCCGATGCCAAGGCCGAGGACGTGGGGCGGGTTGTCTCGGTGGTCAGCGATGCCCTGACCCGGCGGCTGCTGCAGTTGGCCGAGGCCACGCTTGGCCCACCGCCCGTCCCCTACGCCTGGCTGGCCTTTGGCTCGCAGGCGCGGCAGGAGCAAACCGCTCATTCAGACCAAGACAACGGGCTGCTGCTGGACGACACATTTCAGCCGGAACACGACGGCTACTTTGCCGCTTTGGCAACCTTTGTCTGCGACGGTCTGGCCGCCTGCGGCTATGTCTACTGCCCCGGCAAGGTGATGGCGACCAACCCCAGTTGGCGGCAGCCGCTGCACGTCTGGCGGCGTTACTTTGCCGACTGGCTGCATGAACCATCGCCCGATGCCTTGCTCCACACCTGCATCTTTTTTGACCTGCGCCACCTGTTTGGCGCGGCTGATTTGAGCGCGGCACTGCTGGCGGATGTGGTGGCGCACAGCCAGCAAAACGGCCGTTTTTTGGGCAACATGGCAAAAAACGCGCTCGATTTTCAGCCGCCGGTTGGTTTTTGGCGGCGGTTGCATTTGGACGACGGCAAGATTGATTTGAAGCGGCGCGGGCTGTTCCCGATTATTGAGCTGGTGCGGGTGTATGCGTTGGCGTATGGGGTAACGGCCGTTAATACCCACGACCGCCTCAACGCCCTGCTGCCCACCCCCGCCTTTGTCAAGCAAGATGTCCACAACCTCCACGACGCGCTGGAATTTATCGCCTACGTGCGGCTGCGCCACCAGGGGCAGCAGTTGGCCGCCCAGCAGCCCGTTGACAACTTGCTCGACCCCACCGAACTGTCCAAATTTGATCTGGAACATCTCAAAGCCGCCTTTGCCATCGTTCAGCAGGCGCAAAACATTTTGTCCCAGCGTTATTTGACGGCACTTTATTAGGAAATTTGGACAGGATTAACAGGATTAACAGGATTTTGGTGCTTTATCTTGTTAATCCTGTTAATCCTGTCAGAAAAAACATGAACCGTCACCAAAGCGAACTGCTGATTTTTGTGGGCATTTTGACCGCCTTTTTGCTGGGGCTGCTGCTGGCGTGGCTGGGGCTGCCGGTGCTGACGCGGGAGATGCGGCTGGGGCTGGTGATAATCGTGGCACTGCTGCTGGCCGGAGCCGCTTTTTGGCTGAACCGGCTGGTGCAGGCGCACCGCTTTGGGCTGCGGCGGCTGGCGGAGGAGCTGGAGCTGATTTTGCGCTCTAACCCGGCGCACCGGGTGCGCCCCGGCACGTTGGCGACGGAAAAGCGATTGGCAACGGCCGTTAATACCTTTGCCGACCGCTACCAGCAGCAGCTTGCCGCCGAAGCCGAGAAAATGACGCAGGCGCAGGCCGCTTTGGCTGCCGAAAAGCAGCGGCTGGCGGCTCTGATTGCCGACATGGGAGAGGGGGTGCTGGTCTGTAATCGGGAGGGGCAGATTTTGCTGTTTAACGGCCGTTCGCAGCACCTTCTCGACACCCCCGACCAAAGTGGCAGTCTCGTTGGGCTGGGACGCTCCATTTTGGCTCTGTTTGATCGGCAGGTGATTGCCCATGTGCTGGAAGAAGCGGCCACCCGGCCGGAAACGCGGCGCGTGGTGCAATTTACCGCCACCGCCAGTAACGGCCGTTTGCTGCGGCTGCGGCTTGTTCCCGTGGCGGCTGAATCCGAAGCTGAAACGGGTTTTATCGTCACTCTGGAAGATTTGACCCAGCAGCAGGCACAGCAGCTTGACCAGCGGTTGTGGCCGCTGGTCGAAGGGCTGCGGGCACCGGCGGCCAATATTCGCGCCGCCATTGAAACGGTGATGGATTATGCCGCGATGCCGGCCGATCAGCGGCAGCGGCTACAGCAGGTGGTGTATGAGGAAGCGGGGCGGTTGAGCGAGACGGTGGAGGAATTAACGGCCGTTTACAACAGCCATCCCCCCGCCAATTTGCAGCTTGACCCGATGCTGGGGCGTGACCTGCTGTGGGCATTGGAGCGGCGGCTGCGGCCATTGGGTGCGGTTGCCGCCACGCTGCCGCCCGATGATCTGTGGCTGTTGGCAGATAGCTATCTTCTGCGCCACGTCGTGCTGTTTTTGGCGGAAAAATTGGTGGCGCAGTGGCAGCCGCACCATCTGGAACTACGCTTGCAACCTTTGCGGCAGCGGGCGGCACTGGATTTGGTGTGGGTGGCCGATGAATCTGTGGAGCCAGTTTGGGCGTGGCTGGATGAAACCATTCCCGCGCTGGGGCAAACGGCGCGGCAGGTGACGGCGCACCATGACGGCGAGCTGTGGGTGCAGCGGGAGGGAGCTACGGCGTTTGTGCGGCTGCTGCTGCCGCTGACGGTGTGGGAATCTACGCCGCTGCCGCTGCTGGGCAGCCGGCCGGAATATTACGACTTTGACTTGCTGCAACGGCCGCTACCCGCTGCCGACTGGGCGGAACGGCCGTTGCGCGAGCTGACCTACACTGTTTTTGATACGGAAACGACCGGGTTGGATCCGTCCACTGATGAGATTGTGGCGATGGGGGCGGTGCGGATTGTAAACGGCCGTTTGCTGCGCCAAGACGTGTTTGACCAGTTGGTGGATCCACAGTGTTTTTTGTCGCCGCAGGCAACGGCCGTTCACGGAATCACCCCGGCGATGGTGCAGGGGCAGCCGGCCATTGACGTGGTGCTGCCCCGCTTTCACCGCTTTGCCGCCGACACGGTGCTGCTGGGGCATAACGTGGCCTTTGATATGCGGCTGCTACAGTTGAAAGAGGCGGCAACCGGGGTGGTGTTTGCCCAGCCGGTGCTGGACACGCTGCTGCTGGCGGCGCTGCTTTTCCCGGAGCGGAATGATTACAGTCTGGAATCGCTGGCGCGGGATTTTGGTGTGGTGGTGGCCGGGCGGCACACGGCACTGGGGGATGCGTTGATTACTGGCGATCTCTTTTTGAAGATGGTGCCGCTGCTGGCGGAGCGGGGAATTGTGACGTTGGGGGAGAGTTTAACGGCCGTTCAGCAAACCCACCTCGCCCGCCTGCGCTATTAGCAGGGGCGTATCGCATACGCCCTTTTAGGAATGGAAATTAAATAACTTGCCCATCTAGAAGTTCAACTTCTCAGAAGAAGTTGAACTTCTTTCGTAACTTATTTAATCCTCGTTCCTTACCCCGTGTGTGATTCAGAGATTCCACGCAAAGGCGCAAAGACGCAACGGAAATTTTGTTTGTCCTTTGTGCCCTCTGCGGTGAGAAAAGAAAAAAGGCCAGAAGGACCCCCACGCCACATCTGACCCAAACAAACAGTTTTGGCTGTTTGTCATTAACGATTGTCGAGACCCCGGTTGGCGATGATTTGGCGCAATCGCTCCACGTCGCTTTGGGGCTGAATGGCTTTGCGCGGAATCCAGAGGAAAAGCTGCTTGTTGAGGTAGAGCAAAAAGCCGTCGTCGGTTTCGTGTACCTTTTGCACGTCGTCCCACAGGGTGCGGCTTTCGCCTACGTCTTCGGTGGTGATAGAAACGGCCGTTTCATCAATCACAAATGTCACCCGCTTATTCTGGTCGGCGTGCTTGGCAAACAGCCGCCGTGCCGACCGTTCCACCACTTTCGGGTGGCGCATCAGTTCATTCACCACCACCCCCAAATAGGCCAGCCCCACTAGTGCCGCAATGCCCCAGTTAAAAATTCCCTGCCGAAACAGCAGCATAAACAGCACAAAAATCATGCTGCTCAGCGCCACAAAGCGCAGCCAGCGCACTTTTTGGCTTTGTCCCCGTAAATGGTGGTTTTGTGCCGCCACCATTTCGTCTACTGTCCACAGATATGAGGCGCGAATTGCTTTTGTTGCCATAGGGAATTGACCTGGGAGGTTGGAGATTGCTCTCCAATCCCCAACCTCCAATCTCTACTCAATTAATGCTGCGCAGCGGCCGTAGCAGCCCCAGCAGGGATACGTACCGATTCCACCATCTCCTGAATGTGTTCTGGCGGTGCTTCTGTTTGCCGTGAAACGACATAGGCAATGGCAAAGTTGAGAATCATCCCGATGACACCGATGCCCTGCGACGAAATGCCCATGACATCGCTGATGATCGGTGCTGACGTGCCCAGCAGCCGGTCAGAGCGCATGAGGACAATCATCAGGGCGGTGAAGATAATGCCCACCACCATCCCGGCAATCGCCCCTTTGTCGTTGGCGCGTTTGTCAAAGATGCCCATGAAAATGACGGGGAAGAAGCTGGCCGCCGCCAGGCCAAAAGCAAAGGCGACCACTTCACCAACAAAGCCGGGTGGGTTGATGCCTAAATAACCAGCCAGGAAAATGGCTCCGACGATGGCGATGCGCCCTACGCGCAGCCGTTCTTCTTCAGAGGCTTCCGGGCGGAGCCAACGGTAGTAAATGTCGTGGGCAAAGGAGCTGGAGATGACCAGCAGCAGCCCGGAGGCGGTGGAGAGCGCGGCGGCCAAACCACCGGCGGCCACAAGGGCGATCACAAAGCCGGAAAGCCCGGCTACCTCAGGGGTGGACAGCACAATAATGTCGCGGTCAATGACGATTTCGTTAGTGTCGCCGCCAGAGAGGGTATAGACGCCGTCGCCGTTGAGGTCAGTAAATTGCAGCAGCCCGGTTTGTTGCCATTTCCACGCCCAGTCAAGGTCGGTGCCTTCGGCAATGGCGGTGGTGGGGACGTTGTTGAGGGTGTTGATGAGGTTGAGCTTGGCAAATACGGCCAGGGCGGGGGCGGTGGTGTAGAGCAGGGCGATGAAGAGCAAGGCCCAGCCGGCCGAATAGCGGGCATCGCGTACTGATTTAACGGTGTAGAAGCGGACGATGACGTGGGGCAAACCGGCCGTTCCCGCCATGAGCGCCAGCATGATGCAGAAAATGTCAATTAACGGCCGTGTTGTCGTCGAATAGACCCCCAGCCCCAAATCCGTTTGAATGGCATCCAGCTTGGGCACAATGTCGGTAAATGTCAGTGCCAACTGGGGAATGGGGTTGCCCGAAACCCGCGCCGACAGCGTAAACGCTGGGATGAGGAAGGCGATGATGATCACGCAGTATTGCGCCACCTGCGTATAGGTGATCCCCTTCATGCCGCCCAACACAGCAAAAAAGGCCACAATCACCATCCCGATGACGACACCCCAGGTGACCGAAATTTCCAAAAAGCGGCTAAAGACAATGCCAACGCCGCGCATTTGCCCCGCCACATAGGTGAACGACACAAAAACGGCACATACAGCCGCCACAATGCGTGCCGTCTGCGAGTAATAACGGTCGCCCACAAAGTCGGGGACGGTGTATTTGTTGAACTTCCGCAAATAGGGTGCCAGCAGCGTGGCAAGCAGCACATATCCCCCTGTCCAGCCTAGCAAATAAACGGTGCCATCGTAGCCCATGAAGGCAATGAGGCCAGCCATGGAAATAAACGATGCCCCTGACATCCAGTCAGCGGCGGTAGCGGCACCGTTAGCGATGGCGGGCACCCCTTGCCCGGCCACATAAAACCCCTTGGTGGAGTTGACACGATTGGTGTAACCGATCCAGATGTAGCCAATGAAGCTAATCCCTACCAGCAACCAAGTCCACATTTCTACGCTCATGATCCTATCTCCTCTCCTGTCATTAATGGGTGTGTTTATTCTCGAACCCCGTATTCGGTGTCTGCCTTATCCATTAGGTAGGCATAGGAAAAAATCAGGATGACAAAAATGATCATTGCCCCCTGATGGGCAAACCAAAAGCTGATCGGTATCTGGAAGCCGGGCAGGACGATGTTGCCTACCAATGGTTTGAAGACGACCGACATACCCAGCGAGACGAATGCCCAAATGATTAACAGGATGCGAATAAGCCTAACGTTTTTTTGCCAGTAGGATTGCAGCTTTTCTTGCTGATTTCCGGACATAGCTTTCTCCTTTTCTTCTGTATGCGGTTGGTAAAAAGATGAATGTAATATTAGAAAAAATTATCAGAGTGGTAAATGACACGTTTGGGGGATTCTTGGGGAGGGATCACCCATGTGGGTGAGTTGGGTGTGGGGAAGAAACGGCCGTTTTTCCCCCCACACCCCCTATCTATCGTATACAGCACGTGCCAGGCGAGGTTAGCTGCCCGGCACAATGGCAAAGGGAAATTCGCCGACGGTGTTAGAAACGGCCGTTTCCCCACTTCCACAATCCACTGCCACATAATAATAATCTGGCGCACCACCTATATCCCCGCTGATGTCCACGGGCGCGTTGCCAATATCAGCCAGTGACAAGCTAAAGCCGCTGTAGGGGCTGCTGCTGTGGTAAAGATTGTAGGTGCAGCTTGGGTTGTCATTTGGAGTGAGCAAGCTGGTTACTGCTAACGGTGAGCGTGGGTGAAATTGCCGCCTCGCCCCACTCAAACGCCCCCATATCCACCGTTCCATCGGGCAACAAACAGAGATTAAGAGATTGGAACTAAGCACAGCTAATCTCTCAATCTTCCAGTCTCTCAATCTCAATGCTCATTTACCCGTTTATTTTGTAAACATGCCAGAACTTCTTGCGTAACTTATTTAAACCTCGTTTCTAATCTCCCAATCTCTCAATACCCTCTTTCCGCGTCATATATGCCGACAGCGGAAATAACTCATCAATTTTCACCATTTGCCCCGTTTGCATTGCTTGATTAGCCGCAATGCCAACCAGAATCGAAGCCGCGCCATCAATGTGGGAAGCAGCACGGCGATAAGGGTCATATGGTGGATTCGGGGAGAAGATTTGCTCCAGCATGACAGGATCGGCTCCACCGTGTCCGCCATCGTTAACAGGCACTTCTACCTCATACGGCACACCAAACATGGGGAAGGCTCTCATGTGCGTGGCCTTGAACGGCCCTTTGCTGGCCGCTGCATGCCCATCCCCCAGCAGATGGGTGATACTTTCCTCGATGTCCATCTCAATACGCCCCTTCGTGCCAGTAATTGAGATACGCAACCCTTCCCAGGGTGCATAGGCTACCAGACAGTAAGAAAGTAGTGCGCCATTGTTGTAACGTGCCGTCACAGTCATCGTGTCTTCAATGGTGATGGGTTCGCCAAAGACATTGCGATCACGCAGATAACCTGTCTCGGCTTCGGCATTCAGGTACAGACCTTCCATCTCTTTTTGGGAGGTGAGGAAGAGGGCGAAGGGGTCGTTTTGGGCTTCAGGAACGTTGGTATAACGATGGTAGCTGTATTGTTCACCACGGGATTCGGCGTTAAAACGGCCGTAAAAATGCAAATCGCCCATTGCAAACACGCTCTGGGGGTAGGCATCAATCCACCAGTTGACCAAATCAAAGTGGTGGGTGGCCTTGTGGACGAGCAGCCCGCCGCTGTTTTGCTTTTCCCGATGCCAGCGGCGGAAATAGTCGGCACCGTGACTGGTATCTAGTAACCAGGAGAAGTCCACGAGTAACGGCCGGCCGACCACCCCATCCATCACCAACTGGCGAAAACGAGTGTAAGCCGGCGCATAGCGATAATTAAACGTGACCCGAAGCGAACGGCCGGTTTTCTCAATCGTTTGATAAATCGCCCGCAGCTTGTCCACATCGGTCGTCATCGGCTTCTCGCTGATAACATCGCAGCCCAATTCCATCGCTCGCACAATGTAAAGATGGTGCGTACTGTCCATCGTGCTGACAATGACCGTATCCGGCTGCGTTTCAGCCACCATCTGGTCAAACTGGTGGGCCAAGTAGGTCGGGCGAGAAGCCATATCCAGGATGTTGGCTAATTGCTCATTGTACCAATCCATCCGCGTCTGGCTCAGATCGCAGAAGGCGACTAACTCAGATACCTCACGGTAGGTGTTGGCAACGGCATTGACAAACATGCCCGCACGGCCACCCGTGCCAACAACGGCATATCGTTTACGCTGATTCATAAGATGACTCCAAAGATGGTATTATGAGCCTGAGCAGTTTAACCTGCTAAGAAATGAGGATTAAATAAGTTACGCCAGAAGTTCAACTTCTCTCAGAAGTTGAACTTCTAAATCCCAAGTTATTAGCGAACGAACCCTAAAGGCTCTTGTCACGGTATTATAAGCGACTATGCCATCTCTCCCCAGACAAATTTCCCGCAGAAAGTTGTGCAATTTATCCTGTACAATAGGTGTCAGTTTGTGCAAGTTGAGATATAAACGTCAGACGACTATCGTTTGTGTAGGGCAAGTTTGCAAACTTTCCCTACCTGCATAGAGGAGGTTTTAATGGGTTTGCTGATTCACAACGTAACGATTTTTACCAACGACGGCGACAACAAGGTGATTGCCGATGGGGCGGTGGCGGTTGATGGCACGCGGATTGTGGCTGTTGGCACGGGGGCGGAGCTGGCGGCGCAATATGCCAATTTTGAGCGGCTGGATGGCAACGGCCGTTTATTGATGCCCGGCTTCACCAACGCCCACATGCACTTTTACGGCATGTATGCGCGGGGGATGTCGCTGCGGCAAACGCCGCACAACTTCCACGAAATTTTGCAGTATTTGTGGTGGGCGCTGGACAAGGTGCTGGACGACGAGGCGGTTTATTACAGTGCGCTGATTCCGGCAATAACGGCCGTTCGCCACGGTGTCACCAGCATGATTGACCACCACGCCAGCCCCAACGCCTGCCTGGGCAGCCTGGATCGCATCGAAGAAGCGTTGACCCACGTTGGCGTGCGCGGCCTGCTCTGCTATGAGACCTCCGACCGGGACGGCAAGGCGATCCGCGATGCGGGGCTGGCGGAAAACGAGCGGTATATTCGCAAATGCCAAGCGGCGAAAGCCGCCAACGCCGACCACATGTTTGACGGTATGATGGGGCTGCACGCTTCGTTTACCCTCGATGACGATTCGCTGGAACAGGCGGTGGCGATTGCCAGCGGGCTGAACCGGGGGTGCCACATCCACATGCTGGAAGATTTTGTGGATGAGACGTTGACGCGGGAAAAATACGGCCGTTCTGTGGTCGAACGCCTCGCCCATTTTGGCGTGCTGGACAGCCGCAGCATTACCGCCCACGGCATCTTTTTGGACGACGCGGGGCGCAAATTGCTGGCCGATAGCAACACAATCGTCGTCCACCAGGCGCAGTCCAACATGAACAACGCCGTTGGCCGTGCCGACGTGTTTGCCCTGCTCAACGCCGGTGTCACGGTGGGCATTGGCACCGACGGCATGACCCCCGACCTGCGCCGCGAGGCGATGACGGGTTATCTGCTGCACAAGCACCACATGAGCGACAACAATTTGGGCTGGGTGGAGTACGAAACGATGACGATGAAAAACAACCCGGCGATTTACCAGCGGCTGACGGGGCAGCAGGTGGGGCGGGTAGAAGCTGGCTACCTGGCCGACTTGATTTTGCTCGATTATTACCCGCCGACGGCGTTTAACGGCGGCAACTTCTGGGGCCATTTTCTCTTTGGGCTGGTGGATGCCGACGTGGACACGACCATTGTCAACGGCAAAATCATCATGCGCCACAAGCAGATTGCCCACCTTGATGAAGCCGCCATCGCCGCTGCTTCGCGTAAGGTGGCGGAGCGCGTTTGGCGCAACTATCATGCGTAAAATGAGGTAGAATGGGACGCGGACAAACGCGGACGTAAGGAAAAGCAGGTAATAATGAAGTGTTCTTGGTTGACTAGCAAATCTAAGCATGAAACGCAGAGGCCGCAAAGATCGCAAAGCTTAAGAAGTGTTTTTCCTTTGCGCCCTTTGCGATCTTTGCGTTTAGCCAAGTTTAGCCAGTCGAGGAGGTAGTCTGATGAGTACGATGTTGGTGAAGAATGCCCGATTGTTGATGACGATGAATGATGGGGGGGAGACGATTGCGGATGGGGCGCTGTTTGTGCGGGGGAATGTGGTGGAGTGGGTGGGAAAAACGGCCGTTATTCCCCCACAATATCAAACCGCCGACCGTGTGATTGATGCCACCGACAAAGTGGTGCTGCCCGGTTTGGTCAATACCCACCACCACCTCTACCAAACCCTGACCCGCGCTATGGCTCCCAATAGCTCGCTTTTTCCCTGGCTGCAAACCCTCTACCCCATTTGGGCGCGGATGGACGGCGAGGCGGTTTATGTGAGTGCGTTGGTGGGGATGGCGGAGCTGATTTTAAGCGGCTGCACCACCGCCAGCGACCACCTTTATTTATTCCCCAACGGAGCCAAGCTCGACGACGAAATTCGGGCGGCGCAGGAGATTGGGCTGCGCTTCCACGCCTCACGCGGCTCAATGTCGTTGGGGGAAAGCGACGGCGGTTTGCCGCCCGACAGCGTGGTGGAAAGCGAGGAGGCGATTTTGCAAGATTGCCGCCGCGTCATCGAGACGTTCCACGACCCCAATCCGCTGGCAATGACCCGCGTG
>WBZL01002182.1_pt1 | contig 19322 bp, 18 predicted proteins | sample 5204291 | NCBI WGS metagenome assembly WBZL01 (sample SAMN12344345, study PRJNA552823) | activated sludge metagenome | biome: Activated sludge suspended growth; feature: Nitrification reactor; material: Wastewater; isolation source: activated sludge from nitrification reactor of wastewater...
TGATCGAATCCCATGTTCGAGATTGGAATGAAAGGGCAATTTTTTAAGGTTAATTTGTCTGACGACTATTGACAAAGTCAACGAAAAGCATATAATCAGCGTTCGCAGTACGTTGATGGATCTCGTCCCCCTGACAGATCATTGAAAATTGAGCAAGCAGTCTCCAGTCAGAGACACAAGCCTGTTGGTTTTGCAGTCTGACGAGCCGATGTTGAAAGCGAACATCGGTTTTTCGTCTGTCGATGATTTGACAGGCCGAACAGCACCTTGACAACTGAATAGTGATAGGAAGCAACAACTCTGTCGATCCAGTAAAAAAAAACCGTAAACTAACACTCGCAAGAGTGAAAAAATTTTTTGCGGAGAGTTTGATCCTGGCTCAGGATGAACGCTGGCGGCGTGCCTAATACATGCAAGTCGAACGAGGTGCTTTTTGTAGCAATACGAGGAGTATCCTAGTGGCGAACGGGTGAGTAACGCGTGGGTGACCTACCCCAAAGTGTGGAATAACAGTCCGAAAGGATTGCTAATGCCGCATGTGGTCTGCGAGTTTAGAAATCGTTGACTAAAGGAGCAATTCGCTTTGGGAGGGACCTGCGTCCCATCAGCTAGTTGGTGAGGTAACGGCTCACCAAGGCTACGACGGGTAGGGGACCTGAGAGGGTGGCCCCCCACAATGGAACTGAAACACGGTCCATACACCTACGGGTGGCAGCAGTAGGGAATATTGCACAATGGGCGAAAGCCTGATGCAGCAACGCCGCGTGCGCGATGAAGGTCTTCGGATCGTAAAGCGCTTTTCTGAGAGATGAGAAAGGACAGTATCTCAGGAATAAGTCTCGGCTAACTACGTGCCAGCAGCCGCGGTAAAACGTAGGAGGCGAGCGTTATCCGGATTCACTGGGCGTAAAGCGCGTGCAGGTGGTTCGGTAAGTTGGGCGTGAAATCTCCCGGCTCAACTGGGAGAGGTCGTTCAATACTACCGGACTTGAGAGCAGAAGAGGAAGATGGAATTCCCGGTGTAGTGGTGAAATGCGTAGATATCGGGAGGAACACCAGTGGCGAAGGCGATCTTCTGGTCTGTTTCTGACACTCAGACGCGACAGCTAGGGTAGTAAACGGGATTAGAGACCCCGGTAATCCTAGCCGTAAACGATGTGAACTTGGCGTTGGTGGGTTAAACTCCATCAGTGCCGAAGCAAACGCGATAAGTTCACCGCCTGGGGACTACGGCCGCAAGGTTAAAACTCAAAGGAATTGACGGGGGCCCGCACAAGCAGCGGAGCGTGTGGTTTAATTCGATGCTACACGAAGAACCTTACCCAGGCTTGACATACAGGTGGTAGAGATCCGAAAGGTGACCGACCCGCAAGGGAGCCTGAACAGGTGTTGCATGGCTGTCGTCAGCTCGTGTCGTGAGATGTTCGGTTAAGTCCGCTAACGAGCGCAACCCTCGCCGCGTGTTATACGTGTCACGCGGGACCGCCGGTATTAAGCCGGAGGAAGGCGGGGATGACGTCAAGTCAGCATGGCCTTTATGCCTGGGGCTACACACACGCTACAATGGGCAGTACAATGGGTTGCCAAGCCGCGAGGTGGAGCCAATCCCGCAAAACTGTCCTCAGTTCAGATTGCAGGCTGCAACTCGCCTGCATGAAGCTGGAGTTGCTAGTAAACGCGCGTCAGCTATAGTGCGTTGAATACGTTCTCGGGCCTTGTACACACCGCCCGTCACGTCATGGGAGCTGGTAACACCTGAAGCCGGTAGCCTAACCGCAAGGAGGGCGCTGTCGAAGGTGGTGCTGGTGACTGGGACGAAGTCGTAACAAGGTAGGTGTACCGGAAGGTGCGCCTGGATCACCTCCTTTCTAGAGTACTTGAGCGATCTCCCTCACGAGAGATTTGCTCCACTCATTTTCATGTGCCTTACGGTGATGAGGCGCTGGACATGGGGTTGGAATTTCCTATCACTACTCAGTTGCCAAGGTCCATACGGGCTTGTAGCTCAGTTGGTTAGAGCACTGTGCTGATAACGCAGGGGTCACAGGTTCGAATCCTGTCAAGCCCACTACCCAGTTCGATCTGGGGATGTAGCTCAGTGGGAGAGCAGCGCGTTTGCAACGCGAAGGTCGCGGGTTCAAATCCCGCCATCTCCACTGAGTTCGTGTGAAGTTTTGGAGTAAAGAAAAATTTGTTAAACAGTTCGCAGACATAAAGCCAGAAAAGCGCCGCAATGTTTAAAGGTCGAAGTTTTCCGACCCGGCGGTGTGTGCCGGGTCGAACTGTCTCTAAAATCTGAATATTGTTGAAGGGTGACCGATGCCCTTGATGAATAAAATAAGATCAAGCGCGTCGTTCACTGGTCAACCGGTGAGTTGCACCTTAAAAACTGAATAGTGACTGAAAGATAATATCCTCAAATATCAAGAAATATTTGTAGGCCGAAAGCAAGTAATGAAGAGTAATAAATTCTCCGCATCACGTGGAGAAGCTACTAAGGGCTTTCGGTGAATGCCTTGGCGCCAAATGCCGATGAAGGACGTGGGACACTGCGATAAGCCCCTGGGGAGCCGTGTACAGGCTGCGATCCGGGGATGTCCGAATGAGGAAACTCGCTCGAGCGAACCTCGAGCATCCTCCTACTGAACACATAAGTTGGAGGAAGGTAACCCAGGGAACTGAAACATCTAAGTACCTGGAGGAAAAGAAAATATTCTCCTAGTAGTGGCGAGCGAACGGGGAACAGCTCAAACCGTCCGTGCTTGCACGGGCGGGGTTGTAGGGTCTGGCATACGGAAGTTACAAAACAGTCAGTTAGCGGAAAGGTGTGGGAAAGCCTGCCAAAGAGGGTAAGAGCCCCGTATGCGAAAACTGATTGTCTTCCGCCAGATACCTGAGTACTGCCGGGCACGCTAATCCGGCAGGAATCTGGGGAGTCCACTCTCCAAAGCTAAATACATTTGGCGACCGATAGTGAACAAGTACCGTGAGGGAAAGGTGAAAAGTACGGCTGTTAGCCGAGTGAAATAGAATCTGAAACCGAAAGCCTACAAACAGTTGGAGGACTAACAGCGGGTTGAGCGCTGTAGAAATACAGATGTTCCCCGCTATGTCTGACAGCGTGCCTCTTGGAGAATGAGCCTGCGAGTTAATCTCAGTGGCTAGGTTAAGGGAGTGACACCCGAAGCCGTAGCGAAAGCGAGTCTGAATAGGGCGTACAGTCGCTGGGATTAGGCCCGAAACCGAGTGAGCTACCCATGGGCAGGGTGAAGCGAGTCTAAACGCTCGTGGAGGCCCGAACTTACTAATGTTGCAAAATTAGAAGATGACCTGTGGGTAGAGGTGATATGCCAAACGAACTCGGAGATAGCTGGTTCTCCCCGAAATAGCTTTAGGGCTAGCGTCATGCGTTTAATACTGGAGGTACAGCACTGAATGGGCTAAGGGGCTTACCGCTTACTGAACCCAATCAAACTCGGAATGCCAGTATTCCAGAGCATGGCAGTCGGACTACGGGAGATGAGTTTCGTGGTCGAAAGGGAAACAGCCCAGATCATCAGCTAAGGTCCCAAAATCTACACTAAGTGGGAAACGAGGTGAGGTTACTTGAACAACCAGGAGGTTGGCTTAGAAGCAGCCACCCTTTAAAAAGTGCGTAACAGCTTACTGGTCTAGTGACCTTGCGCGGAAAACTTAACGGGGCTAAGTGTAGTACCGAAGCTATGAGTCTCAGCATTTGCTGGGGCAGTAGGGGAGCGTTCCATCAGCGGTGAAGGTCGATCGATAAGGGCGACTGGAGCGGATGGAAGTGAGAATGCAGGCATGAGTAGCGTATAAACACGTGAGAACCGTGTTCGCCGTAAATCTAAGGTTTCCGACGCCAGGTCATTCCGCGTCGGGTTAGTCGGGTCCTTAGCCGAGGCCGAAAGGCGTAGGTGATGGACATCCGGTCAACATTCCGGAACCGCTCAGGACGAGTGATGGGGGGACGCAACGAGGTAGGCCAGCCTGCTATTGGATGCAGGTGCGATCTGTTTAGGCGTTGAGGCTGATTGGCAAATCCGTCAGCTGAGCTGAGACAAGAGCGAGCCGTAAGGCATAAGTGGTTGAGCCTTGTTGCCGAGAAAAGCCTCTAAACGTTGAATTCTGAGCGCCCGTACCGCAAACCGACACTGGTAGATGGGTAGAGTATACCAAGGCGAACGGGAGAACCCTTGTTAAGGAACTAGGCAACATGACCCCGTAACTTCGGGAGAAGGGGTACCTTCGAGCGTTCGGGTAACCAAAGCGCTTGAAGGTCGCAGTGAAATGGCTCTGGCGACTGTTTAACAAAAACACAGGTCTCTGCTAAGCCGTAAGGCGATGTATAGGGGCTGACGCGTGCCCAGTGCCGGAAGGTTAAGGGGAGAGGTTAGCGTAAGCGAAGCTTCGAACCGAAGCCCCGGTGAACGGCGGCCGTAACTATAACGGTCCTAAGGTAGCGAAATTCCTTGTCGGGTAAGTTCCGACCCGCACGAACCGCGTAACGATCAGAGCACTGTCTCAACAAGGGACCCGGTGAAGTTGAAATGGCTGTGAAGATGCGGCCTACCCGCAGCAGGACAAAAAGACCCCGTGGAGCTTTACTGCATCTTGGCATTGTATTTGGACATGATCTGTGTAGCATAGGTGGGAGGCTTTGAAGCTGGGGCGTTAGCCTCGGTGGAGCCATCAGTGAAATACCACCCTGATTATGTTTAGATCCTAACCCCATTCCGTCATCCGGATGGGGGACCGTGCCAGGTGGGCAGTTTGACTGGGGCGGTCGCCTCCTAAATGGTAACGGAGGCGCCCAAAGGTTCCCTCAGGTGGAATGGAAACCCACCACAGAGTGTAAAGGCATAAGGGAGCTTGACTGCAAGACCAACGCGTCGAGCAGATACGAAAGTAGGGCTTAGTGATCCCACGGTACCGAGTGGAAGGGCCGTGGCTTACCGGATAAAAGCTACCCCGGGGATAACAGGCTGGTGAGATCCAAGAGTTCACATCGACGATCTCGCTCGGCACCTCGATGTCGGCTCATCGCATCCTGGGGCTGGACAAGGTCCCAAGGGTCGGGCTGTTCGCCCGTTAAAGCGGTACGCGAGCTGGGTTCAGACCGTCGTGAGACAGGTCGGTCTCTATCCGCTGTGGGCGTAAGGGATTTGAGAGGAGCTGCTCCTAGTACGAGAGGACCGGAGTGGACTGACCTCTGGTGTGCCAGTTGTTCCGCCAGGAGCATTGCTGGGTAGCTACGTCGGGCAGAGATAACCGCTGAAAGCATCTAAGTGGGAAACTCGCCTCAAGATTAGATCCCTGTATTCTGGTTAACAGAGTAAGACCGCAGGTAGACCACCTGCTATATAGGCAACAAGTGTAAGCGCAGTAATGTGTTGAGCTAAGTTGTACTAATGGTCGAGGGCTGAATCCCGTGATGTGGAGAACTTATTACTCTTCCACGCAAATCTTATCAGTTACTGTTCAGCACTACCTTGTGAAATAGTCTCTTGGTGATTGGAGCGACGGGGGTACACCCGGTCACATCCCGAACCCGGCAGTTAAGTCCGTCAGCGCCGATGGTACTTGGAGGGCGACCTCCTGGGAGAGTAGGTCATTGCCAAGAGGCTTTTCTTAAAAAAGCACACGCGCAGTCTATCCAACTGCGCGTGTTTCATGTATAATTAATCTTGCAGTTCGGTTGACGGGCATAGCCCCGATTACAAAAGAGGAGCGTGAAGCGCACGGTTTGATCCAGCGATCATTTTGTCGTTTCTTATTTCTTGAAAGACCCTCAACCGACTCTGCATGTAAGCAGAGTTTTTTATTTTCATGCGGGAAGGAGGTGACTTCGTTTGGCATCCGTAAATCTTCGTAATGGCGAATCGCAAGACTCGCTGTTGAAACGCTTTCGCAAAAAGGTCGTCAAGAGCGGAGTGCTCAGCACCGTCCGCCGCAAACGCTGGTTCGTCTCCAAAAGCGAACAGCGCCGAATGGAAAAGAAAAAAGCGATCCGTCGCATCAAGCGGCGCACCTTCACCCGCGACGGCGAGTGAAACAAGTAGAAAGAGACACTATGGCTAAGGAAGAAGATAAAATTCGCGCCGAAGGACTTGTGATCGAGGCGCTGCCCGGCACCCAGTTCCGCGTGAGGCTCGATAACGGGCATGAAGTGCTCGCCTACCTCTCCGGTAAAATGCGTAAACACTACATTCGCATCCTGCTCGGAGACCGCGTCGCGATGGAAATGTCGCCGTATGATCTGACCCGCGCGCGCATCACGTTCCGCCAGCGCAAAAATGCGCCCATGCCTGTGCAAGAATAGCCATCCCTCCTTTTTCATTGATGGAACTGAAACGGCTCTCGAAGTTTCGAGAGCCGTTTTACATTTAATGCGGATGGACACAACGCTTCTTTCCACAAGTGCGGCTGGTTCGCCCTACCTCGCGCGGAGTTTGCTCCCGCACGCGCGGCAGAAGCGATCCCCGGCGACGGCGCGCGTGCCGCATTGGTGGCAATAGACTTCCTCTTGCGATTCATCCGTTTGGGAGCCTGCGCGTTTACCGCGTCGTTTTCGAGAGTTGGAGGAGTGCGATACATTCGATTGCAGGGATCGACGATACAAGATCAACACAAAACCGATCATAGCGATCCCGATCCCGCCGACAATCCATGGAAGATTGTCCACCGAAGTACGGCCCAACGTATCCTCGCCCAATGGCTCAGACGGTTGCACCTGGCTGACCGCGTTTGGAGAAGTAAGCGACTCTGTGTCTCGTCGATATTCCAGCTCCATTTGATAAGAATGTCCCATCTTCAGGCTGTTTTTGTTAACGGTAGCAATGAGGAACTGACCATCTTGCGAAGTCGCAAAGGTGTTGGCGGGATCGATCATAACCTCGCGGCTATCGACGGGAAGGCTTAGAGTCAGGCGGAACTCGTTTACTTGATAGTCGCCGAACCATTTGTAAATAAACGATCGTGTGTTCCCTTCACGCAACATGGGTTGATAATATTCAATGCGATACGGCGCGTAGGAATCCACATTCAACGCGATCGTTTGCCAGTCGCCTTGCTGGGTAGGCGTCTCAAAAGGAGCGTTAATCAACTGCCCGTTCACATTAGAAGCCACCGCGGTCAAGTTTCCCTCTTTTGGGAATCGCAACATCACTTGAGCCGGGAGCGGCGTTTCTGCCGACACGACAAATTCATTGATGATCAGCATGCTTGGCTGGTCGTATTCAGCCCATAGTTCAATGCTGAGAAAATCCAATTTGACCTCTCCCTGCGCGCGCGCTTTCGATGGAAAAGCAAGCAGAAGAGAGATGAGAAAAAAAGCATACCACTGTTTTATTTGAGACATGCAGACACCTCTCCCCGAATCTTACCATGTAAATCAATATCAATTCACTGTGGGCTCTGAAGCGAGCGCGTCAGTTGCCAGCACGCCCAGTTCATTGGTGTTTCGATATTACGTTTCTTCCCGATCTCGACCACCGCGCCGCAGATCGCGTCGATTTCCGTGGGCGCGTTGCGGAGCACATCCTGCAACATGGACGATTGATTTGCTGAAGTCTTGCGCGCCACCTCTTCCACCATCGCTACGGGATCGTTGAAGGGCAGTGTTATTTTTTCCGCGCGGGCAACTTCGGCGACTTCACTTGCTAATCTCGCCATCATCTCGCGCGCGGAAGGACGATTCAATAACTCGCCGTTTGGCACGCGGAGCAACGCGGTCAATGGGTTGATCGCCGCATTGATGACGAGTTTTCCCCACACCAACGATTGCGCGTCTTCGACGAGATGCACGTTGAATTTTGCCGAGAGCAATGCTGATTCGATAGGATCGAGTTTTTCATGACGTTGAATCGTGACAACTCCCTCGCCCCCGGCGCGCGCTAATCCCGGTGCTACGAGGGTTGCGCCGGTGGTTGTGCTTCCTAAGGCAACGCGGGAATGTTTAGCCACAGAGATCACAGAGTTCTTTGAGTTTTCTTCTCTTTTTTTCTCTGCGCTCTCTGTGGCTGATTTATTTAAAACTTGTGCGAGTGTTTCGTAATTGCCGATCCCGTTTTGGAGCGTGACCGCGAGTCCATCGTCCGCGAGACATTCTGAAAGTTGATTTGCGGTGCGTTCCGTTTGCCATGCTTTGACCAGCACGAGCGCGTGTTTCGCGCCAACACATTCACGCGGATCGTCCGTAGCGCGGACTTTGAACGCTGTTTCGTTTCCATTGGAATCAACGATCCGCGCGCCATCTTTTTGCAGGGACGCGATTCCCTCCTTCCATGTGCCGAGCATGGTGACGTTGTATCCCACCTGCGATAAACGCGCCGCGAACAGAGTTCCCAGCGCCCCAGTGCCGAGGATGAGGATATCGTTTGCCATGTTACGCAATACGCAGTACGCAATACGTTTTACTCCATACTGCGTACTGCGTGGTTTGTTGTTTTAGATGAGTTCCTTTTGCAAAGATTCCCACTCTTTGTCGTCCATCTCAACGGTGTGTTCCTGCGCGGGAAAGCGTTTCGATTCGACATCTTCGATGAAATCGCCGAACGCTTTTTGCATCTCGCTGTGAAAGTTCGCGTACTTCTTGACGAACTTCGGCGTGAAGCGGTCGAACAGACCGAGCAGGTCGTGCGTGACCAGCACTTGCCCGTCACAGCCTGCGCCCGCGCCGATTCCGATGGTGGGGATGGAAATCTTTTTGGAGATCAACTCCGCCAGCCGCGCAGGGACCGATTCAAGCACGATGGCGAAACAGCCCGCCCCTTCGAGAATGAGCGCATCTTCCACGAGTCGTTTCGCGGCGACGGCGGTCTTGCCTTGCGCGCGGAATCCGCCAAGTTGGTTGACCGACTGCGGCGTGAGTCCAAGATGCCCCATGACGGGAATCCCCGCGTTGACGATGGAGCGGATCGCATCCGCGCGTTCGCGTCCGCCCTCGAGTTTGACCGCGTCCATGCCGCCGTGCTGGAGGAAGCGTCCCGCGTTGCGCGTCGCCTCTTCGACGGACACTTGATACGACATGAACGGCATATCGCCGACGAGCAGGGCGGACTTTGCTCCGCGTGAGACGGCGCGGCAGTGATGGAGCATCTCCTCCATGGTGACGGGAAGCGTGTTTTCGTATCCCAGCACCACCATGCCGAGCGAATCGCCGACGAGAATGGAATCGACTCCCGCCTTGTCCATCGCCAGCGCGGTGGGATAGTCGTAGGCGGTGAGCATGGTGATGATCTCGCCGCGTTCCTTTTTCTGGCGATAGGTGAGCGTGGTGACTTTTTTGCGCGCGGTCGTTGCCGCGCTGGTGGAAATTGGTGTTGCAGACATGGTATCCTCCGAATAGGTAGGAGCCGTTTGGTGCGGTCGTCCCCTTGTCGCCGCGGTGGACAGGCTTGGGTAAATTTTGCCGTCGCGTTCACGCAAAGCGGATACGCGCGGTACTCGTATTATTCCACAAATCTCCTTTTTCGCCTATAATAAATTTATAAATAATGCTGAAGCCGCCGTCCTCGGCGGCGGGGACGCCGCCGAGAGCAAGGTAGATAATAGAGGAGAATTTCCATGAAACGCATGTTTGGCTTTTTGATCGGAATTTTTGTCGGCAGTCTCGTCGGTTCGACAATTGCGCTGTTGATGGCGCCTGAATCGGGCGAGGAACTGCGCGGGATGATCCGCGCGCGCGGCGAGAACTTCTTCAACGATGTGCGCCACGCGGCGGACGAACGACGCATCGAATTGCGTCACCAGTTAGAGTCCATGCGCGCGCCGAGGGGGGAATAGAACTTAAACAGACAGGGCACACGTGGACCCGCCTTACTCATACACGTGTTCGTAAAACCCCTCCGCCCTCTGCATATTTCTCCCATACTCTGCGCGTGATGAAATGATCTCTCGATTCAAGCCTGCGGATTTCTCCCGCAGGTTTTTGTTTTCGATGTACAATAAAGGCGAGGTGCAATATGACCTTTGCTCAACTTCTAACCGAAATTGACCGACTCTCAACTGACGAGAGACTGAAATTGATGGAAGCGTTAACTCGCTCCCTTCAAGTTGATATGCGTCCCTTGCGGAAATCGCGTAAGGGGTCGTCATTGAAACGCGTCCGAGGCGCGCTTCGCCTGCGAGGGGGCAAGGCCCCTACCGACCGGGAACTGCGTGACGAGTACGTCAATCGAGGTGTAATATGACCCTTCACGAACAAATCCAAGAACAAATTGCTAAACTGTCTCCTGAAAAACAGAACGAGGTGATGGATTTCATTTCTTTTCTGCAACAGCAAAGCCCGACGCGCGCATCTCGTAAGCGTCAGTCGTTGAAAAAACATCCTGCCTTCGGATCATGGCGCGGACGGAAAATAAACGCGCTGACGTATCAGAACACCCTTCGTGCTGAGTGAGATGTACAAATTAATTCGTAAGATGTAATTACGAATTACCAATTACTCTATTGTAAAACCCCTCCACCCTCTGCGTATTCCTCCCATGCTCTGCGCGTGACGAAATGATCTCCCGATTCAAACCTGCGGACTTCTCCCGCAGGTTTTTGTTTTCTACAGTTTTGATGGACATAGATTTTGAACCTCGTAATGCGACACGTGAAGCGTGTCGCTCTACCCACTTTGCAAAATATGACTCACCGCCGTAGACGCGGGTCTGCCCAGCGACTGCAATAACAGAGTGATTCTATTCTGAAATTGAGTTGCTTCTACCTTACCCTCGAAGCCTGTGCCGCCGTATCCATGTCCCGCCATACGCTTGCAGTCCACCAATTGTTGCCACAATTTGGATAAACCTTGTCGATATAACTGTGGGGTTGATTTATGTTATCAGCATCCCGAAATTTCTATGCTCGTTTTCCTTCTCAAGAGTCGAACTCTCAAATCCTATCAAAGTTTTACGCTGATTGGAAATGAGAGTCGTTAGCAGAAACTGCTTTGTATTCATCGGGTTGTCGTATGCAAAGTTTATCGACGCAACATTTTGTGTTGCTGTCCCTGCTTTGAAATGGAGATGAAATGAACCGCTATCAAAAACTCATGCTCGGTTTCTTGTTAATGATCTCGCTGGCGTGCGGTGGTTTGCAAATACAACCAGGCGCGCCATCAATGCCGACTTCGGATCCCGGCGCAATCAACACCTATATTGCCCAAACTGCGGAAGCGGCGTTCACACAGACCGCCAGCGCCGCGCCGCCAACCTTTACCCCCACCTCTACATCAACTTCAACGCCGACACTTGTGGTAACTGAAACTCCCCTGCCAACGATTTCTGTTCATATCGAACAGGCAAACCTTGACTCAAATTCCCTGCTCATCGTTGGTCAATTAATCGGAACGCTGGCTGAGACAGGTTATCGGAGCGTCGCAACGCTTAGCCTTTTTGATTCCCAGAAAAATAAACTTCTGGAGCAGGAAGCGCCTTGCGCCGAAACACCCAATGAAGCAGATAGACTCTGCATATTTAAATTTTCAATTCCAGAACTTCCAGCCGACTTTGCCAGTTACCAAATCATGGGACGAATCCAACTCGGTAACGGCTTGACCTTGACCGGCCAAATGGAAAGCGCGGTAGCGGGAGGGGAAACGCAGGCAAATGTCTCTGAAGGTAACTTGACACAAGTCCCCTCGCCATCGCCCCAGCCTGTTCAACCTGCGGTATTCATCTCGAAAAACAATGTTTCCATCTCTGCATCCTTTTCTTCTTCTTTTTATTATAGACCTGAAAATGGCTCGTTTTTACGCGCCACCGTAACCTATTACGGCGATCCCGTTTTAGCAAACGCTGCAAATCTCAAATTCTGCGCTTCCATCGTTGAACATCGGAAGTACGAATCGGGAAAAACCGCGCAAGTCGTCCTAACGGACGAATGCAAGGATGCGTACTTTTCAGAAGCTGACAAGCCGGCAAGCCTGTCCAACAATTATTTCTTCAAGCCTTCAGGCTATAGTTTTGTTTTGACCGACAGCCCCGATGGTCGTTATCAAATTTTAGACGTTCGCGCCGTGGTCACGTTGGAACAAAATCAGCAGGTGTTGGCAGCCTCGGAGCAGTCGCATCATCCCGTGCCTGTGCGCGTGGTTAATACTTCACTGTATTCCACGCAGGCGACCGCCACCGTTGAGATCATGGCTGGGCAAGGTCAAACATACGACCTTGCGCTCAGGGTCTATCAAGTTGAAGGAGATCCAGATGAAGTTTTCTGGAGTTCCCTCCTTTTCTTTATCCCTTGCATTGTACCGGGAATTTGCGATGACCAAAAGATGATTGGCGAATCTTCCCAACCAATCGAACTCACACCCGGCGAGAAGGTGACAATTTCCACCAGTAACTCCATCGCCCCAGTTTCTGAAGAAGGAAATGTCATTACAGGATATGAAATGGTCGTCTATTTTGAAAATATTATGATTGGTAGAACTCTACCCGAATAAATCTGAACGCTGATCGCGCAGAAAACGCAGATTTTCTTTTCTTGAATCAGCGAAATCAGCGTTTTTCAGCGCCCAAAAAATATTTTGTTTATTACGGATAAGGTCTAACATTGAACCACGCAACTTGACATTCATGTCGCGCTATGCTCTTTGCAAGATATGACTCACTGCCGTTGATGCGGGTCCGCCAAGGGATTGGATCAACGCGGTCTTCGCATTCGGGATTTGATTCGCTTCGCCCTCACCTCGAAGCTGGGCCACCGCATCCACAGCCTGATACACGCCTGAGGCGCCGCCCGCGAAGCCGCGCGCTTTCATTCCGCCCATTGTTGCACACGGGATTTTTCCCTTCAACCCGATTTCATTGTCTGCGGCAAGTTTCCATCCCTTACCTTTGATAGCGAATCCCACCGCTTCGAGTTGTAACGCGGCGTAGACGCTGAATATGTCGTGATACTCAAACAAGTCAATGTCATCCAACACCGCGCCGACTTGTTTCATCGCCTTGCCAGCGGAGATTTGCGCGGTGTCGAAGTACAGCATGTCTTTGCGATCATGCAATGCAAGCGTATCCGATGAAGAAGCCGAGCCAGCGATTTTCACCAGAGGATGTGAGAAATTGTTTGGCAATAACTCTTGGCGGGTCAATACAACTGCCGCCGCGCCGTCTGCGTTGGGAGCCATGTCGAACATGTTGAGCGGATCGCTGACCATTTCGGCTTTAGCGTAAGTCTCGGGCTTGATGGCTTTGCGGAACATCGCGTGTTTATTTGCGACTCCGTTCGCGTGGGCGGTCAATGCAAAACCAGCGAACCCGTCTTTGGGGACATCGTACTCGTGCATGTAGCGTTTCATCAACAATGCGGCTTGCGCGGCGGGAGTCATCCCCTGCACCGACTCGAAATCCGCGTCCCCTGTGGTGGCGAGAGCCGCGTCCACGCCTGAGCCGACTTTATCTGTAAACTTCTCCACGCCGACGACGAGCGCGACATCCACCAATCCACTTTTGACGGCGAGATAGCCTTGCCGCAACGCCGCGCCGCCTGATGCGCCCGCGGCTTCGATGGTCACGGCTTCGATGCCGAGCAAGCCCGCGTAATCCGCGATCAACACGCCGAGATGCGCCTGATTGGAAAGATTCGGCGCGAGCATATTGCCGACGAATAACGATTGCGGTTTCAATCCGCCCGAATCTTTGACGGCTTCTTGAATGGCGGCAAAGGCAAGGTCGCGCAGACCAATGTCCCAATGCTCGCCGACTTCTGTTTGTCCGATACCTGCGATGATGACTTCTGTCATGTTGTGTTATCTCACTTTGAAGTAAAAAGAAATTCTGCGGGTTCATCAGACGGATAGGCGACCGATGACGGTCCGATGAGTTGCAAGTTGCTGTCTTTTGGCGCTTCCATGCGCAACGTCACGGGATAGTCAACGCCGCCGGGGATGGTGATGAAGGCATAGCCTGTTTTGTCGGTCAAGCCGCCGGTTTCGAATCCGCCCTGAAGTGTAACAATCAGAGTCGCATTCTCTATGGGCGTATCTTCCGAGTCGATTACACCGTTACCATTGACATCGAGATATGCGTAACCCGAAAAAAAGGCATCTACGATGGGTCGGATATCCGGTGTTGGCGTGGGGGAGAGGAAGGTACAGCCCATGATGAACAACAAAAGAATGAGCATGGCGGCGAGTTTGCCGAGTTGTGTTTGTCTGAATTGGGCGATGATGATATTTGTCATATATGCGCTCCGTTGGACACGTAGACAGGCACACAGGGAAACACATTTCTCGCGGTCTTGTGTACCTGTCTACGTGTGTACTTGTTTACTTCATCGCTAGCTTCCCGCGGAAACGGACATACGTTGCGTAATCAATCTCTGTTCGGCGCTTGACGTACTCTTGTGTCTTCGTGGCGAGGCTGGCGCGGAGCGGGGCGTTGTCAGTGACGGAAATGTCGAAGGCGTCGGAACCAGCTCCACTTCCGAAAGAGACGACGAGAATCCGATCGCCAGGCTGGGCGATGTCGAGAGTCGCAGTGAGTCCGATCATCGCCGCGCCCGCGTACGTATTCCCGATCACAGGGACGAGAAGCCCAGGTTCGATCTGATCCATCGAGAAGCCGAGACCCGATGCGACGCGTTGCGGAAATTTTGTGTTGGGCTGGTGGAAGACCGCCCACTTGTAATCTTTGGCGGTCGTGCCGCTGGCTTCCATCAGATGCGTGGCGGCTTCGCTGACGTGTTTGAAATAGGCGGGTTCGCCCGTGAAGCGCATGCCGTGTTCGGGATATTTCGCGTCGGAGCGCCGCCAGAAATCGGGCGTGTCGGTGACGTACGAATACGAGGCGTTGATGACCGCCAGCGATTCTTCGGCGGGACCGAGAATGTACGCGCCGCCGCCCGCGCCTGCGGTGTACTCGAGCGCGTCGCCTGGCTTGCCTTGCGCGGTGTCCATGCCGATCGCCATCGCGTACTTGCCCATGCCCGAGCCGACCAAGCCCATCGCGGCGACGAGCGCTTCGGTGCCTGCCTTGCAAGCGAATTCCCAATCGGCGGCTTGCGTGTTGGGGACCGCGCCAATCGCCTCAGCGACCAAGGTGGAGGTTGGCTTCACCGCATACGGGTGGGACTCGCTCCCGACCCAGACCGCCCGCAATTCAGTCGGGTCAATTTGCGCGCGTTTCATCGCGTTGCGCGCCGCTTCAATGGACATGGTGATGACGTCTTCATCCAGCCCAGGGACGGCTTTCTCTTTGATGGGGAGTCCGCCTTTGCCGCCCGTCCATACGCGCGCGACTTCTTTTGCGGGCAGACGATAGCGCGGCACGTATGCGCCGTAGCCAATGATGCCAACGGGTTTGGCTGGTTTGAGGAGGGTGGGGGGGTGAGGGTGAGGGGAGGTCATTTATGCGCCTTCTTGAATTCAATTTGAGTTATATCCAAATTGCCTTGATAATAAAACCTTTTTCCAATAGGTTTCTCTTTCAATAATAAATTCATCTGTCGAATGTGTGTCGGCAATTTCAAGAACAGAATATTGGAAATTACTAGCGTAATCAATACTTTTTTCTTGAATCAATTCTCTGAGTTCGCTGTTGCCACCATGTCCTGTTTTGGCGTAACTTTCCCATCTTTGCCAAAGTCCATCATTACCAGTTGCACTTCCAATATACAATTTCCCCGAAAGGATGTCAGAGATTAAGTATATTCCTTTGACACTAGATAAAGCAGATTTCCAAGATGGCTCTTGTTGCCCGACAATTACTTTTAATTGTCGATGCGAAAGAATAACTTTGTTGTATCCAGGAAAATCCCCGATTGAGATTGGTGTTGGTTTGATTTCAACAAGCTCTAAATGCTTTCCGTATTTATGCCCCCAAACATATGAAGCTCTTCCCTCGCGTTTATAGTGAATAATTGCTCTGCCAATTAAATCATCTTGATTGGGCAGAAGTTGTGTGTTGTAGCGAAAAGAAGCTCTTGTTCCTTTTCCAACGCTAAGTATTTTGTAAATGCCAGCAAATAACCATGTGTCCCTTTCAATATTAATTAAACTGAGAACGTAATCACATTCAAAGTTCTTGTTAGACTGCTCTTCCTGCCATTCTTTGAATTTTCCCTCTAGAAATGCGTCAATCGGAGGGTATTCTTTTCCTGTAGCGAGGTGAATTTTGTAATTATCAAGTGGAAGATTCTTTGTCTTAAGTATTTCAATCAAACTAAGCATAATTCATCCAGTAATTTTATATTTATTTCACATACCAAAACTTTGACGTCAAGCCTGCGGGGTTGACCTCATCCCTGCCCCTCTCGCTTCGACACGCTCAGCGCGGCGCCTAAAGGAGAGGGGGAAGGCGTTTGAACAAATCAATCTTCTTCATCCTGTGCTTCCATCCAATTGGCGATTTTTTTCAACACGATTTTCAAATCGCGTTTGACATTGCCAGTCAATGGCGATTCGTAGACTTTACCATTTTCATCATGGAAGTGGTGGGGAGCAGTGGTGAGATGTTCGTAATGAGGTGAATTGTCCCAACGTAGGAGAGGGACAGTAGTAAACAATTGATAGGCGTAATCCAGCGATTCGGGTTCGATATGAATCCAGATTTGCAGAGTGTGGTCTTTGGATAGTTGACTGCGGAGCTTGGCTTCCAATCTGCCCGAAGGAGTCTCATCGTAGTTGACGACGCGCGTACTTTGAATCAGATCGTTTCCTTGCAATATCTCCAAAACATCGTCAACGATTTTGCTCATGGCGCAATTCCTGATAGGTCTTTTGCCAGTCCGTCAACATGGAGCGGGCGGACTTCCACGCCAACCAGTCATCTTCCTGCTGAGGTGTGGCTTTCCCTTTCAGGCGCGCGCTGAATTTGCCGAAGTCTACCCCATATTTGTTTTCCATTTTTCGGATTCGGCGGCGATAGTAACTCATCTTGCTTTGCACAGTGACAATTGCCATATCCCAAAGCGCATCTTCCACGGTGGAAAAGCGTTTTGAAGCAACCAGCGAATTCGCAACTTTGTTTAATACCGAATATGGAGATTGATGTAATGTCATTCTTGCTCCTTTTGACGAATTATACTCTTTTAGAAATTGCACGTACCAAAACTTTGACGTCAAACTGAAAGACCTGACAGGCCTACTCTAAAGAGTACTTCGTCCGCGAGAGGGTGGTGGGTTGCGACCTGAGTCCGCGTGAGGGTTGTGGTTGGTATTGGCGCGGATGAGACACTTCGACAAGCTCAGTGCGCCGCCTATCAGGTCTGGAACGAGATATACCAAAACTCCGAAGTCAAACCTGCCTGCCTGAAAACATCCGCAACCTGCTGAATGCTTCGCCCATGATACTCCAGCAACAGGCGGTTGTGATACCAAAGTTTGGACAGTTTCCACACTTGGTTGATCGTGAGAACTTCTCCGCGAGCGAGATTGGTTCGTATGCACCACTTGTCAATCCATTCTTCCGACTGGAAGAGAAGCATCGTTGTTCAGGTGAAGACGAGGTCGTCGTACCAGTGAGAAAAAGAAAGTGGAAAGTGGACGAGTAGCATGTCACTCTGAGGGAGCGTTCGCCGCGACCGAAGAGTCTCGGTTTGTTGTGGTAGAGACCCTTCGCTATCGCTCAGGGTGACATAACCATTTTTGACTTCCATTTTCACCTCCTTACCACTCTCCGTGCAAACGGCTTCGATGACCGCGTCCGTGTGTAGCGCGGCGGGGATGCCGAGCATGTCCCAGGCGCAGTTGGCGTAATACGTCTTGCCGTTGGCGTGGACTTTGAAATCCGTGGGAATGCCTGAAAACGGATTCGCCATGCGGACGCTCATGGAGTCCAAGTCAAGGAAGAAAGAGTGGCGGTTGTGGAGTTCCTTGTAGTAGTCGGTCGCTTCTTTGGGGGAGATGTTGAAGTGACGCGCGGCTTCGTCCACGCTTGGCGGCTTGGTCGTATCCGCGAAATGTTGGTAGACGAAGTGGCGGATTTGCCAGAGAGCAGAGTCGTTCATATCAGATTCCTGCAAATGCCAGCAATGCTCCAAACGCGTAAATGAAGACGACATAACCCGCGAGAAAAATAAATCCCTTCATCCTCGTTGATGAGTTGAGTGAGACGATCTGCCAGCCCGCAATCCCTGCGGGGATGGAAGAGACGACAATGCTGACAAGATTGATCGCGCTCGCTGGCAGATTGATTCTCGACGCCGTTCCCAGCATGAGAATGGTCAACCTGCCGAACAACTCGAGGTTCAACGCCAACTTGTAAAGGAGAGTCGAGTTGTAATCCAAAAACTTGAGCGGTAAAAGGATAACCAGAAAAAGAAAAATGCCGATCAGCGCGCCCACAAAAGGACGCTGGATGCGCCAGAACGCGCTTTCATCTTCCTTCCCTTCGCCATACTCAGGGCGGCGCTTTCCTCTTTCTACCATTTACTTTCCACTTTCCATCGTCTTCAATATCTCTTTCGCGCGCTCAATTCTCACAATTCTTTCCTCCGCCATTTGACTCGCAACTCGCTCGATCAATTCTCCGTTCGCGCCCGCCGCGATGGCAACCTGCCTCGCGTGAAGCGACATGTGTCCGCGCTGGATGCCTTCGGTGGCGAGGGCGCGCAATGCCGCCATATTTTGAGCGAGACCGACAGAAACGATGATCTCAGCCAGTTCGCCAGCGGATTTCACGTTCATCAACTTGATTGCGGCTTGCGCGGCAGGGTGGACCTTGGTCGCCCCGCCGACGATTCCCACCGCCAGCGGCATTTCGAGTTCGCCAACTAAATTTCCATCTTTATCTTTCGACCAAGTAGATAATGAAGTGTACTTGCCTGAACGAGCCGCGTAAGCGTGCGCGCCCGCTTCGATGGCGCGCCAGTCGTTGCCCGTTGCGATCACGACGGGGTCAACCCCGTTCATGATTCCTTTGTTGTGAGTCGCGGCGCGGTACGAGTCTGCGGCGGCGAAGGCGTACGCGGCGATGATGCCATCTCGAACTTCTTCACCGCTGAAGCGCAAGATATCATCTTGCGCTACGATCTCTAACTCATTGACGGGAATCACACACGTCGCTTTTGCCATGCGTTTATCGGTGAGGTTCGAGAGAATCTTCAAATGCGCGCGCCCGCCTGTGATCTCTTCGATTTTTGGCGCGAGTCGCTCGCACGCCGTGTTGACCGCGTTCGCGCCCATCGCATCGCGCACGTCGTAGATTAAATGGATGACGAGAAATTTCCCGATGGGGGATTCTTCGATGATGCGGACTTCCAAATCCCTCGCGCCTCCGCCTCTGGACTTTAGGCTTGACTCGGCGGCGTCAACGTACGTCAACAGTTCGGCTTTTTTCGCCAATACCCGCTCGGCGGCTTGGCTCAACTCTTCG
>WBZL01002183.1_pt1 | contig 19322 bp, 19 predicted proteins | sample 5204291 | NCBI WGS metagenome assembly WBZL01 (sample SAMN12344345, study PRJNA552823) | activated sludge metagenome | biome: Activated sludge suspended growth; feature: Nitrification reactor; material: Wastewater; isolation source: activated sludge from nitrification reactor of wastewater...
GCCGGTGCCAGGGGCGCCGCCGGCGGGGTAGCCCGGGTGCCGGGCGCCGGTGGCGGGGGTGGCGGCGCGGGACGGCTGCCGGGGGCGGGCCGGGGCGGCAGTGGCGGGGTGTAGGAGACGTCGACCGGGGCAACCTCGCGGGGCGCCGGCGCGGGTGAGGGCGGCGCGGCCGCCGGTGCGGGTGGGGCGAGGGTGGCGGCGGGCGCCGCGGGGAGATCGACCGCGGTCGCCGCCGGGGCCGGGGGCGGCGGCAGGATCGTCGTCGGCACCGGGGCGGGGATCGCCGGGGTGGGCGTCGGCGGGTCGGGCGCCGGCGGTGGGGGCGGCGGCGTCATCTGCCACGTGCGCTCGACGAGCACGCTCGACGTGCGGACCGGGTCCTCCGCGGCGGGCTCGCGCAGCGCGACCAGCCGTTCGACGAGCTCGTCGGCGGTGGGGCGGGCGGCCGGGTCCTTGGCGTGGGCGGCGGCGACGAGGGCGCGCAGGCCCGGCTCGAAAGGCGAGAGGTCGGCCTCCTTGTGCAGCACCTGGTACATCGCCGCCGAGGCGTTTCCCGCCTCCTCCTGGAACGGCGCCTGGCCGGTCGCCGCGAAGCAGAGCACCGAGGCCCAGGCGAACACGTCGATGGCGGGGGTGGCCTCGCCGCCGGTGAACTGCTCGGGGGCCATGTAGGGGGCGGTGCCCATGACCAGGCCGGTGGAGGTGAGGCGGCCGAGCCCCTCGGCCGAGGCGATGCCGAAGTCGACCACCACCGGGGTCTCCGGGGTGAGCAGCACGTTGCCGGGCTTCAGGTCGCGGTGGACGACGCCGGCGTCGGCGATCGAGGCGATGGCCTCGGCCAGCGCGAGGGCGAGGGCATAGAGGACGTCGCCGGTCAGCGGGCCGTGGTAGGCGACCGCGGCGGCGAGGGTCGGCCCCTCGATGAACTCGGTGACGAGGTACGGCGGGACCGCCTCGAGGTCGGCGTCGAGCACCTCGGCGACCTGGTCGCCCTCGACCCGCTCGGCCAGCGTGACCTCCCGCCCGAAGCGCTCGACGTACTCCGGCTGGCTGGCCAGGTGCCGGTGCATGACCTTCACCGCGCCGTGGCGGCCCTGGTCGTCGATCGCCTCGTACACGACGCCGAACCCGCCCTCCCCGAGGCGGGCGGTCAGCTCCCAGTCGCCCAGCCGGCGCGGGTCGTCGGCCAGCAGCGGACGTGGCACCCGGTGATTTTGGTCGCGAGCGCGCCCGTTCCCACCGCGCGGGCGGTCAGGGCGTCAGAACACGAGCCAGGCGAGGAGGCCGGCGAGGCAGGCCAGCGCGAGCACCACGGCGCCGATGGCGATGGCGCGGTTGCGCCGGCGGTGCTGGCTCAGGCCGAAGTCGACGAGGTCCTCCTGGCGCCGGCGGCGCAGGTAGGCGTCGTCGGCGCGGGTGCCGACCTTGGGCAGGTGCTGGTGTGGGTGCTCCTTGGCCCGGCGCTTCTGCTGCGCCGACCGCTTCTGCCCCCGCTGGCTCTGCTGGCGCTGCCGCTGCGCGCTCTTGCTCTTGGCCACGGCCGCACTCTAGGGCGCCGTCACCCCCCGGTTCCCTCGAACGCACCCCCCACGCGTTCTGGCTCCCGATTCGATCGCCAGGGCGATCGAATCGGGAGCCAGTTCGGTGTCCGTGGCCGCAGCGGCCCCGGTCCGCGTGCCGATCGGGGCGCCGGTCAGACGGAGGCGGCGGCCTCGTTGAGGGCGTCGAGGTGCTCGGTGGCCTCGAGGTACTCGTTGACCCAGCGCTCGATGACGGCGCCGGTCTTCTCGACCTTCTCGAACTGCCCCACGACCTGGCCCACCGGGTTGAAGGCCACGTCGACGGTCTGGTCGGGCCAGCGGTGGGTGGCGGACACGGCCATGCCCGAGACCATGTACTGCAGGGGCATGCCGAGGGGCTCGGGGTTGCCCTCGGTCTCCCACGCCTCGGTCCAGTCGTTGCGGAGCATGCGGCAGGGCTTGCCGGTGAACGAGCGGGAGCGCACCGTGTCGCGCGAGCCCGCCGCGATGTAGGCCTGCTGCTGGACGGGGGTGTTCTCGGCCTCCTCGACCATCAGCCACTGCGAGCCCGACCAGGCGCCCTGGCAGCCGAGGGCGAGTGCCGCCGCGATCTGCTGGCCGCTGCCGATGCCGCCGGCGGCGAGCACCGGGCGGGGGGCCACGGCCTTCACGACCTGGGGCCACAGCACGATGGAACCGACCTCACCGCAGTGGCCGCCGCCCTCGCCGCCCTGGGCGATGATGATGTCCACGTCGGCGGCCGCGTGCTTCAGGGCCTGGTAGGGCGAGCCGCAGAGCGCCGCGACCTTGCGGCCGGCGTCGTGGATGTGCTGGATCATGTCCGGCGGCGGGGTGCCGAGGGCGTTGGCGATCAGGGTCATCTTCGGATGGTTGAGGGCGATCTCGACCTGCGGTGTGGCCGTGGCCTCCGTCCAGCCGAGGAGCTGGAGCGAGTTGTCGTCGCCCTCCTCGATGGGCACGCCGTGGTCCTTCAACAGGTTGCGGGCGAAGTCCAGGTGGCCCTGGGGGACCATGTCCTGGAGCATCTTGGTGAGCTCCTCGGTGGACAGGTCGGCGTCCATGCCCTCGTACTTGTTCGGGATGACGATGTCGACGCCGTAGGGGTGGTCGCCGATGTGCTCGTCGATCCACTTCAGCTCGATCTCGAGCTGCTCGGGCGAGAACCCGACGGCGCCGAGCACGCCGAAGCCGCCGGCCTTGGAGACCGCGACGACGACGTCGCGGCAGTGGGTGAAGGCGAAGATCGGGAACTCGATGCCGAGCTCGTCGCAGATCGGGGTGCGCATGTGGTGGGTCCTCTTCTCTCGTTCGGTTCTCGTGCTGTGTCTCGTGCGGTCCGGGAGGGGTGCGGCTACCAGGCCACGGGCATCCGCTTGATGCCGTTGACGAAGTCGCTGCGGAGCCGGTCGGGGGGCGCGGTGAGGTGGATGCCCGGCAGGCGGTCGACGATCTGGCGCATGGTGGCCTTGATCTCGGCCCGGGCCAGGCTGGCGCCGAGGCAGTAGTGCACGCCGCCGCCGCCGAAGGTCACGTGGTCGTTCGGGGTGCGGCCCACGTCGAAGCGGTGGGGGTCGTCGAAGACGTCCTCGTCGCGGTTGGCCGACGCGTAGTACATGACGACCTTGTCACCGGCCTTGATGGGGACGCCCCGGAGCTCGGTGTCGTGGCGGGCGGTGCGGCGGAAGTTGTGGATCGACGAGCCGTACCGGAGCATCTCCTCCACGCCGCTGTCCCACAGCGACGGGTCATCGCGGAGGCGCTGGGCCTGGTCGGGGTTGTCGAGCAGGGCGAGCAGCGAGAGGTTGATGAGGTTGCGGGTGGTCTCGTTGCCGGCCACGACGAGGGAGATGAAGAACAGGTTCAGCTCCATGTTGTCGAGGCGCTCGCCGTCGAGTTCGGCCTCGACCAGCGCGGTCATGAGGTCGTCGCGGGGGTTCTTGCGCCGGTCCTCGGCGACCACGTCGCAGAGGGCGTAGACCTCCATGGAGGCCGCCTCGGGGTTCACGTGGGCGTACTCGGGATCGTCGCGGGACCCGATGAGGAGGTTCGACGCCTCGAACATGCGCGGCCACTCCTCCTTCTCCAGGCCGATCATCTCGCAGATCATCTGGACGGGCACCTGGCCGGCGATCTCCGAGACGAACTCGGCCTCGCCCTTGTCGATCACGTTGTCGATCACCCGCTCGGCGCGCTGCTCGATGTCCTCCACCAGCCGGGCGACCATGCGCGGCGTGAAGGCCCGGGACACGAGGCGGCGGACCCGGTTGTGCTTGGGCGGGTCCATGTTGAGGATCGAGAGGCTCAGCTGGGCCATCGACTCCTCGTCCTGGGTGGGGATGAAGGTGGCGCCCAGCTCGCTGGAGAAGGTCTCCCAGTCGTGGCTGACGTGGCGCACGTCGGCGTGCTTGGTGACGGCCCAGAAGCCGGTGTCGCCCGGTTCGGGGTGCCAGTAGACCGGCGCCTCGCGGCGCAGGCGGTCGAACTGGTCGTGGGGGATGCCCCGGCCCCAGGTCTCGGCGAGGAGGTCGATCCCCTCGAGCTCGGTCATGGTCATCCGGTCGCTGCTCCTTCGGTGGTCCGTGCGGTGGCTCGGGTCGTGCGGGTGGTTCGGGTGCTGCTGGTGGTGCGGGTGTTGCGGGTGGTCGGTCTCGGTTCGGACGTGCCCTGGGCGGTGCCCGCCACGACGCCCACGAGGGCGGCGACGGCGAGCTCGTCGGTCACGGTGCTCGGGTCGACGCGGCGCATCAGCTCGAGGCCGAGCAGCACGCCGATGACCGCGGGGCCGACGTCGGGGGAGGCGTCGCCCGACTGGTCGGCCAGTGCGACGATGCCCCGCCAGGCGCCGCGGTAGCGGCGCACGAGGTGGTCGCGGGCGTCGGGGTTTCGGGCGGCGTGGGTCCAGAGCTCGAGCTCGAGGCTGATCCAGCGGTCGTCGCCGACGACGGGGCGCGACACGTTGTGCCAGAGGACGCCGAGGCGCTCCTCCAGGGTGGTGGCCGTTGCCAACTCGGCGCCGATGACCGCGCCGAGCTCCTCGACCCAGGTGTCGAGCAGGGCGAACAGCACGCCGTCCTTGCCGCCGAAGTGGTCGTAGACCGCGCCCGAGGTGCGGTCGGCGCGCTCGGCGATGGCGTCGATCGACGTGCCGTCCACGCCTCGCTCGGCGAACAGCTCCGCGGCGGCGGTCAGCAGCCGGCGGCGGGTGTCGGCCCGCCGTTCCCCCTGGGTGGCCACGGCGAAATCCTAGGACGTCCTATGTATCTCGGGCAACCGATGAAACTCGGCGGACGATCAGGCGGGCGCCGGGGTAGAGGCGGGGTGTGGACGTGGGAACGCTGGTCGCCGGTCGCTACGAGGTGCTCGGGTCGCTGGCGTGCGGGGGGATGGCCGACGTGCTCGCCGCCCGCGACCACCGGCTGCAGCGCGACGTGGCCCTGAAGGTCGCCCGGGTGACCGCCACCACGGATCGGGCCCGCTTCGACGCGGAGATCCGCCTCCTGGCCTCGCTGCAGCACCCCCACCTGGTCCGCATGTTCGACGCCGGCGTGCACGAGGGCGACGCCTTCCTCGTGCTCGAGCTGGCCGACGGGCCCACGCTCGGCGCGCTGCTGTCCTCGGGCCCCGTCCCCGAGGAGCGCCTGCACGCCCTCGGCCGTGACCTCGCCGGCGCGCTGGCCCACGTGCACGACAAGGGCATCGTCCACCGGGACGTGAAGCCCGCCAACGTGCTCACCGCCGCCGACGGCCGCTGGCTGCTCGCCGACTTCGGCATCGCCCGCCTCCTCGACGCCACCGGCCTCACCGCGACGGGGACGGCCGTCGGCACGCCCGCCTACCTCGCGCCCGAGCAGGTGACCGGCGCCAGCGCCACGCCGGCCACCGACGTCTACGCCCTCGGCCTCGTGCTGCTGGAGGCGGCGACCGGCCGGCCCGCCTACCCCGGCGACTGGCGGGAGGCCGCCCGGGCTCGGCTGACCCAGGACCCCGACGTGGCGGCGGCGCCCGCGCCCTGGCCGGCGCTCCTCGCCGCGATGACCGCTAGCGACCCCGCCGAGCGCCCGACCGCCGCCCAGGTCCACGCCTGGCTCGCCGCCGACGGCGTGGTCGACCCCACCCCGCCGCCCCTGGCCGGCAGGCCCGGGTCAGCGGCGTTCGGCGTGGTGGCGGCGACCACGGGGTTGCGCCCGGTCGACGGGGTCCCCGATCCGACCGCCGAGACCGCGGCGCCGGTGGCGCCGTACTCCGTCGGCGCCACCGGCCCCGCACAAGAGGCCGAGCCGGCGGGTCCCTCGGGCGTCGGACCGCTGGCCCCCGTCGGCGTTGCGGCCGCGGGACGGGCTCCCTCGGTGGACCGGGCCGACGCGGCTGACGTGGCGGCGCCCGACCCCACCGAGCGCCGCCCCGGCCACCGTCGCCTCGCCGCGGTCGCCGCCGCGGTCCTCCTGCTCGTGGTCATCGGGGTCACGCTGCTGCGGGCCGGCGCCGACGACGCCACCGCCTCGCCCGCCGAGCCGGCGCCGTCGTCGAGCACGGTGCCGTCGACCACCGTCCCCGTCACCGAGCCGATGACCGCGCCCACGGTGGCGGTCGCCGTGGTCGAGACCGTCCCGACGACGGCGCCCTCGACCACTACGACCTCCGTCGCCACGACGGTGCCACCGACCACGACGACCCTCGTCGCCATGCCGGTCGCCGGCAACGTGGCGAGCGGGGCGTGCCCGACGTCCACCCCGACCACCGTGGCCGAGCCGGTGACCGCCCCGGCCGACAGCAGCACGGAGGGCGCCGCCGCCCCCGCCCCGGCCCCGCAGCCCGAGCCCGCGACCGCCGACTGCTGAGCCGCGATGGGTCGCCGTCCGCCGGGGTAGGGACGCCCGGTGGACGTCGGCACCCTCGTCGCGGACCGGTACCTGGTCCAGGGACGCCTCGCACGGGGTGGGATGGCCGAGGTGTTCGCGGCGCACGACCAGCGCCTCGCCCGCGACGTCGCCCTGAAGGTCCTCCGGGGCGCCGCCGGCACGGACCGGGCCCGGTTCGACGCCGAGGTCCGGCTGCTGGCGTCGCTCCAGCACCCCCACCTGGTGCGGGTGTTCGACGCCGGGGTGCAGGGTGACGACCCCTTCCTCGTGCTGGAGCTCGCCGAGGGCCCGAACCTCGCCCAGCTCCTCGCCGCCGGGCCGCTGCCGGAGGACCGCCGCCGCTCGCTCGGCCGCGACGTCGCCGCGGCGCTCGCCCACGTGCACGCGGCCGGGGTGGTCCACCGTGACGTCAAGCCGGCGAACGTCCTCACCGGCGCCGACGGCCGCTGGCTGCTGGCCGACTTCGGGATCGCCCGCCTCGTCGACGCCACCCGCCTGACCGCCACGGGCGCAGCCGTCGGCACGCCGGCCTATCTGGCCCCCGAGCAGCTCACCGGCGAGGCGGCCACCTCCGCCGTCGACGTGTACGCCTTGGGGCTCACGCTGCTCGAGGCGGTGACCGGCCGGCGGGCGTTTCCGGGCGACGGCCCCGAGGCGGCCATGGCCCGGCTCACGCAGGACCCCGACGTGTCGGCGGCGCCGGCCGAGTGGCAGGGCCTGCTGGTGGCGATGACCGCGCGGGACCCGGCCGCCCGTCCTTCGGCGGCGGAGGTGGCGCGGCGTCTGGGCGACGACGTGGGCGCGGCGCCGACCGAGCCACTGCCCCTGCCCGTCACCGCCGGGGCGGTCGCCACGGCGACGGCCACGATGCCGATCGTCGAGCCGGCGCCCGCCGCCGCGCCGGTGTGGGGCGTGTCCGATCGCGGCCCCCGCCCGTGGGTCGGGGTCGCCGCGGCGCTCGTCGTGCTGCTGCTCGTGGCCGGGGCGGCGCTGGCCTGGCTCGGCGACGACGGTGAGGCCACGGCGGCCACCTCCACCTCCACCTCCACGACCGCGGCGCCGGCGACGGCGACCAGCGCGCCACCCGTGACCGCGGCCCCGGCCGCCACCGCCCCGTCCACGGTGGCCACCACCACGCCGCCGACGCCCGCCGACCCGTGCGGCGTGCTCCAGGCCCAGCTCGACCAGTTGGACCAGGCCCGCGCGCCGGTGGCGGGCCCCGGCCCGCGCCCGGGACGAGGCCACGGACGCGAGCACGACGACCGGCACGCCCTCGACGAGCAGCGCCGCGACCTCCAGCACCAGCTCCACGAGCAGCACTGCTGACCGGCGGGTCTCGCCCGGCGGCGCGTCCCGGTGTCCACTCCGCCCGCCACGGGGTAGGGGACCGCCATGTCCGCACGGGCCAGCCTCGGCCTCATCACCGTCGGCGCCATCCTCACCTTCGCCGTCCGGGCCCAACCGAGCTTCCTCGACCTGCACGTGACCGGCCTGATCCTCATCGCGGTCGGTCTGATCCGGCCGCTCGTGGCGGGCTGGTCGTCCTTGGCGCCGCGTGTCGCCCGGCGCGAGGTGGTGGTCGAGGAGGTGACCGAGCCGGGGGCCGAGGTCGACGCACCGGTCCCGGGCCGGCCCGGCGGCCACCGCGCCGCGGCCTCCCGCCCGCCGGCGCCACCCCGCCATCCGCAGCGCTCGGCCTCGATCGCGCCGTAGCCGCCGCGCCTGTCGATGGGCTCGGCCAGACTGACGGCGTGAGCGCCACCGCCGAGGACGTCGAAGCCATCAAGGCGCTGAAGGCGCGCTACTGCCGGCTGCTCGACACCAAGGACTGGGCGGGGTTCCGGCAGCTGTTCACCGACGACGTGGCCATCGACACGAGCGCGGCCGGTGGCTCGGTGACGACGACCGCCGACGAGTTCGTCGCCTTCCTGGTCGACGTGCTCGCCGACGCCGTCACCGTCCACCAGGGCCACATGCCCGAGATCGCCCTCACCGGCCCGGACTCGGCGAGCGGCGTCTGGGCCCTCCACGACATCGTGATCTTTCCCACCGGCCTGCGCCTCGACGGCTACGGCCACTACCACGAGACCTACGCCCGCACCCCCGACGGCTGGCGCATCGCCAGCTCCACCCTCACCCGTCTCCACCAGGACTTCTCCGGCGCCGGCGCCTGATCTCGTTTGGCGGGGAGGGTGGGACAACGTTCGAACCACCTTGCGTGGGCCCGCCTGGCGGACCTGATCGAGAACGGTCAGGCACCAGGGTCAGCGACCGCATGATCGGGAACAACGTTGGTTCGAACCCGACCAACTCGGTCTAGACCCAGGTCACCCGTCCATCTCTCAGCCAGAAGTGGCAGCGCCGCTCGCCGGAGGCGTCGATCGATGGGTGGAGTGTTGGGCCTGCGCCGGTCGAGTCGAGACGCCACGTGGACAGGTCCGTGCGCAGGGGGCTGAGGAGCACCTCGATACGGGTGTGCGGTGTTCCGCATGGGCATTCGAAGATGGCCCACCCGGGTGACCCGGTCACGACCGCAAGGGTGCGGCAGGGCAGATCTGCGGGTACCTCACTCCTGCGCTCGTACTTCCGGATGCGCTTGATGCGGGGCGCGGTCCAACGCCGACGGCGCCACCAACGGACGAGGGCGGTCATGTGGGCCATCCTCTGTCCAGGAACCGCGGCAGATCGCCGGCACCGATCATCGAGGGGTCCCCGCAGAAGTGGCCCGGGGTGCCCTCGCCGCCAGGTGTCCGGGTGGCGTGGTTGTGGAACTGGATCAGCTGGTTCGGTGGCGGGATGTCACCGTGGCCAAAGAGCCGAGCCAGCAGGTCGGCGACGGCGTGTGCCGCGACGGCAGTCGTGTAGGCGATCACCGAAGGGTCCGGCTCGCCGTGGCCGGCGACGTATCCCTCAGCAGCGAGCGCCACCCGCTCAGCCTCGGGCAACCCCTCAGCATCGAGCTGGGCGAAGTCGATCCACCCGCGGCAGACGATGCACGGCAGCCCGGGAGCCATGTAAGTGAGACGGCCGTCGATGCCGGTCACGGCGTCGCCGCGGGCGTCGATCTTGACACCCATGTCGAACACCGGCACGAGGTACATGTAGGAGAGGCGGGCTAAGACCGTGCGGCCAAGGTTGTCATCCGTGCACCCGAAGACGACATCACAGTGTCGAAGCGACCGCGCCGGCGCCTCGTCGGCGACCGTCCCGATGATCGGTGTGACCGTCGTCCCAAGCCGGATCGCTTCGGCGCTTCGCTCAACCACGTGGACCTTCGCGAGGCCGACATCCTCTGACGTCGAGCCCCACACCCGAGTCACGTTGGTCTCCGTGATGACGTCGTGGTCGATCACCGTGATGTGTCCAACTCCCAAGCGGATGAGCTGCTCGCACACAGCGGATCCGGTGCCGCCAGCTCCAACGACACCGACGTGAAGCCCAGCCAAGATCTCCTGGCCCGCCGCCCCGAAGGCTCTGACCTGCCGATCGAAGCTGGTGCCCACCGGGCCCCGTGGGCTGTTCAAATGGAGTTCGATGCGCTCGCCGACGACGCGCACGACGTCAACGTGGCGTCGGTCACCGTCGGGGTGCGGGATGTCCCCCGATACCTGCAACTCGGCTCCGTGGCGGGCCAGCGTGAGCCCGCGCGCCGTGGCTGGCCCGAACTCGACATGGAGATCGGTCTCCTGGTCGGTGACGCGTTGGCCCATCGCGGTGTAGGTCTCCCCGGTGACGGGGCGCAGCAGAAGGAGGCCGCTCCCAGCTGCGATCATCCCGTCGAGGGTGTCCGCGGTCAGCGCCAGCGTTGTCCGGGTCATGGCCGACCCGCCGCGGTCTCGAGGCATCGTCGGATGTACGCCGCGTAGGAGCGGAGGTCGTCGATGCCGCTGCTCCACTCTCCGGTCTGAAGGTGGCGTGACCAGCGGTGCCACTGGCGGCCACAATGAGCCTCGATCACCTCAATGGCGGGGATGGCTGTGTCATCCTCACGGACGATCGCATCCTGGAACCAGAACATGTCCGGCTTTACGTCGGGGTAGCCATTCGGGAGACGGACGAGCAGGTCGCTCGCCCGCGGAGCCAGGCCAGGCGCCAGCACGAAGCCCGAGAGGACCACACAGGTGTGCGAGCCTTCGCTGCACACCTCGTGGTTCGGGAAATGGTTGTCCAAGAACGCCTGGTCTGACTCGGAGAGCAGGGACGCCATCATGTTCACCCGGGGTTGATTGTCTTCGGGGCCGAGTAGAAGTGCATGCCGTTGCGGAGCTCGACCTTCTCGTCGTCCTCGACTGGGTCGTCCTCGCCGCCTGGGACCTCACGCCACAGCGTGCGATTCCCGCCGATGTCCGGGTCAGCGAGTTGGCGCAGTTCCGAACCGGTCATCACCGGCTCGGGGGCGTCGTACTTCTTCTTGTCGATGTGGATGACCGTGGGCCGGTGCGGGTCGGGCTTGTTGCCTTTGTCGTTGCTCATCTGTGTACTCCTCGGGGTCCGGCCGCATCTCGGCCTTCACCCGCACCAGATGCCGAACCTCGCTGATCTGTCCCAACCGCCCGGAAAATTCTTAGACGCAGTCGACGCAGATCTCGGACCCGGCAGCGAATAGGTCCACCCGCTTGAGGGTCCTGCAGCTGTCGCACCGCTTCTCGGCGACTCGCACCTTGGGAGCGTTGCACTCACACCACGAGCAGGTCCCGCACACGCGGTGGCTCGGGTCGGTGTCGCAGCGAAGCCAGGCCTCGTTGATCTCGTCGCAGTCCGGGCAGAACAGCTCGGGGGCCGTCGCTGTGGCGGTTCGGGGCGCGCGCCACTCGCCCCAGGGAGGAGTGTTCGAGTCCGTCAGCACGGCGAAGACGTAAATGCCGTCGCTCACGGCCTGTCCGTAGAATTCGGGTGTTTCAGCGCCGCTGGCGTGGCGCAGTCGGGCGTTGTCGTCCTGGGCGGCGCCACGCTCGGCAGCCCTGGCGATCATGCAGCCGTCGGGTTGCACCGTGCCCCTCGACACGCGGTACGCGCCACCCACGGTCGCGCAGAACCGGATCGTGTCGCCCTCGGCGAGAACGACGTAGCCGGTGCCGCGCATGCGCTGTGCCATCCGTACACAGCAGGCTTCGCGTGAGCCTGCGACGCTGAAGTGGTTGAAGAGATCTGCGACGTCCTGTGCTTTCGGTGCGCGGCCCTCGAGGATGTCGTCCGCCGCGCTGTCGGGGATGAGCACGGCTGCGGCGAACGCGTCGGCGATCTTCTCCTCGAAGCGCCGGCCAGCCTCTTCGCTCAGCTGCGCGATTTCTCGTGCGACGTCGTCGGTATGGCGAGCTTGGTCGTGTCCGAGCTCGTGAAGGGCGGTGAACCGACTGCGGCGATGGCTGTTCGCTCGCTGCACGGCGATGCTCCGAGAACTCTCGGTGTAGACGCCCTCGACAGAGCAGTCACTCGCGTTCAGACGTTCGACCAGCTCGATGCGGACGTCGGGGACCACGAGTGACATCGCCTCAAACGGGTCCTCCCGGAGCAGGTCGAGCGCGTCGCAGTCGAACACCGAACAGAGAACTGCAGCAAGCTTCTGGGGGTCAGTCACCGAGCAGACGGTCCAAGATGTCGTCGTAGTCGAGGGGCCGCCCGAACGTTCCGCGGGCAGCGCTGGCCGCGGGCTCCGCTTCGCGGGCCAAGCTGAGTCGCTCCTGGGCCTCGCTGCGCCGATTGGCTCTCGCTCTGGCCCTGATCTTGGGCTTCCGAAACGGAGAGTCGATCTTCTTTTTCAGGGCATCGGCTATCGGTGGACTGGGCGGCCGCACCCCGGTCGCGGTCTCGATCCTGGCTGCCTCGTTGTCGGTGGGGGCCGACCCCCGCTTGCTGATCGCGAGTGCGCGGTTCGCCGGTAGGCCCGCCTCCTGCAGCAGATCGTAGGTGAGCTCCAACGCGCTTGCCTCGCCCGCCGCCGGGAGCCACACGGCATTTGCCAGCACACTTAGGCGCTGCGCGAGCTCGTCCAAATCTACGAGTCGGTCATCGAGAGGAGACAGGATCGGTTGCCCTCGAAGCGTCCCGTCGGCGCTGGCGCCGGTGCGGTACCCGGTCCGAAGCAGGGTCAGCGGTTCGATCTCAGTTAGGTGCACAATCCGGGCGTCTAGTACGGACCACGGCACCGATGTCTCGAGCGCCACGGCCACGGCGATCTCCCCCAGTCCCCCTGTTTCATCGCCGGTGAGGACAGCGCTCCACTCGTCAGCGTCTGCGAGGTCCACTACTGGGAGGACCGCAATGAGGTCGCTGTCCACGCGCCAGACAACGCCAAGAAGCACGGTGTCGTCCCATGCAAGGCGCCAGATGTCGCCTTTGGAAGGGAGTTGATCGCGGACCTCGTCAAACAGACGAACGGGAATCGCCTCCGTCTCCTGCAGGCCTTCAGAGGCGCCAGCGCTCGTCTCGGCGCTGCCGACACGGAGCTGGCAATGTGCGCAGTTCAGAACATGGCTCCGCACGTCGTGAGCCATGTCAGTGTCGAAGCGTCCGTCGATTAACGCAGCGAGACTGCGGTCGGTGGGGTGGGGTCCCGGCATCAGTCCTCCTCTTGGCCAGTAGATGCCGAACCTGCGAGAACTGTCCCACGCTCGCGCAAACCCGCCGAAGCCTCTGCAAGCGCCGCCACGATCCCGACTGGATCATCTGAATCCTCAAGGAAAGCGGCTGCGGCGGCCTTGGCGGAGGTCACAGCTCGTTGCGCGGTGCTTCGTGAGAGACCTGACATATCAGCCACCTCGCGTACTGGGAGGTCGAGGAGGGCGACCACGAGACGCTCATTGTCGCTCAACTGTTGCCAAAGCTCTTGCGCCACGATGTGGGACTCGGGCTGTGCCGTTGCTGCCCTGATGGTGTCATCCAGATCGATTGCTGGGCCGGGGGCGGCGAGCGGGAATCGCGCCAGGATGACTTCGAGCATGAGCCGCGGCGGAACGGGGGCGGCGGCCGCTTCCAAGATCGCGTGAATGACGTTGCGGAGCGATGCTGGCTCGGCAATCGGAGCCCGGCGTTCAGAGTCTCGAGACCAGCGAGCGCGGCGCACGTTCGGCACTGCGTGGGCCGCATCGACGAGCGGCGCTGTTTCGCCGGCGTGCGGCGGTTCGTCAGCGTGAGCGGCTAGGGACCAGGTTCGGGTTGTAGAGGTTGTACCGGCAATGACGACCGACGGGTCGTTGTCCACTGCATGAGTGAGGGCCCGGAGGACTGCCCCGGAGTCGGTGCGTCGGGCGGCCATGCGGAAGTGGTTGCGCACGGCCGCCTCAAGGACCCGCTCGAACGACTCCTCGTCGCTCGCTGAGGCGACGATCCGCGCCATACGAGCGATACCGCCCTCACCGCTGAGGAAGTCGTGAGCGACCTCATGCACGGCTGCATCATCCCATCGGTCGGACCCGTCAGGCGGTGGGTACCGGTCGAAACGACGCACCGCGTCCACGGTCTCGTAGATCGCTGCCGCCGCCAGAGTCCCGACGGCACCCGTCCTCCGAATCTCCTCCCATGCCCCGGTCACATCTCCTCCCACGCTGCGATGAGCGGGTCCAGCCACTCAGCATGGAGACGGCCGAGCCGGTTGGCCGACGCCAGGAAATGGTCGCACCTTGCGGACCGCTGGTAGTCGAGAACCCAACGGCCGTCCAGGGTGAGCCCCAAGGATCGGTCGGCCGGGTGATCGATGCCCCTCTGCCAGGTGGCAGTGGACGATCGCTGGATCGTAGTCAGCAGATCCTCGGAACGTTGCGGGGCCCGGACCACCACGACGGGCCGAAACTCGGCGTGGTCCCCGTTGTTGAAGACGAGGGTGCCGGTGAGAAACATGTCGCCGACCTGAGGCAGATCGGTATCAGCCACAGCATGCTCGCCGCGGACGCGTGGGAGCTGCTGTCGTCCACTCGCTCGAGCTACCACCGACCATGGAGGACGATGCTGCCAGGTTGAAGCGATGCGCGACCGGCTTTCTGGGGGGCGGTCTTGGGCTGCCGCGAAGGCGGGCGATGCCGTCGGTTCGGGTTCACTGGAGGCTTCCACGGTCTGGAGCCGTGCGGTAAGAACTGACGTCATCGGTGCTCGTCTTTCCACGGACCGTCGTCGATGCATGTCAGAGGGGGTGCCTAGAGTGTTGTCATGAGCGTTCGCACTCGTACCACTTACCAGAACCCTGGCGGCCTCGAGCAGGCGGTGGTCGACTTGGTGGCCGCAGGAGTCCAGGGCCAGGCAGGGGCCGTTCGGCAGGTTGCAGCGCGATTGATGCGCAACGTCCCGCCCCTTGTCGAGAGCCCCCCGGAGTTTCAGGCGAAGGTGCACGAGGCCATGACGATGGTGCCACCAGCCGGCGCTCGAAGTACTACGGTCAGCCGATCAGCTGATGCATCAGCTACGGATCTGCTTGAGCGGAACGACTTCCCCGTAGCGTCTGGCCTAGTGGTGCCGGAGTCAGTGATGGCCGAACTGGATGAGGTCGTTGCCGAGCACGCGAGGCGCGATGTGCTGTCTGCTCTCGGTCTTGAACCGACTCGGTCCATCCTGCTCCACGGCCCGCCGGGAGTGGGAAAGACGATGGCTGCTACCTGGCTCGCGGAGCAGCTCGGGCTGGGCCTCGTCACCTTGAACCTCGCGTCTGTGGTGTCGAGCTTGCTGGGCTCGACCGGACGGAACCTGCGGTCTGCGCTGGATGAGGCGGCCTCCTCCCCAGTGGTACTGCTGATCGACGAATTCGACGCGCTGGCGAAACGTCGGGATGACCTCACCGATGTTGGTGAGCTCAAGCGGATCGTCAATGTGCTCCTCCTTGAGCTCGATCGATGGCCGAGCTCCAGTCTTCTTGTGGCGGCGACCAACCATCGCCAGCTGCTCGATGTTGCGATCGAGCGCAGGTTCGATCGCATTGTCGAACTGGCGCCTCCGAACATCGAGGATCGCGAGCGAATGCTTCTCCACTTCTTGGGAGTGCAGGGCGGGCCTGACGATCGCGTGCGTGGTGTCGCTTCTGCAACATCAGGTTGGACGGGATCCGATCTGCGGCGTCTGTTCTCCACGGCGGCTCGCCGCAGCGCGCTGACGGCTACGGACATCCGAGACCAACTTCTTATGGAGGTGCTGGATCAGATGCGCCCAGGAGTGCTTCGGGATACGGTCTGGCTTCGTCTGTCGAAAGATGCTGGGTTTACGAATCGGCAGATCGCGCAGCTAAGCGGAGTCTCTCACCCGACGGTCGGCGCGGGGATCAAGAGGGCGAGGAGTGGCCATGAGTGAGCTAGGCGAGGGTGATCCGCGGCGACCATTCCTGGTCAACGGTGAACGGCTGGGTAGTGAAATCGAAGGGGTTCAGGCGGGCGGCGGCGACAAGTTTCACCCCCGCACCGCCGAGGAGGCCCGCGAGCACCTTCTGCCCCAGATCTCCTCAGCGGTCATCGCCGCTCAGGCGCTACCGGATCGCCTACGAGCGGACCGCGTGTACATCGAGGCCGAGCTTCTGCCCAACTACTTGGCGGCGTCGTACTACCCGGAAGCCCTGTTCAACCGAATCGATGCAGTACCCGTCGGTTCCCGAATCGCGACAGGTGAGCTGCGTACAGCGACGAAATCTGCTGAGTCTCCGACCCGACGGCTCATCCTGGCCATCAGCCCGACCGGGCTCACCACTCTGAACACCCTTGCCACGACGGGTGGTCGGGGAACCAGTGAGCGCCAGGCGATTGAGGAGTTCAAGAAGCTTGAGAGCATTGGGCTCTCGTCTGCGTCTGGCCGTGAGGTTGCCCCCGACGGTGAGATGCATCCTTGGGAGGCGGTTCTTCACCCTCGCGAGTTGGTCAATGGCGCTCAGCTTCCTCTTGGGTCGCAATCCATGCGTAAGTGGTACGACCTGGTGCGTGAGTTCGGCGGAACGGCACGGGAAGACCTGACGAGAGTCGTGGGAGGGCTCACCTTCTCGCCAGTGGTCGCTCCTACTGAGGTGCTTGATGAACTCCGTCGGTTCAACCCGCTCCGCGCGATCCGGCCGATGCCGCAGTTTCGGCCTTTTCCCTCTTCCGGGCCCCGGGCGGCGCCGGCTGCAGTGAGCGCGCCGGCCTCAACGACACCGTTGGCCACATCACACCGAGTCGCCGTGTTCGACTGCGGTCTGGACGGCGGGCCGCACTCGTCGTTCTTTCCGGTTGGGCCTCACGATCTGACTGGAGAGCCGATTGACCCGGATGGGCAGATGCACGGAACCGGAGTTGCCGGGGCGGCGATGTACGGCCTCCTCTGGCCTGGGGATGTGGCCGCGCAACCGCCACTCCCGGTCGACCACTTCCGGATCCATCCCCCTCACGATCCGAATGACTTCAACGTCTACTCAGTTCTCGATCAGGTGATCGCAACCGTGACAGGAGGAGACTTCACGCTGGTCAACCTGAGTTACGGACCGGATGTGTGCGTCGAGGAAGACGTTGAGCCCGACCGTTGGACCAGCGAACTTGACCAGCTGGCCTACGAGAAGAACGTCCTGTTTGTCGTAGCGGCGGGCAACAACGGTGAGGTGAATGTCGTCGCGGGTGCTGATCGAGTCCAGGCTCCGAGCGACATGGCCAACGGATTGGCAGTCGGTTCGTGTACCGCGGCATCTCCAGACAAGCCGTGGGAGCGGGCACCGTATTCGGCCGTCGGACCGGGAAGACCTGGCAACCGTGTGCAGCCAGCGGTCGTCCAGTTCGGAGGAATCGACACTGCACCGTTTCCTGTGCTCACCACCTCCGGCCAGTTGCTCAGCAACTGCGGAACAAGCTTTGCTGCCCCGCTCGTGGTTCATGCACTCTCGGAGCTAGCAGTCTCCCTCGGTCCAGAGGCCGACCCCAACTCACTGCGTGCTATGGCGGTGCATTTCGCCGAGCCGCATCGTGCCTTTCGACAGAAGGTCACGGAAGTCGGGCATGGGCGCGCCAAGCTGACCTTGTTGGGCGCGCTCGACTGCGCGCCGCAAGAGGTCCATGTTCTCTACCGAGACACGATCGAGCGTGGCCAGGTACTCAGCTACAGGCTTCCGGTACCCCCGGGATGCACGGACAGAGTTGCTATGAGGATCACCTGCAGCTATTTCTCGCCGGTTGAGCCTGCTGAGGCGTCGGAGTACACGCGCGCTTCCCTTGGCATGACGCTTAGGCCGAATCAGTTCGTGTACGGATTTACCGATCCGACCACCTCGAAGTCTCAGCCTCTTGACTTACGCACGGCGGAAGCCCACGCGCGCGTTGCATCGGGCGACAAGATCAGTGCAGCCCCGGTCGCTAAGATGATGAATCGGTTAGAGGTGGCGAATGAGGCCAAGCAACGTGAAGCCGGAAAGTGGGAGACCGTTCGCTCGCATGCCATCGGGTTCAATGGCCCGGATCTCGACGGGGCAGTTCTCGAACTCTGCTATCTTGCCCGAAGGGCGGGTGCTCTCGACAACGATCCGCCTGAGCTCTCATTCGCCATGGTCGTGTCGATCCAAGAGCGAAACTCGGCGGACTTCTACAATCGTGCCCGAGCTGAATTCGACGTCTTGACCCCGGTAACCTCATCCGTCCCCGCCACGGTTGTTACCTAATCAGAGCCGGGGGCTGGCAATCCCCCGGCTCGAGGTGGATCCGAGCTTGCGCTATCTAGATGAAATGGGAGACCCGGTCGAACGGGTAGCGGCCGGTGTGCTGCTGCCTGTTCGGCTCTTGCGCAATCCCTCTCTGAGCTTGGTCGAGCGAGCGCAAGATGTGTCGGCGTCGCCCCGCTGCGATCTCGGACAGGAGCGAGGCGATCTCGTCGCTGCGCATCGCTCGGCGAAGGTGTCCCCGGTTGCGGTGTCCGGGGTCAGCGGATCAACGGCGATCGCTTACTCGAGCCCGTTGGGTCATTCGAACTCGGACGAGCTGAAGCCCAGTTCCCGGGCGTTTTCCGAGATGGCTCGGACGGCTGCCTCGTCGAAGCCGTTCGGATCGTCTCCTTCGATCTCGATCGTTACCTTCACCGACACGCCAGGGCGGGGCAGGATGTTGGCAACGATCTCCCGGCCGATGTCGCCGGCGTCTCGGCCGAGGCGGCTCGGGTCCTCCAGTGTGAGGCGGCCGTAGAACCTGGTCGGCAGGGATCGGGCAGACGCAGAACCTGAGCCCGTGGCTTGCCCTTCGGTCGATGCGCCGTCCCCCGAGGCGCCGCCTTCGCCCTCAGCGACGGTGACCTTTGGACGCTTCTCCGTCGCCTCGTGGATTGCTTCGGCTACCTCTGGGCGTACGAGGACGCTCTGGCCGTCGGCGACGGGATTGGACACACCGCTGTTCACGATCAGGCCGCGGTACCGAGCCTCGCCCTCGTCCCATGCCTCGGCGTACCCAAACCCATCGGTCTGCAGGTCGATTGTCTGCGGCCCACCGGAGACGGCGCGAAGCAGGACGTTGATGTCCCGAAGCCTGGGCAGGTAGGGGAAGCTCGCGAAGTCCTCCCAGACCTGCTTGACGGTGGTCGTGCAGTTCTGGACAGCGGGCATGGCCTCTGACCGCACGGTGCCGCGCGGGCCATAGGTTTCGGGTGCGGCTTGCGCCGCCTGGATCAGGCTCAGCCCGGCGACAAGGCCGAGACCGAGATTGCGGATGACTCTGGATGTGGTGTTCATAGCGTGCCTCTTCTTCACAAACGGGTTAGGTGGCATGCAAGGCATGCCGCTTGAAGTCGTTGGGTGAAGCCGGGCTTCAGCGAACCGCCTGAAGCCCTCTGGCGCGCTACAGCCGCAATCTCGCGGTTTGCAGGTAGGTCTCGTTGCCGATGAGCCAACTACGGTCGGGCACAAGCCATCTGACGCTGCGCCCGGACGCAGTGGGTAATGGGGTGAAGCTGACGGACGTAGGCGGAGGCGCCAGCGGCTTGCCGCCGTCGGGCGATGGCAGAGTGTCGGCCT
>WBZL01002185.1_pt1 | contig 19311 bp, 15 predicted proteins | sample 5204291 | NCBI WGS metagenome assembly WBZL01 (sample SAMN12344345, study PRJNA552823) | activated sludge metagenome | biome: Activated sludge suspended growth; feature: Nitrification reactor; material: Wastewater; isolation source: activated sludge from nitrification reactor of wastewater...
TTGCGGCGTGTCGCCGTCGTAGGGATGCACTTCGATGGGCAGCTTGCCCGCGCTGAGGATGGCGGCTGTTTCGGCGAGCTGGTCGTGGGCCAGGGCTTTGGTGGGGAAGAGGTAGAGGGCGCGGGCGGACGGCCGTTGCAGCAGCCGCTGCAGCACGGGCACGGTGTAGCACAACGATTTACCGGAGGCCGTGGTCGTGGCGATGATGATGTTTTCGCCGGCCAGCGCGGCGTCGATGGCGGCGGCTTGATGGGTGAAGAACTGGTGGATGTGGCGCGATTGGATGGCGGCGAGGATACGGCCGTCTACCGGCGCGTTCACCGCCTGGAATTGGGCCGGGCGGGCGGGGAAGCGCTCCCAGGCCACCACCTGGGACATGAAGTCGCGGTTGAGGCGTAGTTGGCTCAGGAGTTCGGGCAGGTTCATGGGGGAATTATAGCGGGTTTTGCGGTGCTGGGGGTGGGATGACAATGCGCTAAAAAGAAACGGCCGTTTGTCATGCAATCCAGCGCACCAAGTAGCGTATCATATTCGCGCTTGTGTTATTTTCTCAACCAGATACGTAGCAATTGGAGGAACTATGAAAAAATTATTCGTGCTGTTTCTTTTGTGTGTGTTTTCAGGTTTGTGGCTGCAAACGGAACAAACCCGTGGGGCAGAGCCAGAAAACTGTACGTGTGGCAGGAGTATAAGCGAAATCCCACAATTTATAACGTGACCGTGGGGCCAACCTACATATGGGGCGCGTATCCCGAGGGGGTCATCCGCTGGAACAAACAAGACCATACCTACAAAACCTATACCTTTGGCAGCGAGGTAACGGCCGTACAAATCGCCGTCAACAACAATGTCTGGGTAGGCACACAAGACGGTCTCCACCGTTTCGATGGCGTCAGTTGGACCCGCTATACCACCAACGATGGCCTCCCCCATAACTTCATTTCTTCCCTGAGTGTCGGTCCCCAAGACCAGCTTTTTGTGGGCGCGGCTGGCGGCATTGTTGTTTACAATGGGGCACAATGGACGCAAATCCCTACCATTACCGTAGACCCTTACCATTGTTTCAGTTACGGTGGCATCGTCGACATCGCCCTGGATACCCAAAATCGTTTTTGGGTTAGCATGGATAACGCACCGATGTGTTACTTCGACCAGGGGATCTGGAAGATATTTTTTCAAAATCAGTCGAGTGTATCATCGAAAGATATTGAATTTGCCCCCAATGGTGATATGTGGTTGGCCGGTGTCTATGATGGGGCCGGTGCCCAGGCTGCCGCCCGATTAACAACAAACGGCACATGGATAGCCTATAACACGTCCAACGGTCTACCCGACAATTACTCAAGCTCGCTAACAATTGATCCCTTGGGCGACATTTGGTTAGGATTTAGTGGAGGGCAAGGCGTTAGCCACTTTAATGGTTCCGTATGGTCAACTCAAAATCTATTTTCTGGATTTTATGGTGGAGCTGTCTATGACGTTGAATCTGACGGTGCAGGCGGCATCTGGACCGGCGGCACCCATGTCAGCCACCTATCGAACAACATTTGGAATACTTATCTGGCTGGTTTGCCGTTTGCTACCTATAACTACATAAGAACCTTGTATGTCGATTCTGATAATAACCTCTGGGCAGGAACCGAATCTATGGGGGTTGTGAAATTTGATGGTCAGGCCTGGCTGCACTACACGCCTGCGCATGGTTTGGGTGGAAACATCGTCAATGCCATTGCTGAGGATCAGAACGGCAATATGTGGTTCGGCTGCTCGCACGGAGAGTTTAATGTCGTTGGTGACGGCCTCACCCGTTTTGATGGCGCTTCGTGGCAAACCTTTACCATGGCTGATGGCTTGGCTGACAACAGAATTTCTGATATAGCGGTTGATAACGCCAATACAATTTGGATCGCACATCCGTATTCGGGTATCTCGCATAAGTCGGCCTCGGGTTGGACCACTTATACAATGACCGATGGTCTATTAAGCAACCGGGTCGGTACGATTCTTGCTCATGATGGTTCGATTTGGGCCGGATATGGCACAGATTATGTTTCGGAAACGGGGATTTCTCGTTTTGATGGAGCTACCTGGACAACTTACAATGAGAGTGATGGCTTAAGCGGCGCCGTCCGGGATCTGGCCGTCAACCGTAACAATTCCCTCTTAGCCCTGACAAGCGCCGACGTGTTTCAATTGAATGGCAATAGCTGGTCTGATTTAGCGGTTCCATCTTTAGGAATCACATTCTGGAGATTTGCAGTTGACAAGGATAATCAAATCTGGGTGACAGGTAACGGCGGCGGCGCTATTCGCTTCGACGGTTCTCAATCCTATTCCATCACGCCATCCGAAACAGGAACAAGTGCTTTAGGCAGTAAAGTGGCAGCAAATTTATCTGGTAACATCCTTTGGTTTTCTTCGACTGAAGGTGTTGTATCGCTAAGGATTGTTGACGTCAACGCACGCATCTTCTTGCCATTGGCTGCGAAATGACAGCTTAAACCTCGTGAAGAAGACCTACGGCCTTCAAGCATTGCTTGTTGCCGTAGGTCTTCTTGCTGATCCCAGTCGTGTTCTTTTCCACCAGCGCAGTCAAAATTAAACTCCCACCAAATTTTCGGAAAGGTATCCTCCGCTTTATTCGTCTTCTCAGGTAAAACGGCCGTCTACCGGCGCATTCACAGTCTGGAATTGGGCCGGGCGGGCGGGAAGCGTTCCCAAGCCACCACCTGGGACATAAAGTCGCGGTTGAGGCACAGTTGGATCAGGAGGTCGGGCAGGATCACAGGGGAATTATAGCGGGTTTTAGCGGGTTTACGCAGGGCACAAAAAGAGACTCTGCGTTTTGTTACCCATCCCATCCATTATCTTGTAAACACTGAATACACAGAGCGAAGGATTGGAACGGCCGTAACTGGCTCAATATCTGCCTTTACTCCGGCTTCCCCCCCTTTTAAGCGACAAAAACCCAGACTAGAGTACTAGTTATTTGCCATTCAACTTTACATATGTTACCATATGCGAGATCGGGAGGTTTACATATTGTTAGCAATAGACAATATTTGGTATAAACTCCAAGTAGTATGCTTATATGCCCTCGCCTGTGGGACGCATCCAATGACTCGCACCGCGCCAAAACACAGCCTAGTCACGATATCACGTAAAGGGATAAAACGATGGGCCGTCGTACGATAGCTATCATAATTCTTATAGTAGGCATTATTCTGTTTGCCATCACCGTATTCTTCTATCTCCGACAATCCGGTAATGCGGCTGAAACGCCGCCGCCGGCATTAGGAGAAGTCGATAATACTGGCCAACCAGTTGCCATAACCGAACCTGGTACAGACACCGGAGTAGATACCGGAATGTCTGAAATTGATTCGGGATTTGTGGCGCTCGCCGAGTTGCCCTCGGATATGGTTGAAGTCGTCGTGTCTTTGCAGACCGTTCCTCGTGGTTGGCAGATGACAGCCGATGAACTAACAACCGATCTACGCTTCTCAACAGAGGTAGGCAGCGATGTTATTACCGACGTTAATGAAGCGATTGGGCTATATGCTCGCTCCGATATTTACCAGGGCCAAACTTTAACTAAAGATGCTCTGGTAAGCGATATTCGCCTTTTAGCCTCCGAATCATATGGTCCGTCAGCGCTCATACCGCCTGGTTTTGTGGCTCAGGCTGTGCCGATGGATCGCCTTGCCGGGGTTGCTTATGGGGTTAGCGAAGGGGACTATGTGGATATTCTGATCTCGTTTGTGCTGCAAGAGATCGATCCTCAGTTCCAAACCCTTCTAGAAAACAGCATCACGTTTTATTTGCGCGATGAAGCAGGGAACCCGCTGTTGATCACGATAGATCCGTACGGCCGTTTCGAAGAATTGCCTACCGGTGAAGTTACCCATATCGCGCCATCAGAAGCCAATCGACGCCCCATTCTCGTGTCGATGATCTTGCAAAACGCCAAGGTTATTCAAGTGGGCACATGGCAGCCCGAATTACCTGTCTCAGCTTCCACACCCACGCCAGAACCCGTGGCTGAAGGCGCAGAGACTCCCACACCTCAGATTGGTGAAATCCCTACCGCCACACCCACACCACCAGACACCTTGCTGCTGGCTTTACTGCCCCAGCAACAACTTCTCCTGAAGTATGCCGTCGAATCTAACGCCAGCATCGATTTCGCACTACGCGGCATTAACGACGCCCAACTATACACGATTGAAAACATCGACTTCAATTACATCAAAGAACGCTTCAATATCGATATTCCACCCAACTTTGAGTTCACGGCCGAATTCATAGACGTTACACCCACTCCGGTAATCGAAGAGCAGCCTACACCGGAACCCGTACCGGCAGAGTAACAGGGTCTAATTAGGATAGAAACCATGCGTCTAAGAACATTCCTTCTCCTGTTCATAGTGATTGCACTTATAGCTGTTGTTGGTGTTCTTGCGTATGTTCGCTTTTTTGGCAATAACGCAGCCACTGCTACCCCTGGAGATACAACAGTCCAATCAGGTGAGCAATCGGACGCGGTTGCTAGCGAACCAGGCTTACCCCCACCGACAGCTACACCGGCGATTCTTTTTCTGGATGTCCTAGTTGCCGACCGGACGCTGCCCGTCGGTACCGTTATTCGCCCTGAATTGCTGCGTACAGAAACCAGACCGGATTCAAACATCGCCTTACAAGGAGGCTATGTTTTCACCAATCCAGAAGATTTGATCGGACGCATTGTAAAAACCGAGGTTGTTGCCGGACAGGCCATCTTAGCTCCAATGCTGGCAATTAATACAACCGACCTGGCAGCTATCGGGTCCGATCTAGCACTTTACGTGGATCAGGGCAATGTAGCCATCGCCTTTCCAATTAATCGGTATACCGGCGCCGCTTACGCCATGCGCCCCGGCGACAGCGTTGACGTTTTGATGTCGCTGCCCATTGTGGCTCTGGACCCTGAATACAATACGAAACTACCTAACGTCACGCAGCGCGTTGATGATTTGGCGCTGTCCGAAGGACGCGCTTTCCTTTTCCCAGAAGCGCTTGAAGGCCGCCTGGAGTTGATCGACCCCATTAATCTTGTTGGTGAAGTTAGCGGACCTCTCAGCGCGCAAGAAGGGTCAAAAAGCACGCAGGTTTTGCGTCGGGCAACGCAACTGACAATTCAACAAGCCACAGTTTTGTGGGTTGGAACGTGGCGCGATCCCCGCGAATTGGCCAGAGAAGCAGCTGCGGCTGCAGCCGCGGCCCAATTGGCTGCGACGACAGGTGATTTTCCCGTCCCCACCCCAACCCCCATTCCTGAGCGTTTGGATTCAATTCCCGATGTGGTTATTTTGAGTATGCCCGCCCAAGATGCTTTGGCGCTGAAATGGTCATTAGAACAGGGCGTGGATATTTCTTTGGCCTTGCGTTCTCCTGGTGACACGACTGTTTTTTCGACGGTGACTGTTTCGCTGCCACAATTGGTTGAACAGGGTGGACTGCGGATTCCTGAGAAAAGCGAATTTGGTATTGAGCCATCGATGCGCGACCTAGAATTTCCTACGCTAGATGAACCCGAAACACCCTGATTCCGTACCTTTCAGAAAAACATGGTATGATAAGCCCCCAGTCTATACTGGGGCTTTTCTTTTTCAGGCAAGTGTGCGCACATCCTATGTGCATTTTTGGAGGCGATGGTGAGCCTTGAGCGGTTAGACAACTACGACCCCACAAATTATGAACGGCCGTCTGTAACCGTAGACGTGGTCATTTTTTCGCTCGTCGATAACGACCTGCAAGTGCTGCTGGTGAAGCGCAAATATCCTCCGTTCGCCGGCATTTGGGCGCTCCCAGGCGGATTTGTCCATATGGATGAATCGCTGGAAAATGCGGCTATGCGCGAATTGGCCGAAGAAACAGGTGTAACTGATGTCTACATGGAACAACTTTACACCTTCGGTGCGCCGCAACGAGACCCCCGCACCAGAGTCATCACCGTCGCCTATTTTGCCTTAGTGCCCCATCACGCCATCCAGCACCGCCCCGGCGATGATGCCGCCGAAACTGCCTGGCACTCCGTGTTTGGTTTGCCGCCTCTGGCTTTTGACCATGAAGAAATTTTAACGTATGCCTTGCAGCGGCTGCGGTACAAATTGGAGTATACGGCCGTTGGCTTCGAACTCCTCCCCGATACATTCACCCTTTCTGAATTACAGCATGCGTATGAAATTATTCTAGGGGAGCAGTTGGATAAACGGAACTTCCGGCGCAAAATTTTGTCGGCTGAGATTTTAGAGGAAACGGGTCGCAAGAAGAAAGAGGGGGAAGGCCGTCCGGCTATGTTATATCGTTATCGCAAAGATGCTGTGGCTGAGGTTAAGAGCCGCCGTCTTTTCCCGTAATCGGGCGTCAAGTTACCCACAACGACTTCGTCAACTCCAAACCCAGCACCACTTCCTCGCGCCCAATACGCAAACGCATCGGGCCATTAAAAGGCGCTCGTCCAATTAATTCAAAATCTGTTCCCGGCACTAGGCGCAGCGTCGCAAAATATTTCAGGCGCTCCGGCTCATGGGTGCGTACCCGGCTTATTTTCCCTTTATGACCAACAGCCAAATTGATCATACAAAAATCATCAACCGGCGGGAGATTGCCATCTTCATCTGGGATAGGCTCTCCATGAGGGCAGCGTTGAGGAAAATTCGTCATTTCAGCCATGCGTTGTGCCAGCGCATCATGCAACCCCTTGCTCAACTCATCGGCGTACTCGTGAACCTCGTCCCAGTCGAAACCCATTACCTGTACCAAAAACACCTCTAAAATCCGGTGGCGGCGAATTTCTTCCAAAGCCGCCTGACGGCCTCGATCCGTTAATTCAACGCCCTGGTATGGCACATGCTTGACATAACCTGCACTTTTAAGGCGTTTCAACATTCGGGGAACGGCTGGCGGCGAGACGCCTAACCTTTCGGCCAGATTAGTCGTGCTAACGGTGGGGGAGTCTTCTTGCAAGCGGAAAATTTCAGCCAGATATTCACGCATTGCGGCGCTGGGGGTCATGGTTCACTGCTCCTTGAGCTTTGAAACATATTACCGCAATCTCCCCCATATGCCAATTGGCCAACAGGCAGAAGATTATGCTGCGTTAATGCCAGCAACTGCTTCCAATTCTTCAACTGTAGTTTCGATTAAATTGACCAGATCGGTCAACATTGCGGTGTCGAATCGAAACTCAGCGCCGGCAGCGGCAAATAACTCCGGTAATATCTTGGTGCTGCCCAGGGCCAAAGCTTGCCGATAGGCGGCGACTGCCTGGGCTTGATCTTGCTGCGCATTGCGCCAGACTTGGAGCGCTCCAACCTGGGCCATGCCATATTCAACGTAATAAAAAGGCACGCCGAATATGTGGAGTTTTCGATGCCACCCGGACATTTGGGCGTTTTCATAGCCGGTCCAATCAACGCCGGGCATAAACCGCACCCATAAATTATTCCAGGTAATATCGCAGTTGTTGGAAGATGCGGCCTCACGGGGATGGGTATATACCCAGTGTTGGAAAGCATCTACAACCGCCATGTACGGCAGAAAGGTGATGATGCCCTCTAAGTGCTCGATGCGCGCGCGGGCTGCCTCAGCGGGAGTGTAGAAACCGCCAAAGTCATGCGTCAGGTAGGGGGCGGCCAAAAGTTCCATAGACATGGAGGCAACCTCACAAAATTCCATTGGCGCATCGGTTTGCCAGACGAGGGGTATGTTGGCTGTTTCAAAGACGTGAAATGCATGGCCGGCTTCATGCAAAAGCGTCTGAACGTCGTCGTGGAGACCGACGCCGTTCATAAAGATGAACGGCCGTTTCTGCATTGGCAGTGTCGCGCAATATCCACCCAGAGCCTTACCGGGTCGGGTTTGTAAATCTAACAGGTTCTCTTCAGCCATCACCGCAAAATGCCGCCCCAAAGCCACATCTACCTGGTTCAAAATGTTTAGCGCCCCCTGGATCAATTCGTCCTGGTCCTGATAGGGCTTTAGGGGTGGTTGATCGTTGGTGTCTACCAGGACATCCCAGGGACGAAGATGAGATAAGCCCAACCGCGTGCGCTTCTTTTCATAAATGCGGAGTGCAGCGGGCACAACGGCCGTTTCTATTGCCTGATGGAATATCAGGCAGTCGTCGGGCGTGTAATCGAAACGGCCGTACTCGCGAAAAACATACGCGCGATAATCCGGCAAGTCCGCATTCTCGGCCACCTGCTGCCGCAGCGCCAGCATATTCGCGTACAATTCATTTAACGTTTCTCGCTGGCTCAACCACAAATCCATCGTCATATTCCAGGCGCGCTCCCGAACCTGACGATCTTTATCCATTTGATACTGTCCTAACTGCGATAAATTATGTGGTTTCCCGTTCCAGTCGGTCTTCAACGCGCCCGTTGTTTTATCGTAGTCATTGTCCAATTTAGCTAACTGCGTTTGCAGCGGCACATTCTCATCACGAAATAAATCCGCTTCGTTTCGCATTGCCCGCAAAACCAGCGCAAGATCTGCCCTGTCCTCTAAATCCAGAGCCAGCAGCCGCTGCTTCAATACCTGATCCGCAACCATCACCTGTGGCAGCACATTTTCAATAAAATCTAAATATGCCTGTTCTTTGTCAACATCTGTGGTATCGATAGATTTCTGGATAGAGAGGGTCGCCATCACTTCCCCAATCAGACGACGGAGATCCGACCAATACATCAACCATTCGTCGATACCAGTTGAGATAATCTCAGCAGTTTGCAGAGCAGCAAAATAGGGAGCGAAGGTTTGCCAATCAGTAATGACTATGTCGTTTAGGGTTTTGGGGAGCAATGGAAAATTCATGGGGAACACTCCAAAAAAAATACCCTTGTGTTGTCTACACAAGGGCTTAAGGTTTTTCAGAGGCGACGACCGGATTCGAACCGGTGATGAAGGTTTTGCAGACCTCTGCCTTACCACTTGGCCACGTCGCCATAAACAGATCCGGCAGGCTTGCGCCTGCCGAAAATTTGAGCGGGCAACGAGATTCGAACTCGTGACCTTCTCCTTGGCAAGGAGACGTTCTACCACTGAACTATGCCCGCAATGCTTTCTGAATTGGGTAGCAGATGCCAGGACCCAGACTCGAACTGGGGACACCTTCATTTTCAGTGAAGTGCTCTACCGACTGAGCTATCCCGGCAAGTATGTAACTTGTAGTAAAAGTACCAAAGCGAACGTGATTCTATCCAAAGCGTCGTGGACTGTCAAGTACTCGTGCGCATTTTTGCCAAAGGGAGTAAACTACTTTTGGGAGTGGTTGTGTCCCGGTGGGCGCCCCAGTCTTCAAAATTGGTGGCCGGTTGCGCGGAGCAAGCGGCGGTGGGTTCGACTCCCATCCATTCCCGCCTCGTTGAATTGCAGCCTGCATCTTCTAGCGTATAAAGGGCTGATTCTCCCTATGATCACCAATAATTTATTTTTATGAGGAAAAGTCGATATGATAGATATATATCAGGTGGATGCGTTCACGGCCGTTCCCTTTTCCGGCAATCCCGCTGCTGTGTGTGTATTAACCAAACCAGCCGAACCGGCTTGGATGCAGCATGTGGCCAAAGAGATGAATTTGTCTGAGACGGCGTTTCTGGTTCCTGAGGCCGATGGGTATCAGCTGCGCTGGTTTACTCCGACGGTAGAGGTCGATTTGTGCGGCCATGCTACGCTGGCCAGCGCCCACGTTTTATGGGAGACCAATCGTTTGCTACCCGACCAGGAAGCGCGCTTTTTCACACACAGCGGCTTGCTCACGGCCGTTCGCGCCGACACCTGGATCACCCTCGATTTTCCCGCCAAACCCGAACAATCCGCCGAGATGCCACCCGGTCTGGCTGATGCGCTGGGTGTGGTTCCTGTGTATGTGGGCCGAAATGCATTTGATTACATCGTGGAAGTAGCCTCAGAAACGGCCGTCCGCACCCTCCAACCAGATTTTGCCGCCTTGCGAACGCTGGGCGTCCGCGGGGTAATCGTAACCAGCCAGGCTGAATCGACAGGCTTCGATTTTGTCTCGCGCTTTTTTGCGCCCGGTTCCGGGATCGACGAAGACCCGGTCACGGGCTCTGCCCACTGCTGCCTTGGTCCTTTCTGGGCGAAACGATTGAGATTAACCGAGTTTACGGCCTATCAAGCTTCGCCGCGCGGCGGCGTTGTGGGCGTGCGGTTGGACGGCGACCGGGTTTTGCTGCGCGGGCAGGCGGTAACTGTTTTGCATGGTCAATTGACAGTCTGACACTGGCCTGACGAGAAATAGCGCCCATAACAGACGGTCCAGCAGAAAAATGAGGGCTAAAGACCACTTGTCTTTAGCCCTCAACGTTATCTACAACAATAGCGAGGGCTGCCGGCAAGCATCCAGGCTAAGCTGACCAGAATAACGCAGGATTACGGCCGTTTCCGGCACAACCATCTCGCCATCTCGCACCTCTACAACCCGTTCGCTGAGCAAATCGATGTATTGGCCATCCGGCAAGGGGACAGGCATGACATCTTCGACGCCGCTGACGTTAAATACGCCGAACAAACCCGCCGAGCCGCTTTGCCAAACGGCGCTGATGGCAGGTACGGCCGTTATCAGTTCAAACTGTCCCTCCACCTGCGCCTCGTCCTTTTTAAGCTGGCACAAACGGGTCAAAAAAGATTGCAGCGCGTAATCGCGCCAGATCACTTTATCCACGTCAAACAAGCTGGGCGTATGAGTGTTTTCGGATTCTTGCCCGGCGTAGAGGAGGAATGGCCCCTCGTTGAATGCCTGGAAAGCGGTCCAGGCCAGGGCTTGTGCCCGGCTGGGCGCTTGCTGCATGATGCGCGGCTGGTCGTGGTTTTCCACGCAGCGCATTTTGATGGTGTGGGCAGGGTAAATGCCTTTTTGGAATTGCAGTATGGCCGTGTAAAGAGGCACGGCCGTCGGGTCGGCAACGGCCGTTACCCACGTCGGCCAGATGTCGTAATCATAGCTCAGGTCAAACGCCTGGTGGATTTCGCCATCGGACTGCGCGATCAGGCCGTGCCGCCGCCGATGAAGCACAAAACTGGTATGCACCGATTCCGCCAGCCAGATGATGCCCGGCTTGTGGGCTGCCAGTTCCCGCCGCGCGCGCTGCCAGAAAGCCAGCGGCACAATCGAGGCCACATCGCAGCGGAAGCCATCGACGCCCAAATCGGCCCATTGTTTGAGCGATTCGATGAGGTAATCCCAGAGTGTTGGATCGTCGTAGCGCAGGTCAATAACGTCGCTCCATTCGGGCACGGTGGTCACGGGACGGCCGTTCGCGTCCTGATGGAACCATTCGGGATGCTGCGCCACCAACACGGAATCGTGGGCGGTATGGTTGTACACCACATCGATCATCACCTTCAGACCCAGAGCGTGAGCATATTGGCACAACAGGCGAAATTCTTCCTTGGTGCCGTATTCGGGGTTTACCTCGCGGTAATTTTGGATGGAGTATGGGCAGCCGAGCGTGCCTTTTTTGTTGAGCTGGCCGATGGGGTGAATGGGCATAAACCAGACCACATCGACACCCATGCTGCGGATGCGCGGCAAATCGGCGGTTACGTCGGCAAATGTGCCGGAACGGCCGTGATTGCGCACATAAATTTCATACAGCACCAGATTACGGTAAGTTTTGGGGGTATCTTCAGCCATTTAGGTTTCCTTTTGGTAACTATCCAGACCCTAAGGGTTTGGTCTCGAGAAATTTAACTCTGCGTTATTGCAAACCCTGAGGGTCTCTTGGGTAAAAACCCAACACCTGTACAGTTATGCAAAATGTCGTACTTCATCTATTTTCATACATCTGACGAATTTCTTCCATGCGATTGCGGTTGGTTCCACCATCACCGTAACCCAGGCGCGAAGCGGAGCGAAAATGGATGAGACCCTCGGTATCGTCGAAGTAAAACTCCACGTCGTCGATGAACTGCATAACGGCCGTGCGCGCTTCGGCGTGGATATATGTTGGCGTGTCTGTAATGATGGTGAACTGTGGGTTGGATTGTAGAATCGCCAGGATGGCGTCGTGGGCAACGGCCGTTTCACCTGTGTAGGCAATCGGCGCGATACCGTGTTCCGCGTCAACGGCTGTTGTGGAGACGCAGTTAGGACTGGCAGGACATGGAGCGAGACGGCCGTCTTTCACCCCTAAATTATTTGGCTCAGCAGCTCGCCCTGCACCCCAGCGCGCCAGAAAAAAAATGACCGTTCCCACGGCAAGCACAACAATAGACCATTTAATCAGCGTTAGCATGATTCTCCCTCTTTAAATATCTGGTTGGTAATTTGGCGATTGTAAAGGACACACGACAACACGCAACACCATCTCCCAGACACTCATCAATACCTCTAAAATAGATTGCTCAACCCGGCCAGACCAGGGATAATCGCCCCATGTTAGCCCATTATCACCGCCAAATGATCCAAACTGCTCTTCAATCAACCTTTCAGGCCGCCGATCTGGAACTCATTACTGCCGCCAACCTGGGGCAAGACAGCTTGCGCGGCCTGCTAAACCCGCTCTATCACTTCGATGACAGTCGGTTTACCGACAGCGAGCAATACATCGCCGAACAGCGGCGCACGGCCGTCGCCGCCATCATCGCGCAACAAGATCGAACAACTGCCCTGCAAGCCTTTGGCCGATTGCTGCACGGCCGTCAGGATTTTTACGCCCATTCCAATTGGGTTTCACGGTGGGTAGACGCTCAAGGTGGTCTGGCCAACTGCCGCCCGGAGGATTCGCCCATCTGCCCGGACCCCACGGCCGTTCCCGGCCTGATTTCCGGGCGAGCAGCCATCCCGCTGTACCTGCTTTATCGCGTGCCGCTGCTCGGTCCGCTGGTGCGGCGGTTTTACTTCCCGCCAGACACCCACGATGCCATGAACCTGGACGATCCGGGACGTGGACCGCTCTTCGCCTATGCCATCGCCGCCGCCACCAAACATACACGTGTAGAGCTGGAATTGTTATTGCAAGAGTTGGAGAGCGCGGGCGGGGAAACGGCCGTTGCTTATTTTTTGGGGAGAAAGCGTAGCGAGTAGAAATTGGAGATTGGAGACTGGAGACTAACTTCCAGTCTCCAGTCCTTCATGCTGTTAGGCGGCGATCTTTTCGGTCATCAGCACGGCTTCGATGTGCCCGACGGCCCAATCAATTTCTTCCTGAGTAATAACCAGCGGCGGGGCGAAGCGCAGCACAGTTTTGTGCGTCTCTTTGCACAAGATACCACGTTCACGCAAGGCTTCGGCGAACGGCCGTGCCGCTACCTTCAATTCCACACCAATAAACAACCCCTTACCGCGCACTTCTTGAATCAGGTCGCTCTCAATTCGCTCCAGGCGGCCTTTGAAATAAGCGCCTAATTCCCGCGACCGCTCAACCAGGTTTTCTTCCATAATGACCTGCAACGCCGCCCGGCCAATCGCCGAACCCAACGGATTGCCGCCAAACGTGCTGCCGTGATCGCCGGGTTGGAACAATCCCAGCACGTCCTCGTCGGTTAAAACGGCCGATACCGGATAGAACCCGCCGCTTAAGGCCTTACCCACGATGGTGATGTCGGGGCGCACACCTTCATGTTGGCTGGCGAATAATTGTCCGGTGCGGCCTAATCCGGTCTGGATCTCATCGGCGATTAACAAGACATTGTGCTGGGCGCAGATGTCGGCGGCGGCGGCCAGATACCCTTCCGGCGGCATGACTACGCCGCCTTCCCCCTGAATCGGTTCAACCAGAAAACCGACGGTGTTGGGGGTGATGGCGGCTTCCAAAGCGGCCGTATCGCCATAAGGAATCATCACAAAGCCGGGGGTAAAGGGGCCGAAGTGACGTTTGTAACTTTCTTCGCTGGATAAGCCGACCGTGGTGGTGGTACGGCCGTGAAAATTCCCCCGACATACGATGATTTCAGCCTGGCCGTCTGGCACGTTTTTGACTTCGTAACCCCATTTGCGCGCGGCTTTAACGGCCGTTTCCACCGCTTCAGCGCCAGAATTCATCGGCAAAGCCATTTCGTAGCCGGTGATCTGGCATAATTCTTGCAAAAATGGCCCCATCTGGTCGTTGCGAAAGGCGCGAGAGGTGAGGGTGATGCGCCCCATCTGCTCGATGGCTGCCTGCCGGATTTTTGGGTGGCAGTGCCCCTGGTTAACGGCCGAATATGCGCTGAGGCAGTCCAGATATTTACGGCCGTCTACATCATATACCCAGACTCCCTCACCCCGTTCGATCACCACATCCAACGGCAGGTAGTTGTGGGCGCTATATGTTTCGTCCAATTCGATAAAGTAATTGCTGTCCATGGGAAATGCTCCTTAAAATAGTTGGATGGATAGTTGGGTTGGTTGGGTTGGTTTGCCACCTAACAAACCAACCCAGCCAACTTCTCTAAGCTCTTCAAACCGGCCTTTTTTACCAAAAAAGCCTGATCCAAGAATGGAATCAGGCTTTGCTCAGACCGCTAACCGTCCCCGGTTAGTGAAGGGCCATCTTTGAATATGAGTTTCACATTGTAAAGCAATTATAAGCGAGGAACCGAGAGCTTGTCTATGAGCAAATCATGGGAGAGTTGCAGCGGGCAACGGCCGTCTGCACACAACAAAAAATCCCCGGCGCTGCCACCAGCACCGGGGATTTTGTTAGTTCAACTCGCTTGCCTGACGGCCGTTACCCCATCCCAAACAACGTCTGGAACTTCATAACTGTATTCAGGTCGCCTTCTACCTTGATTTTGCCGGACATAAAGGCCATCATCGGGTTCAATTTGCCCGTGGTCATATCCTGGTAATCGGAAGCCGACATGCGAATCGTGGCCGTGGGGCCGTCCGCCGCGCCTTCGACAACATTGGCTTTGCCATCGGCCACGGCCACAGTCCAGGCGCCGCCGCCTTCGCCGGATAAATCGAAAACGACGTTGGCTTTTAGATCGCCGGCCTTTTCGGCATTAAAACTGCTGGGCATATTGTTGAAAATATCAGCTACAGACATGTGGGAATCTCCTTCAGGTGAATTGGCTCCTACGAAAGAGCGCAAACTTAACGAACAGATAATGAAGAAAAGTATAACAACGGCCGTTACCCTGTCAAGCTCCGAAAACCTACCGGTTAGCGCCCGAAAGGATTCACTGGCACGTTTGGACCCCTCTGCATCACAAACGCCCCCTTTCGCCCCAAACGGATCCCAGACGCTCCATCATTAACGTTTTCTCAACGATTGCACACTGAGTACCATCCGCAGCTACCCCCTGGTTTGTCAACCCAATTGGCCTTGTGCTAGAATCCAAAATGCTTTTAGTGTCGATTGCAGCGGCTTATAAGCCGCTTTTTTATATCAATCGACACAAATTGACACCAGAAGAGGATAAAACGTTAGATGTGTACCGCTCAACAGGTTGACCGGACGCCTGGAAATGGTTGCCTGTCTGCCCAGCGATGCATCTGATTGTACGGAGGTAAGCAAACTATGGGAGAAGGAATCCCCCCCTCTGATGAGGAAATAATGACGCAATCACCACAAGAGGAACCAAATTTGACAGAAATACAGCGAGATAACGGCCGTGCGCCGAAAAAATCATCTGGGCTGCTCATCGGCGGCGCAGTTCTATTTGTAATTCTGGTTTTAATCGGCCTGTTTTTACCGCCCATTTCGCTGGGCAGCCGACTGAGTGGCAACAACGATCAAACGGCCGTCACCACTGAAGAAGCAAACAGCACACCGGAACCAGCCGCAGCCGCCAATCCATCCATCCCCGGCGAAATCACCTTAACCGTTACCGGCGATGCCGTTGTCAACGTCGCCGGCATGTCCCTGTCTGATTTTGTGGCCGCCAACGCCAGCGCCGCCATGCCCGCCGAAGCGGCTGTGCAAGGCAACGTCTATGTCCTAAATTATGAAGGCGACGCCCCCACTGGTCAGGTTACGCTCAACGTACCCGCCGGGGTAACAGCCGCCGAAACACTCGACCTGCTTGGCTGGAACGGCAGCGCGTGGCAGTTTGTCCCCAACGATTTAGACGCCGCCAATCAGCAAATCATGTCCCACGCCGACAAACTTCCACAGGCATATGCTCTGGTCGTTTTACCTGCGCCCGCCGCCCCGGAACTCTCCGCCGAAATACTGCCGGAACAAACATTGCCTGTAGACTTGCTGCCAATTGTGACGCAGGTTGTGCTGGGCAAACTCAGTCTGGCAAGTGGCGGAACAATGGAGGGCAGTGCCGCCACCATGCCCACCGGCGCTTATTCTCAATATCTGGCCGCCAGCAACACAGGGGCCATGATCAACGCCGCCGACCTGGCAACCGTTCTCAATGACAGCGCGGCCAGGACCAACCAGATCAACACACTGGTAACGGCCGTGCAATCAGGCGGCTTTGCCGGACTAAATCTGGACTATCAAGAAGTCGCCGCCGCCGACAGCGCGGCGTTTACCCAATTTGTCAGCGATCTGGCCGACGCGCTGCGCCAGCAGGGGCTTAAACTGGCCCTCACTCTGGGCACACCCCAATTTTCGGGCAGCAGTTGGAACACCGGCGGCCAGGATTGGGCCGCTCTCGGCCGCCTCGCCGACGAAATCTACGTGCAAATGCCGCTCGACCCCTCTACCTATGAAAATGGCGGTCTGGCCGACCAGGTATTAGCCTGGGCCGTGCGCCAAATTGATCGTCAAAAATTGAATATGTTGGTCAGCGCCAACGCCATCAATCGCGTCGGCGAATCCTTCGTAGAACTACCCAACGATCAGGCCCTGAGCAACTTTGGCGAACTGGCCTTTGTGCAGGGCAGCGAAGCGGTGGAGCCGGGAACGGCCGTCGAAGTTGCCCTCTCCGGAACCGCCAGCCCCCTGGAATGGGACGGCGCCAGTCTGACCTACAAATATAGCTACGAAAACAACGGCCAGACCCACAACGTCTGGCTGGCAAACGCCGCCTCTCTGGCCCACCGCCTGAACCTGGCCAAGAAATACAACCTGGGCGGCATCGCCGTGCGTGGATTAGGCGCAGTGGCAGATGGCCCCGGTTACGCCGCCGCCCTGAAGAATTTTGCCAGCGGCAGTGAAGCGCCGGCTCCCGCCAGCGCGGCCATCGTCTGGACGGTAAAAGATGAAAATGGCAGCGTCATCGCCAGCGGCAGCGGTGAAGACCTGACCTTTGCCTGGGAAGGCGCAGAAGCCCCCGGCGCTTACACCATCCAGGCCGAATTCGCCCTGGGCGACAATGTCGCCACGCTAGATGAGGTCACCGTAACCATAGCGGCCGCGGACCCGGCTCCGGCAGAACCGGTAGTAGAAGCAACCCCGGCGGCAGAAGCAACGGCCGTGGCCTTTACCGGCGACGGAGATGCTGTTGTCAAATCACCTTCTAATGTTCGCTTAGGCCCCGGCGTTAATTATGGCATTATCGCCGGCGGGCTGAATACCGGCGCAAGTGTTAAAATACTTGGCCGCAACGATGATGCCTCCTGGCTGAATATTCTCATGCCCAGCGGCGAAAAAGGCTGGATATTTGCCACCTTGCTCACCGTCAACCCAAGCGTCAACATCAGCAGCCTGGAAGTGGTAAAAGTTGAAGCCCCGGCCGCCGGTTCCACCACCACGGGGACCGGAACCACCACCAACCCAGCGCCACCGGTTTCGGCCGCGCCTGTGGCCAACGGCGCGTTTGAGCTGGGTGGGCAAACCCATACCTTCGGCAATCCGCAGCTCATGTCCTCTGCAGGCATGAACTGGGTGAAATTCCAGCAAAAATGGGGACCGGGCGCCAATCCCGGCGACCTAGCCGGACGCATCAACAACGCCCACGCCAGCGGCTTCAAAGTCTTGCTCAGCATCCCCGGCTCGGATTCTTACCCCGGCAGCATTGATTTCGCCGGTTATACAGAATACTTACGCGGCGTAGCCGCTTTAGGCCCCGATGCCATCGAAATCTGGAATGAAATGAACATCGACTTCGAGTGGCCGGCCGGTTCTATCGACCCAGTCTCTTATGTCAATAATATGCTGGCTCCCGCCTACAACGCCATCAAAAGCGTCAATCCCAACGTTATGGTTATCAGCGGCGCGCCGGCTCCCACCGGTTTCGACAACGGGACCAATGCCTGGTCAGACAGCCGCTACATGGCTGGCATGGCAGCGGCCGGTGCGGCCAGTTATCTGGATTGTGTCGGCGCGCATTACAACGCCGGGGCTACTTCGCCCAGTGCCGTTACAGGCCATCCGGCCGGCAGCGACCACTACAGTTGGTACCTCATGCCCACGCTAAATGTGTACGCGCAGTTGGGCAAACCGGTATGTTTCACTGAGTTAGGTTATTTATCTGGCGAAGATTACGGCGGCGTGCCGTCTCGCTTCTCCTGGGCCGCCGGGACCACAGTCGCCCAACATGCCCAATGGCTGGCTGAAGCAGTCAGCCTGACCGCAAACAGTGGCCGGGTACGCCTGGTTATTGTTTTCAATGTGGATTTCACGCAATGGGGCGACGATCCCCAGGCTGGGTATGCAATGGTTCGTAAAGACGGCAGTTGCCCGGCGTGTGGCACACTCGGTCAGGTGATGGGACGCTAAACCTTAGTCAACAGTAACGGTGGACTGTGAACAGCGAACAAATCTGTCTCTGTTCACTGGTTACTATTCATAGGGCGCATTCTGGTATGATTGTACCGGAATGCGCCCTTTAGTTTGGAGAGTGAATGATGAAGCGATTAACGATTGGTTTATTGGTTAGTTTATTAATTGGCCTACTGGTGGCTTGTGGCGGCGGCGCAGTCGAGCCAACGGCCGTGCCACAAACAGCCACAACACAAGAAATACCACCCACGGCAATTGTGCCCATGGAGGAACCAACGCTGCCCCCACCCGTTATTACAGGCGGTGAAGGCGCAGCCGAAAGTAGCGGCGAAGCCGCGCCTGCGGAACCGGCCCCCGCCGAACCCGTTGTTTTGGGGCCAACTGTGCCCTGGCCGACCGATCGCTTTGGCTACGGCATCCAGATACACGGCAATGCCAGTGTGGGTAATCCGGCCGATACAATGAACGCCGTACGCAACCAGTTAGGCCTGGATTGGGTAAAAATGCAGCTCAAATGGCCGGTCATTCATCCCAGCCCGGAAGCCGATCAATGGTTCTTTTATGACAGCGTAATCGAAGAAGCGAACAGAAATGGCCTCAACCTCATGGTGAGCATTGTGGGCGCTCCCACCTGGACCCGCACGTTAGGCGGCGAAAACGGCCCGCCCGACGATTACAGCCTCTACACGGCCTTCCT
>WBZL01002186.1_pt1 | contig 19310 bp, 12 predicted proteins | sample 5204291 | NCBI WGS metagenome assembly WBZL01 (sample SAMN12344345, study PRJNA552823) | activated sludge metagenome | biome: Activated sludge suspended growth; feature: Nitrification reactor; material: Wastewater; isolation source: activated sludge from nitrification reactor of wastewater...
ATCGCGAGCTGACCGTCGCCGGCATCATCGCGCTCAACAAATGGACGTTTCTCCCTCAACTCAAAGGCGATGACCCTGTCGACGGCGAACTGACCGTGCGCATTCACTTCAGATCGCAATAAGCGCCCGTGCAGCAACGTGGGCCGGACTACTCCATGCCGCTCAGATCGCAGAGGCTTGATCCCACGTCACCGGGGACGTGGGATCGGGTGTCACTCCAACTCGTTCGCCTTCGGGCTCGGCTGCTGAGTGCGTGGTCGGTCAGTACCCGAGCGCGGCCCGCTCGTCTTGCTCCCTGATTGCCGCGGCAAAGCGCGTCATGCACTCCGTCAGCGCCTTTTCTTCCGGGTCCAGCTTGTCTTCGCGCTTCAGCGGCAGCAGCACCGCGTAGGGAACCGATTTGACGACGGCGGCAAAAATTTTGTGCGCTGCGTCTGTGCTGATCCCGCCTTCCTTCGTTTCCAGCATTTCCAGAAAACGATTCATGCCCTTTCGCTTCCCGTTGTACTCCCCCTTGACGGCGGCTTCACTGACCACTTCCAATTGCTGGAAGTAGGGGGTGAAGTTTCCGGTCGTGGACAAGGTCTTCTGTTCCATCACCACCAGGGCGATTTTGTCGATCCACGGTGGGGCTACCCAGGCATTCGCGTCACGGGGAGCGAGAGAAACGGCCATCAATGCGGGAATGATCATCACCACTGCCATCTGTCGGAAGGATCGTGCCATGATCGGCTCCTTTGAGTTAAGGGTGGTTGGTGGTCGATCTGTGCGGCGAGGTCGCATTCGAATACGTGCAACATAGGGACCGTCAAACGGCTCGCTCGGAACACCTGGAAATGTCGTCGGTGTGCACGACGCACGATGAAAGGGGTGAGCGGTCGCGCACGGGACGATCGGTGCGAAACGACTTGGTCGTCACTCTACCGTTTTGCTGAAGCTTGGTGTGCGGTGGGCGCCGCGTGTAGGAATGAGGTCTGCTAGGGACGAGGCCGTAACGGGATCGGCCGCTTGGTTAAATCATTGTGGAGCCAGTTGTTGTCTGCGGTGACATCGATGCCACGAACCGAGGGCGGTTTGTCGAGATGCACGTATTGGAAGGTTCCGAACGGTTGAATCTCTTCGTCGTTCGGCAATTGATCACGATTCCAGCCGCCGCCGAGGGCCCGCAAGAGTCCGACCGTGGACCGTAAGAGATCGGCTTTGATCTGCACGGAATCGATGCGTGCCGTGAGTGTTTGCACTTGTGCGTAGATCAGCTCGAGGCTGGAAGCCAACCCGCCTTGATACAGTTCCATGGTCAGGTTTTGCGCTTTTACATTTGCCCCGACAGCGGCGTCTTGGCGGTTGGCCGCAATCGTGAGTTGGTTGCTCAGGCTCAGATTGTTTTCGACCTCTCGAAACGCATTGAGCACCGTCGAGCGGTACAGGTCTTCCGTTTCGCGATAGGCCGACCAGGTCCGTTGCAATTGCGCGCGACGATATCCGCCTTGAAACACCGGCAACGCGACGCTTGCGCCGTAGGACCACATGGCGGCGGTCAGTTTGGCGAGATCGAAGCCGGTATTGAGGATTCCCCCGTCGGCAGAGAGCCGGACATCGGGGAAAAAAGCGGCGCGCGCGATGCCGATGGCGCGGTTGGCCTCCGCCATTCGGCGCTCCATTCCGGCAATGTCGGGCCGCCGTTCGAGCAGAGTGGAGGGGAGGCTTTGCGGAATCTTGAACCGGACCACCCGCAGATCGTCGATCGGATCGATCCTGAAGCTGGCCGGCGCCACATTCAGCAGAATCGCGATGGCTTGTTCGGTCACCTGGCGTTGCCCTTGGATTTGAGCGTATTTGGTCTCCGTGCTGAACAGGAGGGATTCGACGCGGGCGACGTCCAGCGCCGAGGCGATCGCCCCGGCAAACTGAGCGTTGACGAGTTTGAGCGAACTCCGGTAGAGGTCGATGGATTGCTTGTAAATCGCGCTCTGGGCGTCGAATCCGCGTAGCGTGAAATAATCGGCTGCAATGTCTGCTTGGAGGCTGAGGCGAGCGAGGCCCCAGTCGGCCGCGCGCTCCTCGGCGCGATAGGTCTCGATACGTGTGGCGTTGCGAACAGCCGACCAAAAGTCCGGTTCCCAGGAAGCCAGTCCGGCACCGGCTTCGACCGATCCGGCGATCGGAGGATCGCCGGGAACTCTGAGCGGATCAATATGGTTGAGACTGTCACCCACTTTCCCACCGATACCGATTTGTGGAATCCGTCGGGAACGGACTTGCATCATCACATCCCGGGCCTGGACAAAGCGTTCCGCAGCCGCCTGAAGATTGGGATTGGCCGCCATGCCGTGTTCGACCAGGGTGTTCAGCACCGGGTCGTCGTAAAGCGTCCACCAATCCGGTCGCAACTCGGCGTCCGATGGAGCCGCCTCCACAAACGGAGTTTCTCCATGCCATGAGGCGGGGACCACATACTGGGGCGGCTGGTAGGGCGGCGACAGATCGACATGCGGCAACCAGTCGGTGCCGCAGGCCGTCAGATGGAAGAGCATGAAACCCAGACCCAGCGCGCGCAGGACGTCGGCCCTGCCCGCGGCATCGTGTTTGGGGTGCAAGCGGATATCCTTCATACGGTGTCGGCTCCACACACGTCTGTCGCCTACTCGAACTTCGCGGCGCTCGGTTGTTGCCGAGACTGGTCTTCAGGACGGTGGACCTTTCGTGCCGATTCAGGATCGGTGAGCAAGTCATAGCCGGGGGCCGGCGTCACGACGCGCACATGGTCGCCTTCCAGCAAGGCGGCGCTGGGATTGTTCACGAGGCGATCGCTCACGGACAGGCCTCCAGCGACCTCGACCGCATTATCCATCAGCCGGCTGACTGCGATCGGTTGGAAATGGACACGGTCATCCGGCGTCAGCATGGCCACTTGCGTACCGTGTTCCTGAAAGACTAACGCGGTGGATGGAATGGTGAAGGTCTTGCGATCGACCGGCGCCGTGAGGTGGACCTCGGCATAGGAGCCCGGCCAGAGCGCCCGGTCTTCGTTGTCGATCGTGAAGACCGTGACTGCGGTACGCGTGCCTACGTCGAATCCGCGGGAGACGGTCAGAAACTTCGCCGTGAACTGCCGATTGGCCAATTGCGGCACGGTCACGTCTGCCGTCAGGCCTTGCTGCAGGAAGGGCCCGAAGGCTTCCGGCACGCTGACAAAGAGACGCAGGACATGGACGTCGGCCACGGTAAACAGATTGCTTTTGGCATTGGGCGTGCTCAGATTCCCTTCCTTGCTGACCAGGTCACCGACGTTGATATTACGCTGCGTGACCACGCCGTCGAAGGGGGCGACGATCGTTTTGAAGCGGATGAACGCTTCCACGTTTCTCACCTTTTGTTCTGCCGCCTTGACCAGGGCGGCTTGAACTTTCAGGTTTTGCTCCTGCACGGTGATCGACTGCTCGGAAACGGCGTGGTTCGGACGCAGCGCCACCCAGCGTTTCGCGGTGACCTCGGCGAGTCGATACCGGGCGCGCTCCGATTCCAGATCGGCTCGGGACTGCGCATATTCGGCATCCAGGTCCGGCGCATTGATTTCCGCGAGGATGTCGCCGGTTTTGACCTGATCGCCGTAGTCCTTGTACCACATCTTGACGTACCCGGTGACGCGCGCATACATCGGGGCTTCGTACCACCCCACGACATTGCCGGGAAGGATGATGGTTTCGGTGGGGGCGCTCGGTTTGGGATGGACGGTCGCGACCGTCGGCACGGCGTCTTCGAGCGTTCGCGCGCGCAACTGCGCGGCATCGCTTTTGTTCTCGTAGACTCGATAGCCGACATAGAGAACGAACAGCAGCACGACCCACCCCACCGCGCCTCTTCCGCTCAGCATCTTCATCATTGGAGCTGCCTTTGTTGGCTGGCCATTCGTCGACCATAGACCATCGCGTAGACACAGGGGACGAACAACAGCGTAAAGACGGTAGCCATCAGCAGGCCGCCGATCACGGCGCGGCCCAACGGAGCATTCTGGGAATATCCTGTGGCCATGGGGACCATGCCGATGATCATAGCCGACGCCGTCATGAGCACCGGACGGAAGCGGGTGACGCCGGCCTCGACCGCGGCCTGCAGTGCATTGCCGTGTTCCTGGAACCGCTCGCGTGCATAGGACACCACGAGGATCGAATTGGCGGTTCCTGTGCCCATGGTCATGATCGCGCCCGTCAGCGCCGGCTCCGACAGCCGCGTATGGGTCAAGAACAGGGCCCAGGCGATCCCGGCCAGTGCGCCGGGTAACGCCGTGATGATGACGAAGGGATCGAGCCAGGATTGAAAGTTGACGACGATCAACAGGTACACCAGCACGATCGCGGCGAGCAGTCCGAAGATCAGTTCAGCGTAGGCCTCATACATCAGCGACGCCTGGCCGTGGATTTCCAGCTTCGCACTCTGGGGTAGCTCCGCTTCCATGCTCTTGGCCACGGTTTCGACATCCGCGAGTACTCCCCCCAAGTCCCGCCCTTCCGCTGAGACGTAAATATCGAACAACGGCATAATGTTGCCGTGCGTGATCACGCCCGGCGTACCCTCCGCCGTCAGGTCCGCCAAATTGCCCAGCAATTGTACGTCGTGATCGCCCCTCGTGCCGCCCGAGGAATCGACCGGGATGGTTTTGAGACTGTTGATGCTGTTGATTTGCGGCTGCGGCGTATAGACGTTGATCAGGTACGACATGCCGGTGCTCGGATCGAGCCAATAGATCTGATCGACCTGTTGGCTTCCGGCCGTGGTCATGAGCAGATTGTCGGCCATGTTTTTCAGCGTTCGATCGACGCCGAGGCCGAAGGTGCGGTTGCCTTCGACCATGAGGGTGGGCGTCCGCATCGTCTGTTGTATCACCACGTCCGCAGCCCCGGGGATCGTGCGAAATTTCTCCGCCAGTCTCCTGGCGAACTCATAGTTGTGGAACATATCCGGGCCGTTGACCTGAACGTCGATCGGCGCCGGTGCGCCGAAGTTCAGAATCTTCGCGGTCAGATCCGACGGCTGGAAGGTGAACTCGGTTCCCGGATAGCGCTCCCTCAAACCCTTGCGGAGGGTGCGCCGGTACTCCCACACCGGAGACTTTTCGTCGTGCAAGAGAATCGTCAAATCGCAATCCTGAGGGCCGATCGTCGGCGTAGGAATGAACGCCAGGTTGTGCGGCCCGACCGGCAACCCGCAATTGCTGACGATGTTCTCGACCTGACCGGGAAGCAGTTCCTCGATGCTCGTCGAGACGAGTGTGGCAATGCGCCCTGAGACCTCGATGCGGGTTCCGAGCGGCGCTCGCATATGCATTTGAAGGACCCCCGACGGGATTTCAGGGAAATAATCGCGACCCAGGAGGAAGAAGAGCGAGAACGAGCCCAGCGCGATGGCGAGCGAGATCGTGACGAAGATGCGTCGGTGAGCGATCGTCCGCTCGAGCAACGCGCCATAGCGATCGCGGAATCGATTGAAGCCGCGTTCGAATGCCTGCTGAAAACGAATGAAGATATGCCGTGATGGAAGCGGGTCGGATGGCCCGTGCTCGTTATGCGGCTGGGACATGGTGGCCTTTCATCAGATATTTCGCCATGGTCGGCACCAGCGTACGCGAAAGGATAAACGAAGCCAGCATCGCGATGATGATCGCCTCCGCCATGGGTTTGAACAGATAGCCGGCGACGCCCCCGAGCTTGAATAAGGGGAACCAGACGACCGCGATGCACAGGGTGGCGACGAGCGTCGGGACGACGATTTGGTTCGCGGCGTCGACGATGGCTTCTTCCAGCGGTTTGCGCATTTCGAGGTGCCGGTCGATATTTTCGATCATCACGGTGGCGTCGTCGACCAGAATCCCGACGGCGAGCGCCAGCCCGCCCAAGGTCATGATGTTGATCGTTTCCCCCAGCATGTGCAGACCCATGATGGCGGTCAGGATGGAGAGGGGGATCGACGTCCACACGATGACGGTGGCGCGCCAGGAGCCGAGCAACAACAGCACGATCACGCCTACGAGTGCGCCGGCGGTCGCCATTTCATGCAGGACATCGGAAATCGAATCCTTGACGAAGGTCGAGGCGTCGTCGAGGAGTCTGATGCGCACACCTTCCGGGGAGATCTGCTGGGCGCGCGGGATCATTTGTTTGATGCCGTCGACGACATCCAGCGTCGATGCTTCCGTGCTTTTCATGGCGACGATGATGACGGTCTGTTTGCCTTTTACGAGCACCGCGTTCTGTTGCACGCGGCCCATGAGCTGCACGGTGGCGACATCGCGTAGATAGACAAACGCGTTGCCCTCCCGCTTCACCGGGATGTCGCCGAAGTGGTCGATTTTCATCGGTGAGGCATTCGTCTGCACGATCCAATCGGTGGACTTGATCTTGATATCGCCGGCGGGCAGCACAAGATATTGCTGCATAAGGCTTTCGTGAATGTCCGCCGGCGTCAGGTGCCGCGCGAGCAGCTTCTGCTGATCGAGGTTGACCATGACCTGCATGTCCTGCCCCCCGTAGGGATGCGGCAGGACAATCCCCGGCACGGTCACCAGCAACGGGCGGATTCGCATGTAGGCCAGGTTATAGAGCTCCGCCGGGGTGAGGTGTTCGGAGCTGATCTCCAGCATGGCCACAGGGATGGAGGAGGGAGCGAGCCGCATGACCATGGGCGGGGAAATATCGGGCGGCAGCGCCTTGACCACATTTTGGGCGATCCCCACGATATCCGCTTCGGCCCTTCCGACATCGACGCCGTCTTGAAGTGAAATGTTGGTAATGCTGCTGCCGAAATAGGAGTGGCTGTGAATGTACTTAATCCCTTCCACCGTCGAGGTCAGGAACCGCTCGAAGAGATACGTGATGCGGCCTTCCACCTGCTGCGGCAACAGACCGGAATAGATCCACACGACAGAGGTGACGGGAATCGTAATATTCGGGAAGACGTCGGTCGGCATCTGGAGGATCGTGAGGCCTCCCAGCAGGACGATGAGGATGGACATCACCACGAAGGTGTAGGGTCTGCGCAGCGCGATGAGAACAATGGCGTTCATGCCGCAATCCTCTTGGGATGATGGCTGGTCCCGTCGCCGGACCGCTTCTGATCGACCCGGGTCTGAGATCTACCGCAGCACGTCAGGTATCTCCTCTTCTGGCCTCTTGAAAGAGCAGGAATAATGCCGTGCCGGGTCGCCGGACCTGTGTCGACCGTTCAGCCCGGTCGTGGAAGCGGAGAGTCTCTTCCGGAATGCTGCAGTCGAATACCGTGCGAGAGAGCACCGAGCGGATCGTGCGAAATTTCACGCTTTCACCCGGTTTTCGATAGGGCGTCAGACGAAGGAGGACGGGAGAGGCGTCAGCGCATCGCGGGTGGAGCCCACTGAACAGGCTGGATCGATAATGAGGAAGGACTCGTGGTATCGATCTTGCGATTATCCGATGCGTCGACCGTCGGTTCACCTGAGGAGCATGTTATGGCCAGACAATCTCAGTTTCTCTTGGCGACCCTGCTGGTTACCCTCGTCGTCTGGATGGGGGTGCCGGGGGACGCCGCCCAAGCCGAGCCTCTCGCGATCGCAGCGACTCCGAGCCTCAAGCCGGCATTCCAAGAAATCATCCCCATGTTCGAGCGCGAGTCTGGTGTGAAGGTGAGGGTCGAGTATGGGCCTTCGCAAGTCCTGCGACGACAGATCGAGCAGGGGGCCCCGATCGACCTGTTTTTCCCCGGATCGGTGGATGAGCTCGAAGTCCTGCATCGCAAAGGACTGACGCTCGACGGCGCGCCACGCATCTATGCACAAACCTCCCTGGTATTGGTCATGTCGGCCTCGTCCCGAGCGCTCGCGGTCTCGCTGCACGATGAGCACGCGATTCGAACGACCCGTCTGGTTCTGGGCGATCCACAGACGTCGGCGTTGGGTGCGATCACGAGCCGGGCGCTCACCATGCTGGACCCTGCATTCAAAGAGCGCTTCAACACGATGTATGCCCGGCAAAGCGATGAGGTCATGCACGCAGTTCAGGATGGGAACGCAGATGTGGGCATTGTCTTTCGGGTCGACGCCATCGGAAACGGCCATGTGCGGATCATCGACGAGACGCCGGCCGGTGGGCACGTCACCGTGCGTTTCGGGGAGGCGGCCGTGTGGACCTGTCGCGAGGAGTTACGTGCCGACGCTGAACAGTTTTCGCGATACTTCGCAAGCCCTCGTATCCAAAAAGTCCTGCTCAAGTACGGATTTGAACCGGTGGCAGTCATCGAGAGCGGCCATGGAGGCAGACGCACTGCCCCATAGTGCGAGGCGCCGGGCCGGCTCAATGCGGATGTTCGAGTCGGCTGAATTCAACTGCCGGCGATTCCTGCGTCGTTCCGACATCGTGTCTAATCAGCTTGCGTCCCGAGAGCATACGCAGACCGACATAAAATACCGGTGTCAGAAACAGGCCGAACAGGGTTACGCCGATCATGCCGGAGAAGACGGTGACGCCCGTGGCGGACCGCACTTCTGCGCCGGCGCCGTGGGACAGCACGAGGGGAATCGTGCCGGCGATGAAGGCGACCGACGTCATCACGATGGGGCGCAACCGGAGGCGGCAGGCTTCGAGTGCCGCCTCGACGATGCCCTTTCCCTGCAGTTCCAACTCGCGTGCAAATTCGACGATCAAAATCGCGTTCTTACAGGCCAGACCCATCAACACGACTAACCCGACTTGCACAAAGGTATTGTTGTCGCCGCCGGTGAGTTTGACGCCGGCGAGCGCGCAGAGCATACACATCGGCACGATCAGGATCACCGCCAGCGGCAAGGTCCAGGATTCATATAGGGCTGCGAGGACGAGGAAGGCCAGCAGGATGGCCACCGGGAAGACCAGCAGTGCCGCCCGTCCTTGCGACGCTTCCTGAAAACTCAAATCCGTCCATTCAATGGTCATGCCGTTCGGCAACACCTTCCCGGCGATGTCGCGAATCGTATCCATGGCCTGGGCCGACGAATACTTGGTAGGATCGGCCTCTCCCATAAAATCGGCGGCAGGGTAGCCGTTGTAGCGCAGCACGGGGTCTGGCCCATACGTTTGGCTGAATTTCACCATCGAGCCGATCGGGACCATTTCGCCGCGATCGTTGCGGGTTTTCAGATTCGCAATGTCTTCGACTTTTCCGCGGAAGTCGCCGTCGGCTTGGGCATACACGCGCCAGGTCCGGCCGAAGAGGTTGAAGTCGTTCACATAGGCTGAGCCGAGGTAGATCTGCATCGTGGCGAACAGATCCGTCAACGCAATGCCCTGTGTCTTAGTCTTGACCCGGTCGACCTCGGCGTCCAGTTGCGGCACGTTGGCCTGATAGCCGGAAATCGGGTATCCCATCCCCGGCGTTTGCATGACCGCCCCTTGCAAGGCACCGACGGCATTCTGCAGCGCCCCGAAGCCGAGTCCCGCCCGGTCTTCCACAAAGAGCCCATATCCCGCGCCGTTGCCGAGTCCGAGAATCGGCGGCGGCATCAACACGAAGGTGATGCCTTCCTTGATGGCGGAGATCTTGTGATTCATTTCCTCGCTGATCTCTTTGGCGCTGCGGTGGCGCTCGTCGAACGGCTTCAAGATGAGAAAAGCGATGCCGTAGTTGGGCGTATTCGTAAACTGCAACGGATTCAGTCCGGTCATGGCGACGACATGGGCGACGCCGTCGACGGTCTTGCTGATCGCGACGACTTGCCGCAACACCGCATCCGTGCGGTCGAGCGAGGCGCCTTCCGGCAATTTCACCCCCGCCATCAGATACAACTTGTCCTGGGTGGGAATGAAGCCGCGAGGCACCGCTTGGAACAGCATGCCCGTAACGACCAGCAGCAACGCATACACGGCAAAGACAGACCCGCGATGTTTCAGCGTGCGCGAGACGGTGCCCTGATATCGGTCTGAACTGGCCTTGAAGAAACGATTGAACGGCCGGAATACCCAGCCGAAGAGACGTTCGATCACCCGTGAAAGGGCATCCTTCGGTGTGCCGTGGCTTTTGAGCAGTTTGGCCGCCAGGGCCGGCGAGAGCGTTAATGAATTGATGGCCGAGATGACCGTCGAAATGGCAATCGTCACGGCGAATTGTTTGTAGAACTGGCCGGTGACGCCGCTGAGAAACGCCATCGGTACGAACACAGCGCACAACACGAGCGCGATGGCGACGATCGGCCCAGACACTTCCTGCATCGCTTGGTGTGCGGCTTGGAGCGGTGTGCGGCCTTCTTCGATGTTGCGTTCGACGTTTTCCACCACCACGATCGCGTCATCCACCACGATCCCGATGGCGAGGACGAGGCCGAAGAGCGTCAGGGTATTGATCGAGAACCCGAAGAGATACAAGGCGGCAAACGTGCCGACCACCGACACCGGCACGGCGATCAGGGGAATAATCGACGCGCGCCAGGTTTGCAGGAACAGAATCACGACCAGCACGACGAGCAGAATCGCTTCCATCAGCGTCTGGACGACGGCTTGGATCGAGTCGCGCACGAACACCGTGGTGTCGTAATCCGAGCGGTAGGTGAGGCCGGGAGGAAAGCGTGTCTTCAGTTCTTCCATCTTGGCGATCACGGCATCGCGCACGGTCAGTGCATTCGCGCCGGGAGCCTGGAAGATACCGATGGGCGGGGCATCTTGATTGTCGAGTTGTCCGCGTAAGGTATAGTCGTTCGCCCCGAGTTCGATGCGCGCCACGTCGGAGAGGCGAACGACTTCGCCGCCGGCACCGATTTTCAACACGACGTTGCCGAACTCCTGGGCTGTGCGTAGACGACCCTGGGCATTGATGGAAATGAGAAAGTCCGTGTCTGTCGCGATCGGTTCTGCGCCCAGCTGCCCGGCCGACACCTGAATGTTTTGCTCCCGCACGGCGGCGACGACGTCGCTGGCGGTCATCCCGCGCGAGGCGATCTTGTCGGGGTTGAGCCAGATACGCATCGCATAGTCGCCGCTGCCGAAGATCTGGACCTGGCCGACACCGGGCAGTCGCGCCAGTTCGTCCTTGATCTTGATGTTGGCGTAGTTGCGCAGGTAGAGCGCGTCGTATTTGCCCTCCGGTGAGAGGAGCTGAACCATCACTAAGAAGGTCGGCGACTGCTTCTGCGTTGTGACGCCTAGGCTGACCACTTCCGACGGCAGCCGCGAGAGCGCCTGGCTGACGCGGTTCTGCACCTGCACCTGAGCGGCATCCGGATCGGTGCCGGGACGGAAGGTGATGGTCATCTGCAAGACGCCATCGGAGCCGGCGACCGACTTCATGTACATCATGTTCTCGACGCCGTTGATCTGTTCTTCCAGCGGCGTGGACACGGTTTCGGCGATCACCTTGGGATTGGCTCCCGGATAGATGGCACGCACGATCACGGCGGGCGGGACGACTTCGGGGTATTCGCTGATCGGCAGGATGGGAATGGCGATCAACCCGGCGGCGAAGATCACAATCGACAGCACTGCGGCGAAGATCGGCCGATCGATGAAAAACTTGGAAAAGTCCATGGCCGGCGCTCCCTACTTCCCGGCCATGGCTGGAGGGACGCCCGGTGCCGATGGCTTGTCCATCGGGACCTCGGCGGGCGTCACCGGCATGCCGGGGTAGAAGACTTTTTGCAGGCCGACCACGACAATCCTGTCATCCGGTGAGAGGCCGGATTGCACCACGCGCAACCCGTCGACCATGCCTCCCAGCACGACATCTTTGCGCTGCGCCTTTCCCTCTTTGTCGACCGCATACACATATTTGCGATCCTGGTCGGTGAGAATGGCCTTGCCGTCGATCAAGAGGGCCTGAGCCTTCCGGCCGCTGACGAATCGCACGCGCGCGAAGAGGCCCGGGGTAAAGATGCGATCGGGGTTCGGCAGCACGGCGCGCGCGCGCACGGTGCCGAGGGTGGGATTCACCTGGGTGTCGAGAAAATCGACCCTGCCTGTATGTGGATAGCCGGTTTCGTTCGCGAGGCCGACATGAACGGCATTATCCTGCGCGCTGCGCTCGTTCTTGCGTTCCTGCTCTCTATAGCGCAAGTAGCTGTTTTCGTCGGCATCAAAATAGACGTACATCGGGTCTTGGGATACCACCGTCGTCAGCAGGGTGTCGTCGGCAGTTGCAAGATTGCCGACTGTCACCAAAGCCCGGCTTGCCCGTCCCGAGACCGGGGCGCGGACCTCCGTGAAAGATAAGTTGAGCTTGGCAGTGGCCACTGCAGCTTCGGCGGCATGGACATCCGCCGCACTTTGCGCCTGCGCAGCACGTCGCAGGTCGAGTTCTTCGTGCGAGATCGCGTTATCGTCGATCAAGGCCTGGGCGCGCTTGTTGCGAATGGTCTCCAACTGCTGCGCCACGCGGGCTCGGGCCAGCTGCGCCTGGGCGTTTTCCAATGCGGCGCGGTAGGGGCGGGGGTCGATCAGGAACATCAAGTCGCCCTGTTTCACATCCTGGCCTTCCTTGTAGACCACTTTCTGCACATAGCCGCTGGCCCGTGGGCGTAATTCCACCGTGTCGATGGCGCTGATGCGGCCTGTGTATTCGTCCCATTGCTGGACCGGCTTCGAGATCACCTGGGCGACGCCGACTTCAGGGGGAGGGGGCGCTTGGCCGCCGCTGCTGGCCTGTTCGTTGTTGCAGCCGGCCGCGGTCAGGAGCGCTGCCAGCAGCCAGGATGTATATCGGATCGTGCGCATGGTGTACCTGTTGAAAGAGTGATCGTGAACGAGCAGGTCCGATCGAAACGGCATCGATGCGTTGTCCCTGTTTCTTGTCGTGCAGTATCCGGCACGCTGCGAAACATAGTCAATATATGAATGATGTATTTATGAATAATTTAGGATTGAAAGGTGTCGCGTTCTTGAAGTACCGTGTCTGTACGATGAAACCTGTGAAAGTTGCGTCGCGAGTCAAAGCCAAGCAGAGGTCCTCCGTCTCTCCTTGTATCTCGACGTTGCCCAGGCACCGGTTGGTTGAACTCTTATGGAGTTTCGCCCCGGCCTATCAGCGCTGGTCGGAATCGCTGTTAGTGGAGAAAGGGCTTTCTCCACAGCGCTTGCGCATTCTGAGCTCGATTCATGAGCGCGGTCCGAGGATCATGAGCGACCTCAAAAAGGAACTGGGTGTCACGGCGACGAATGTGACGGCGTTGGTCGATTCACTGGAAAAAGACGGCCTGGTCGTGCGGAGACGACACCCCACGGATCGCCGGGCCACCATGATCGAACTCTCAGGCAAAGTCATGACCGAGCTCTCACCCCGCTGTACGGAATACAAAGAGCAGGTGGCGGAACTATTTTCAGAACTGAGCGAGCAGGAGTGTAAGGCGTTCGTCAAAACGCTGGAGAAACTGTGGGGACGGTTGCAGGGGTAGAAGAGTTGCAGGCATCTATAGGCGTAAGGGTGTGCGATGCCGCGGCAGCTTTCAGGAAGGTTCGCGGTAACTTCGGCGAGGCCACTTCGATTCAGCTTTGCGATACGGGCGTGACGGAGGTTTGCGTATCACGAGGCGCTTGAACAGAACTGCTAGTGCAGCCAGCGACAGAGTTGCGAATAGACGAGCAAGCATGTCTCACGATATCGCTCCACGACGAGAGTGTCAAACACGGGTTGGGTCCAGACGAGATTTGACTAGGCGGTTGGAACGAATGTGTGAGCGTTATTCATCTCCTCCGAGCGCAGTGGCGATATAATCCAGCACCACACGGCTTTCTCGGCCCAACTCCTGAATCTCCTGCGGAGACTGAGAGTCTTAACACCTGAATGAGGGCGTCTCTGGTTCTGACGCTGAAGAGCATTCGGACCTCGGGCCGAGCCTGTTCAGGCGATTGCGATCACTATCGAGAAAGAACTACTAGTACTTCTCCTTTCGACCGCGCGTCGAAGGGATGATGCTCACTCCGCGGGCATTCACATATACCGTTTTCCCCATCTGCTCTGTGATGGCGGGGAGAATCGTGTCTTTCATCAGCCCTTGCAGCGTAGCGAGCGTGGTGTCGTCAAAATAATTCCTGGCAAATGTTAGTTCTGTTTGAAACCGGCCGTCGCTAAACAGAAAACGTTTGGGGACGACGTTCAGCCTGATGTCTTGATAGCCGGCTGACTCCAGTGCCTGAATAATGGCCTCGTTCTTCGTCGTATCTGGCATCGGGCCGCTCCTCTCTCCGTCTATCTGGCTATCAATACCGGGTGACTTGCTGATGCTTCGGTCGTCGAGCATGTGAGCGCGGGCTTGGACTGCAGCGCGGGAAGTTTTCGCTCACAGGTGATGAATGGAATGAACGGATGCCCCACCGGTAGGCCGGGACTCGGTCATCTGTACAGCGACCACGGTGCGAGCCGCAGTCTTCAGCTTATCGAATTCCGCGAAGAGCGTCTCTTCCTCTCGACGGATGCGTGTTTGTAGCAGAAAAAGGATGTTCCCAATGTCCTGTGTCGTGTGATGGTGCGTAGCACCGATGTGGTACTGCTCAAAAAAGCTCATCACCTCTTTCGAAACGCCAGCCATGTCTTTCCCGAGGAATTGCAATGTGTGCTTCAGCTCCACATTCGTTTCGGCCGCTTCGAACAAGACGGGATACAAGAGCGTGTCTTCCAATTTGAGGTGGGCCAAGAGGTGTATTTTTGCTGCCCTCAGTTTCCTTTGCGCTTCCAGTTTTTCAACGCCAATCCACTGCGCGGCTTCCACCAAGTTCGAGATGAACACATGTTGCAATCTTAATGTCGACGTTAGATTAGTCATGAGACGTCTTGCTCCTTCGTTCTGTCTATGACTCGGCTGACCGAGGGGTCAGCTAGAATCAGTAACAGATTGCCGAGATCGTCCTCGTATCTTGTAACCGTAGCAGTGATTCCAGAAATGTCTGTAGGTATGAGTCGGATAGAGACCCGGGAAAATCCATGGGGTGTCAGTGTTTAGCCGTCAGGCTGTTCCTACGTGATTCTCCCCCGGCGGATTGATGCGCGATGCGTCGTGCCCTCGATCGAGACGTGCCACAGTGACCACAAGCAGCGGAAATATATGTCGAGACTTGGCTTCTTCCGTCGAAACGTCTGCAGGGTTGATGCTGAAAAGCAATCTGCTGCAAGCCATTCAGGATACCGTCACAAGCCGAGGATGGCAGCACGTGGGGGTGCGGTTCAGTTAGGGCATGGGACATGGTCTTTATTACGAATTCCCTTGTTCCCTCTTCTCCGCCACATCGAACTGCAGCCCGCTTGATCCTTCCCCTCTGTCCGGTCCTTTGCGCCGGCCGATCCACAGATGGGTCGAGCCGTCGATCCAGCGCGCATATTGATAGGTCCTGGTGACGCGCGCGCCTTCGCGCGGGACTTCTTCTTCGTAGAGCAAGAGCTCGCGGTCGGGTTCGAGCAATCGTCCCTTGGGACGTTGCGCACCCTGGATGCCGCCCTGACCGAATGTGGGTAGTGCGCCACGCTTGAGCCGCAAGGTGGTGCCGTCTTTCACCGGCAGCAACGGAATCCAATAGTCCGGCACCGTCGTGCCGAGGCGGTACATCAACGGATCGCCTTCGCCGCCGCCGGCGGGTGGCGACGGCTGTGCCGCCAATGTTTCTTGATAGGCTTCATGACGATCCAACGGTCGACCGGCGGCGCTTTCAACGACGCGCTCCACGGCCCAGGCCACGTTAGCCATTTCATCCCTTAGTAACGACAGGTCTTCCACCGGCCGGCTTTCCAGCATCGGGCCCAACACCGGCGGCAGGAAGAACAACTTCTGGGTATCGTTCGTCAGGCTGAACATGCGCCAGGCCGACGTGGGGCCATCCACCTCGGTCGTGTGGGAAATGAGGAACCGTTCGCCGAATGTATTGGTCACGACGAGCGCACGGATCTGTGAGACGGTGCCGACGGGAAGTTCCAGCGGCAGCAGGAACCAATCGTTGCTGTATTCCAGCGCGAACTTCACGAGCAGCAGGCGAGCCAAGTCTTGCGGTGCGGCCTGGATGCTCGCAAAATTCACCGCGCCGTCCTCGAATTCCCATAAGCGCGCGGACGGCATGCCGCGAAACGAAACCGGGGCGGGGAGGAACGCCTCGCTGAGAGACGTACGGTTGTCGGTGGCGCCCAGACCGTTTCCTGAACTGGTCGTGAACGAAAACCAGTCCAGCCGTCCATCGAGATATTCCGGCGCGGTCAGCACCACTTCGCTCGACGTCGTCTTGGCGGAGACGCTCAGCGCGTACTCCATCCGTTCGGGAATCCAGGCAGAAGGGGCGGCGCCTTGATGGAACAGCCCGTCGAGCCAGGTCAGCCAGGTCGTGAGGATGCCGATGACCTGTGCGTGATCCCCTGCGGCAATCTGATCGAACGGCGATTCGCGAAATACGTCATTCACGGTATTGCTCGCCTGCAGTACTCTCAGGCGCGCGGCGAACCGCAGGCCATCGATGGTGCGGCCGGCCAGCACGCGGATGAACGACAGGCTCGCGGCATCGACCTGCTCGGCCTGATCCGCTGCGGGGACCGCCAGGACGTAGCTGCTCGCCAGCCATTGGGTGCGGGTAGGCCCGAGCCTGGCTGTCTCCAGTAAGCGAAGCAGATGCCGTCCTGATTCGGCCGCCAGCCGCCAGTTGGGTCGCGAGTCGTCCGTGACCGGTTCCGCTTCCACCAGGGTTTCCAACGCCAGGCCGGCGGCCGCATAAGGCCTTGCCGGATGTGGGCCGGAGCGTGGCCCCGGTTGATAGCGGGTGACGGCAGCCGTGTCCACGATCACCTGCGCGGCGGCCGGTGATCCGGCATCCGCCCCGTTGAACTCGCCGAACTGCCATTGGCGGCCCAGCATCCAGAGCGGATCGTGGATGCGCGCTTGCAAACCATCCTGCAAGTCGGAGTTGTGGGTGCTGAGGTCGAGTCTGATTCGGGAAGGCATGCCTATGCTCCTATGGCTGGGTCGATCACGCCGGTGAAGTCGAGGGTGCCGCCGGTAAACAGCAGCGCCGGTGCCGATGAGTCCTGCTCGCCGGAACCGACCGGCTGCAATGCGCGCTTCCCGGCACGATCCCATGTCGCCGTGCCGTCGAAGAGGGTGAAGGCCATGCCGTCCACGATCCGCCCTTCCAGCCCCACCGTTGCGGCCGGCACGTCGAGACGCACCCACCGGCCCGGCGGCGGCAGGGGGCCCATGTACTGGCGACTGACCGTCTTGTCGGTGCCCCATGGAATAAGGTTCTCACCCCAATAGGCGCGATGCTCCCAACTGCCGTCATGCCATTGCAACATGACCTGTCGCGGCATCCGCGCAGGGTCGAGATAGATGTGCGCGAAGAGGCGGTCTCCCACGCTGACGAACAACGCGGCCTTGGCACCTCGGAAATAGTGTTGGTGCATCCCGGCGGCGACCACCGATTGATGGGCGCGCCTGCCGGAGAGCGGTTCCGGTTTCATGCGAGTCCAGGTCCAGGCCTCTCCATCCCCCAATGGCGCGGCGCCTTCCGGCAGTTGATCTTCCACCCAGATCAATTCATCCCCGCTGTCCGGTGCCACGGCGCGAATTCGGGCCAGGTCTATGGTCTCCTGCAGGACGGCTTCAAGGCTGTTGAGGTCCCAGGTCGTTCGCTGGTCAGCCGGCACGGCGAGCAGTAGCGCCTGCGGCGGCGCGTTGTTGGGTTGATCGTAGTGGAAAGTCACGCCGGTCGTTTCGCGGGGGCTTGGGACCGTCTCCACCCATTCGTCGATCAAGAGACCGGCGAAGGGTTGATCGAAGCGAATCGGTTGCGACGACGACATCTGCGCGACGAGGGAGAGGCGCCCGCGTGGAAACGGCTGGTCCGGCTTGGGCGGGAGAGCCACCCAGCGATCCTGGGCCTGAAAGGGGAGTTGTCCGACCTGGAACCGGAGCGCGGCGCTGCCCACGGTTTCGCCATAGAGCAGGGCTTCGTTCAGGCGCGTGGCGCCGGGCCTGACGTAGGCGGCATGCTGAAACCACGTCACGGCGGCCATCGGGTCCTGTCCTTGGAGCGAGAGGCCGGCGGCGAACGTCTCGTTCAGTTGCGCGGCATTGGCTGCGGTCATCCGGGGCAGCGCCAGGAAATCCTGGCCGAAGACGATGCGGAATCGAGCCAGGTCGTGATCGCGCCGCGCTTCCGGCGTGGCATTCGCGCGCACAAAGCCCTGGTCCGATTCGGCGATACGGTCTACGCGCCGTTGGGCTTCGAGGACGACCGACCGCGCCTGAGTCAGGAGCATCGATCGCGCGTCCGGTCCCGTGCCGCCGATGTCCATCGGCACTGCGCTCGGTATGCCGAAGCTCGCCAAGCTGAAGAGGGCGCGGCGCACCTCGTCGAGGTCGGCAGTCAGCTCATCCGAAGAGGGCGGCGGCAGGAGGCCGTTGAGCCTATCGCGCGCATCGGTCAGAGCTTGCAACGCGCGGGTCGCGCGTCCGGCGAACTCGTCATGGTTGAGCCCGGAGTCGGCAGGCGATTCGGGCAACGACAGGTCGCGGCCGTCGAGCGAGCGGGCATTGCTGAGCAGTCGGCGCACCGTGGTCGCGACCTCGCACCATTCCGTCACGCTCACAATATCCGCTCCCCAATTATTGTCTCGACCGAACTGCAGCCGAATGATCGCATCCGGTGGGACGGTCGCGGGACGGGTCTGCTGCAGCACGAATCGCCAACGTTGCTCTAGGTTTGCCTGCTGCGCTCGGGTGTTGCCCTCAGCCAGGTAGACGGCATCCAGCGGCGCCAGTCGAAGCGAGGTCAGCGCGCTTTCAACGGTCTCATAGACCTGTTCGCTCTGCTCATTGACGTAGTCCGCCTTGCAACGGACCTGGGCCGGATTGGGCAAGAGCGTGGCCACCCAGGCGTTGAGGATCGGTTCGGCTTGGGCCCGTGCCGAGGGGGCGTTCGTCGGCCAGCCTGCCGGTGCCGTGCTGTCGGTCGCAGGGAAGAGCGTACAGAGGCGATGGGTCAACCCGATGCCGCTCCTTGGCGTGCGGATCACCTCCAACTCCGGCGGCGGTACTTCACCGGCGGCGATGGCATCCAACGTGGCGCCGGAGCGCAGAGGATTGCCTTGCACGATTTGGTAGACGCTCTCGGCCACGACGCTGTCACCCACGGAGTCGACCAGATCGTCGAGCGCCTTCAGCGCCTCCACCAGCGCCGTGAAGTCCGCGCTGCCGGGCGGTGGAAATCCCAAGGTCGCGTTGCCGAATGGAATGGTGGTGACATCCCAGGGCGCCTGCGGTGCCTGACGTTGCTGGCTCGCCGTCCATCGTCGATGCAGGGCCAGGCCATCGACCACGGCGGCAGCCGGCAACGATGTCAGTGCCTCATTCCATT